>ERZ808240.1998-NODE-1998-length-23602-cov-8.426509_pt1 | contig 23602 bp, 14 predicted proteins | sample MGYA00521084_ERZ808240 | MGnify/ENA primary metagenome ERZ808240 (study PRJEB31516, sample SAMN03275571) | gut metagenome | biome: mammalia-associated habitat; material: feces | host: Papio cynocephalus | place: Kenya | collected 2012-08-06 ...
TCCACCTCAGCAGTAAAGTCAACGTGTCCCGGAGTATCAATCAAGTTAATCTTGAATTGCTTGTTGTTATAGTGCCAATAGCATGTTGTGGCAGCAGAGGTAATGGTAATACCACGCTCTTGTTCCTGTGCCATCCAGTCCATTGTTGCAGCACCATCGTGTACCTCACCAATCTTATGAGTTTTACCTGTATAGAAAAGGATACGCTCAGAAGTTGTTGTCTTACCGGCATCGATGTGCGCCATAATACCGATATTACGGGTCAAATGTAAATCTTGCTTTGCCATGATTTTCTACGTTATATCTAAAATTTAGAATCTGAAGTGAGCGAATGCACGGTTAGCCTCGGCCATACGGTGCATATCTTCCTTACGTTTGAAAGCACCACCTTGGTTATTGTATGCGTCCATAATCTCAGCAGCGAGCTTGTCTGCCATTGTCTTGCCACCACGCTTGCGAGCGAAGTTGATCAAGTTTTTCATAGAGATGCTCTCTTTACGGTCAGGACGAATTTCAGTAGGGACCTGAAATGTAGCACCACCGATACGGCGGCTCTTAACCTCTACCTGAGGAGTGATATTGTCAAGAGCAGTCTTCCAAATTTCAAGAGCAGACTTCTCTTCGTTTGCCATCTTCTCCTTAACGGTGTCTAATGCTTTGTAGAAAATCTCATAAGATGTATTTTTCTTGCCGTCATACATCAAATGATTAACGAATTTTGAGACCTTTTGGTCATTGTAAAGGGGATCCGGAAGGATCACACGCTTCTTTGGTTTTGCTTTTCTCATTTTGTTTTTGAAAAAAATTCTGCATGGGGCTGTCTATCTGTTCTTCAGCACCCTCACCAGGGCTACTTACTCAACCTTTTTAACAATCTCTCCAGCAAAACGTTTAATAAAAATTTGTTTGGTCTAAATTGGCAATTTGTTATTTCTTGGCCTTTGGACGCTTAGCACCATATTTTGAACGGCGTTGTGTGCGGTTTGCCACACCTGCGGTATCAAGAGTACCACGAACGATGTGATAACGTACACCAGGAAGGTCCTTTACACGACCGCCACGTACAAGTACGATTGAGTGCTCTTGAAGGTTGTGGCCTTCTCCAGGGATGTAAGAGTTAACTTCCTTCTGGTTTGTCAAACGTACACGGGCAACTTTTCTCATTGCCGAATTAGGCTTCTTAGGGGTTGTTGTGTAAACACGAACACAAACGCCACGACGCTGAGGACATGAATCCAAAGCTGGTGATTTGCTCTTGTCAACAAGCACCTTTCTGCCTTTTCTAACCAATTGTTGAATTGTAGGCATTGTTATTAATTTTAGTTATATATTATTTTTATTATTATCGTATTTTGCTAAATAACCAGTACATAGACCGATTTGGGCTGCAAAGGTAAACATTATATTTTAAAATACCTAATTATCCTGTTTTGCAGCACCCTTAAACCGTCTGTTTTTTGCACGATATACATTTTATTAACTTATTTTTACATCCATATCGCTCTTTTAAGGCATATTTATTGATTTCTTCATACTTTTGAAATGCACTGTTAAGGCACACATTTTTCAAGACAAAGGCATTGTCTACAATCTGCAACCACTTTCCGTTTCACGATAATGCCCTGGCGTTTTACCCGTAAATTTAACAAAAGCGCGTCTAAAGGTAGACAAAGAGTTAAAGCCACTCTGCATGGCTACATAGTCAAATGTGTATTCCGGATGTTCCTTTATCATTGGCACACTCTTCTTGTTGATGCGCATACTATTGACAAAATCGTAAAAGCTAATACCTTTTACATTGGTGAAATAGTCGCTCAGATAGGTGCGGTTAGTGCCTAACCTCCGGGTAAGGTCTGCCAGCGAGAGGTTTGGATTAAGATAAAGTTGCTCGTCTTCAACCATCTTTTCCACCACACCTTCAAAGGCATAGATGCGCTCTTCCGGCACAAGACCGGGCTCTTCTGCTTGCAGCATTATGGGTTTCAGCCTTCTGCAATGTGCCACTATAATTTGGCTGAAAACTATATTCAGTGCATAATAGAAACAATCGGATATTTCTTTGCCCAACAGCGATGCACAGAGCCACAGTATCTGCAATATGGCTGCAATGATACATACATATTTCACCCACGATATGTCGAGTTCCTCTATATTGGAATAGTTGTTCCTTATATATTTTATATACTTGATGGCTTTGGTATAGCCTATTGCCAGCATAGAGAGTCCACCGATGGTCAGGAATGCCAAATAGACGTCTACTACCAACGTGGTTGGACAAAGTATATAAACAAGCATAAAGAGCACGAAAGGAATGGCCAGCAGTGCTATTCTCTTTTTAGTAACCCACCCCGGCATCGTTATTTCAAACATCATGCAGGTGTAGGCTATAAACGACCAGCCATCTATCATGATGATATTGTCGAGCATAAACCGGCTGTAGAAACCCGGCACGGTAAGTACCAAATCTTTTACGTTGGTCAAGGTCCAATAGGCAAAGCAAGCCCCTAACAGTCTGTTAAGGCGCATGTGCCTACCTTCCCACAGAAAATTAATCTGGTAAGCGAATATAGCGAAATATGCGGTGGAAAAGCCTATAAAAAACGCTACAAGTACTGATTCTGGCATTGATAGGACAGGTTAATTAATGTTGTTTTTCAGCAGAATGGAAATTAGACATGATGATGAGCAAAGCTCAGAGAGTTATACAGAAGGTTTCACAATCGCAAATACAAACGTTTTTACGATACAATGAGGCAAGGCAAAGATGTGTCTATATACAGCTATAAAAAAGATAAAAAGGTGTGGTGCATACCTAACAGGGGTATGCTTCCACACCTTTAAGCGGTCATTGCGGCATTAAGCCTCACCTTTATTGATAGCGAAAGGAGCGATAGTACCCTTTTCCTGCTGAGGTTGAGGAGCCTGTGGCAACTTGATAGTGCCAAAAGCCTTCTCATAACCTACTACATTCTCTTGCAACGCCATGAGCAAACGCTTTGCATGCTCTGGAGCCATGATTACGCGGCTTCTTACCTGTGCTTTAGAAGCACCCGGCAAGATGCTTGCAAAGTCAAACACGAAGTCTGAACTTGAGTGAGTGATGATAGCAAAGTTAGAGTACTTTCCTGCTGCTTCTTCCTGAGGTATTTCGACTTGAAATTGTCCTTGATTGTTGTTGTTATTTTCCATTTTTATTTAAGTTTAAGTATAAAGTATTAATAATCATTTACTTGTTTCTGTATTTCTCAGCCTGTTCCTGTATCAGTTTCAGGTCGTCAAAATAGTTAATCTTCATCGCTTCGCGCACCTTATGCAGTGTCTGTGCTGCCACTTCGCGTGCCGACTCAGAGCCTTTCTTCAAAATGTTGTACACCTCTGGAATGTCCTGTTCAAACTCGTGTCTGCGCTGACGGATTGGTTCCAAGCGTTTGTCAAGCACTTTTATCAAGAATTTCTTGCACTTCATGTCGCCCAGTCCGCCTCTGCGATAGTGGTCTTTCAGTTCATCAAGGCTCTTGTATTCGGGCCAGAATTCAGCAAAATCATCTGCTGTGCTGAAAGCGTCAAGATAGGTAAACACGGTATTGCCCTCTACCTTTCCCGGGTCTTCCACTCTCAGGTGTCCCGGGTCTGTGTACATGCCCTTTACTTTCTGCTGCATTTCCTTTGCGGTATCAGACAGATAGATGCAGTTGCCTAACGATTTGCTCATCTTGGCTTTGCCATCTGTACCCGGCAAGCGCAGGCATGCCTGATTGGTTGGCAACATAATCTTTGGTTCTACCAACGTGTCGCCATAGATATAGTTGAAGCGCTTTACTATCTCGCGCGCCTGTTCCAGCATAGGTTCCTGATCCTCGCCCGCAGGCACCGTGGTAGCGTTGAAGGCGGTAATGTCGGCAGCTTGGCTAATAGGATATGTAAAGAAGCCTACTGGTATGCTGGCTTCAAAATTGCGCATCTGTATCTCTGTCTTCACCGTCGGGTTGCGTTGCAAACGCGATACGGTTACGAGGTCCATATAGTAGACTGTCAGTTCGGCCAGCTCAGGTATCATAGACTGTACAAAGACGGTAACTTTCTCAGGGTCAAGACCTACCGACAGATAGTCGAGAGCCACTTCTATGATATTCTGGCGCACCTTTTCCGGATTGTCTGCATTGTCGGTCAGCGCTTGGACATCGGCAATAAAGACAAACATGCGGTCAAAATCGCCTTCGTTCTGAAGCTCTACACGACGGCGTAAAGATCCTACATAGTGGCCTAAGTGGAGCTTGCCGGTAGGGCGGTCGCCAGTCAATATTATTTTTCCCATTCTACGATTTATTTTCAGTTAATAGTCTTTTTCATTGCTTCCGCGAGCAATGGAAACAGAATTACTTGCAAATTTAAATAAAAAAATTGAATTAAAGAGGTTCCGTCTCAACAAAATTCCAACTATTTCTTGCAGTAAAGGGCATGGGCTGCCATTTTCTTTGTTTTTGTTTCATCCGTACCCTTCTATGCGTTCCATCCTTGCCAGCATCAAAGGGCTGGCCCGATAGCCATGCTTTCGCATTGCAATAGCATAGCTATCGGAGACCGGTTGCAGTGCAATCAGCTTCCGATAGCAGTGCAACCATACAGCGAAAGCATAGCTATCGGAAAACCGCAGCTACTCGGCAGAAGCACACAGACATAAAAAAGTGCCCCCAACAAAGGCTTTCTGCTTGATTGCCTTTATTGAGGGCGCCACTATCGAGCTGTCTGCCCAGGTGCCGGATGCGGCTGCTTCAAACAGCACGACCGGAATGGCTTATTTTACAAATCTCTTCACTGTCTTGCCGTTAGACATCTTCACGATGTTCAGTCCCTTCTGAGGAGCCGACAACTTCATACCGTTTACATTGTAGTAACCTGTGGCCGTGGCATCAGACATTTTCACTGATGACACACCAGTGTCTTCGGCTGTCTTTTTGCGAACGATAAAGTCGTTAATCTGCAAGAAAGCGTTGCGCTGTGCATTTACCTTGCTGGTGAGGTGCAAGCCAATACATTTATAGCCTGCGCCTTTAGGCAGGTCTACCACATAGTTGACAAATGGCATGATACCATCGCTGCCAATGGTGGTTGGAGTGAGCGAGAGCTGAGCCAGCACTTGCTGGTCTTTCACCAGGTTACGGCCACCGCAAGTAACGGCGAGGTCTTCTGGTGTGAGGCAGCGTGCGCTTACCTGCACCACATAATCCTGGTCATCGTCAATCTTTACAGGAGGAGCCAAGAGCCAGTCGTCTGCATCAACGACATCACTTGGTGTAAAGGTCGGGTTGACAATATATACTGCACCATAGTCATAGCCATCGCCGATAATCTGAGACGGTGCGGTAGAATTGATCATAAATGAGTAAGCATCTTCGTTACCGTCTACACCTACCCAGTGGTTGTTAAATGAAGAGGCGTCTTCAAAAGTCTCTTCCCAAGGTTCATCTTCTGTTACGTTATAGGCTTTGCCCAGCACCCATGTAGTGGTTTCTGCCGAACTTTCGCCTACTGAGTTCTTGGCGGTAACCACATAATAGTACTTGCCCAAGCGGCGAATATTCTTGTCCTCCACTGAACACTCGGTAAGGTCTTTACCTATAACGCTGCCGTCAGGCTGTCGTACCACGTCATATTTTACACTGCTGGCATCCAACTTGTTGCCATGTGCACCATACTGAGGAGCATCCCATGATATAGTGGCAGTCTGTGATCCATCGCCTACCTTGATAAACAGGTTCTCGGGAGCCGAAGGAACGTCCAAACCTACATATTGATACTGCAAGGCACGCTCGCCATCGCCCACACTGTTGGTTGCATAGACAGCATATTTGTACTCGCCGTCTTCCGTTGCAGACTCGTCTGTATAGCTCATTTCTGCGCCCATTTCCGCGCTGTCAAAGGTTTTGATTACCTCATCGTTACGTGTAACGGTAACGCTCTTCAAGTCTACCAAGTTCTTACCGCCAAATGTAGTGGTAGGATTGGTCCATGAGATAGCCACCTTGCGAGAGCCGTCTGTAGCCACCTGATACTTTACCTTGGCAGGAGCAGCAGGTGCATCGTCGCCGGCTGCTACATAAGGAATATACATAGCGCGGAGCACAGAGTAGTAGCCTACTTCGCCCAAGTTGTCCATTGATGCCACAGTGCCATCCTCATTGAAGCGGAAGCGTATCATATAGGTACGCCCATAGCTGTCGTCAGGATATCCTTCCACGCCTTTATAGCCGTATGTAGCCGAGCCCCAATAAAGGTCTCCGTTGGTCTTGTCAAACTCCATAGTTTGACCCAGCGACATGTATTTAAGGTTAGTCTTATATACCAGAGAAAGCTTTCCCGTTGCCTTGTTTATCTTATAAAGGTTGGTATTGCCTGTACCTATACCGTAGAGTGTGCCTTTGATGTCGGCAGCCAAAGTACCCAAACCATCTTCCAAGTCCACTACATGTGTAAAAGCGCCTGTCTTCCGGTCTACTTCATAGATGGCAGACACACCTCGGTCAAAGGTCAGCGCATACAGTTTGTTGTTTTTCACATCGTAGGTCATGTCCTGCACACGCATGTTTGTATTGGTAGTTTCAGCCCAGTTGCCCAACTCTTTGCGCTCACCGGTGTACATATTGTGAGACACCAATGGAGCTGCCAACATGCTGCTGGTGCTCGAAAACTCATACTGTGGAGCATAATAGATGCCGTCAACCGCTGCACCAGCATAGATACCTATTACGCCTGAAATGCGCTGGGTAGGGCCTACATAGCCACTGTAAGGGTAAAGCATCTCTACACCTTCAGTAGTGTATTGGTCTACTGCATGGTAAGCATCTGTCCATAACGAGCAAAAGCCGTAATCGGCCAGCTCTTCATTAGCTTGAAAAAAGCCATACATTTTGTGATGCGGCACTGTTGCGGTAGCCTCGTCTGCCTGAACGGCAAGGGGCGCAAATGCCATACCACAAAAAGACAACGAAAGAAGTAGATTCTTTTTCATAGTGATATCTTTTAAATTATTGCCACAAAGGTAGTTGAAATAATGTTCTTGTCAAAGCAATAACAGTCTTTTATCGAAAAAATGACAGGTAAAAGTACCTGCAACAGATATTTTATGCAAGAAATATACAACAGCAAAGACAGATTGGTTGCAAAATTATGAGAGAATAATATTTGCTCCTTTTTTCTTAAGAAATCATATTATTATTAATAATAATTTACTACCTTTGTCCTCAACATATTACAAAATAGAAAGACTAACGAGTATAGTACTATCTTTGTGAAACATATTTAACCATAAAAATGAAAAGAATATTATTGCCTCTTTTGGGGCTTTTCATGTCAATGACCATATGGGCCATGCCAGCAAAGCCCGGCATTGTAACCATGACACAGCCTGACGGAACCAAAATTCAAGTTTACATCCACGGCGATGAGCACTTTCACTATTATGAAACGTTAGACGGTAAAGTACTGCTTCCTGCAGCAGACGGTACACTGAAGTATGCCGAACTGGATGCCAACGGAAAGGTAGTGGCAGGAAAAGTCAGCGCAAGCAATGCGGCAAAGCGCAGCGCAAAAGAAACCAATGCTGCCAACAAAGCCAATGCCTCGGCAACAGCCATGAGACAAGCTCTCGTGGCACAGGCAGAACAAGCCATGGAAAAAGCTACCCAACCTGGCAGTATCAAGGTGAAATTTCCTACAAAAGGCACCGTACGTGGACTGATTGTATTGGCAGAGTACCAAGACATCAAGTTCTCAAAGCAAGGCACACTTGAGCGCTTTCAGCAGATGGCCATGGCAGATGACTATCAAGGCGAGAACGCACCGGGCAGTATGCGCGACTATTTCATTACACAATCCGGCGGTCAGTTCACACCGGAATTTGACGTAGTAGGTCCCGTTACATTGCCAAACAAGCGCGTTTATTATGGCGGTTCAGACACAGGAAGCGAGCGCATCACCGACATGATGAAGGATGCTGCCACGTTAGCACATGACCAGTTGGGCGTAAACTTCTCCAAATACGATGCCAACAACGATGGATATGTTGACTTCTTCTATGTTATCTTTGCCGGACACGGACAGGCACAAGGCGGACCTGAAGAATGTGTATGGCCCGCGGCCATCGACCTTAGCGATGATGTGTCTATACCAGAGATGGACGGCATGTTTCTGGGTCGTTCGGCTTGCAGCTGCGAACTCAGTGGAGGCTCAGGCGAAACGCTGGACGGTATCGGCACATTCTGCCATGAATTCAGCCATATCTTAGGCTTGCCCGATGTGTATGACGTAAACTATGCAGGCTTCTACGGCATGAACCATTACGACATTATGGACCGTGGCGGATACAACAACGACGGCAAGACGCCTTGTGGATACACTGCCATGGATAAATATACGGTAGGATGGCTCACACCAACAGTACTGGACAAGACGCAGAAAGATTTGAAACTGGAAGACCTTGCCACTTCCAACCAAACCTACTTCATCGTTTCGCCTACCGACAAAAACGAATACTACACACTCGAAAACAGGCAAGCCAACAAATGGGATGCGGGTCTGCCAGGACATGGTCTGCTGATTTCTCATATCAAATACTCACAGATATTGTGGAACACCAACCGTGTCAACACACCTAAATCCGGTTTTGAGCATATACAGCTCATTCCTGCCGACAACCGTTGGGACGATAAAGACGAAACCAATCCACTGGCTGAAGCCAACGATGTATTTCCTGGCGTAGATGGGCTTTATACCGAATTTACTGCCACTACAAAGCCTGCACTTACCTGGCGCACAGGAGATTCTTCTGAAGGACAAGGCATCACCAACATCCGCTTGCAGGACGGGGTGGTTACATTCGACTACAACAATGTAAGCACAGGAATAGAAGCCATCACCAAGAGCAACGCTGCAAGCTCCGCTACACCTTATTATACATTGGAAGGTGTGAAGATGCACAACAGCAACAATCTGCCTAAAGGCATCTATATACACGGCAACAAGAAAGTGATTGTGAAATAATTGAAAGTCTATATATACATTTAACTAAAACAACAATGCGTATGAAAAGAATCTTACTCACATCGGCAAGCATGTTGATAGCGGCTGTCGGCTTCGCACAAAGCTCGATAGAAACAGCTGTTGACATGAAAAAAGGTGACAACCAGTTTACCAACGAGCAAGCCACAGAACGCTCTAACGCCTACTGGAAATACACCTCTACACAAGACGAGGCTATCATAGCCACTGCCATCAACAGCAGTAACCTCATGTGCTACATGCTGGATGAAAACGGGCAACAAAAGCAAATAGAAGGCAGTTCATACACTACTTTCGAAGATGGCAAGTCAAACGTGGCCACTGTATTTCCTGCTCCAAAGGGCAAGACCGTGTATATCTGTGCCAACGGTTATCAAGTGATGGGTTTCAATGCAGACATTGAAGACTCGCCCAACGTTATGAAAGGTTCATCAGAGAATGACTGGGCAGAGATTATTCCCGGCAAAATGCAGCTTTTCTACAATGGAGACAACTGGCGCACTGAGCCTGTCTGTGCCACCTATACTCCTGACAAGGACGGGGTATTGAAGATAACATCTTACGCTAACGTCAATTATGCCACCGACGAGGCTGGCGTGCAATACACATTTGATTACGACCGCGACAAGTATGTCAACGTTGGCGCTATCAAGGTTACCGGTGGCCGCGAGAATAAAATCAAGATTTACAGCTATGGTCCTATCTACTTCTCTTCCGAGATGACATATCCACAGCCGGGTTCTTACGAAATGCCATTCTCAATAGCAGAAGGTGCCAACGCTGTTCCTAAGGCAGAAGGCACTTACTGGTACACGGTTGCCGTGGGAGAAGACGGTATGCTCAACATCACAAGTACCGATGCACTCACCGATGGACAGCTCTCACTCTACAGTAGCACCTATAACGTTAGTGCCAACCGCCCTGATGCGCAATCAGTAGCAGGCTCTTACAACCTTACTTATGCTGCCAAAGCCAATACTACCTATTATATTAAAGTGGAAAAGAAAGGCACCGAAGCTGAACAGTCATTCAACTATAACTTGAAAGCTTATGAAGATGGCGACACAGAAGACAAGCCTATCTATATTACAGACTTCAGCCAAACCTTCAGCGTGCCTGCAGGTGCTACCAAATATTATGCTGTCAGCCTCAACGCCAACGAGAAAAAGAACCTTACCGTTGCCGCTACTTCTGAGGTAAAAGATGCCAATACACAGGTGTCTGTCTATCAATATTCATACAGCGCAGTCAATGGCAATGCCTCTGTTACCACTGTCGTTGACGGCGGTTATTATGGAAGCACATACAAGATTCGCTGGACATCAAAAGAGACAGGCGACATCAACTTCAAAGTTTCGCTTGAAAACTTGGCACAAGGCGATGACATCAGCAATCCTATTGAAGCACAACTCGGCGACAACACCTTGCCTTCTGACGGTACAAAATACTATCTCTACAAGGCTACTGCTGCCGGCAAGCTACAAGTTACCGTGCCTGATGGCGTAACAGTGTCATTCCCAAAATCTGAATACACATACCAAGGTTCTTATGAGACTACTGTAACCGGCAACACTTATGCCATCAGTGCAGAAGCCGATACTGACTACCGCATGATTTTCAGCAACGCAGTCAAGGGTGGAGTATTCACCGTTTCTTATGGCGAATGGAAGCCAGGCGAGGCCGCTTCCTGCCCACTTGAAGTGAGCGATGGCAGCTACACTTTAGGTAAAGATGTAACAAGCAACCTCTGGCTCAAATATACAGTAAAGAAAGATGGCATCTTGACCATTGACGCTTCTGCCATTCCTTACGATTACAGCAACAATATCAGCTACTGTCCAGAGAGCAATCAGCAGAATTTGCAAAGTGTTTATACTTACACTGACGGTCAAAGCATCTACAAGACCAGCTTTAGCGCAAGCGCTGGCGATACCTATCTCGTACAGGTGAAGCTCACCCAAGCTTATGAAGGCAAGCAAATACTCTTCGTTGAGCGTGATGCTGAAGCTGGTGAGACTGTAAGCAATCCTCTTGTCCTTATCCCAGGCGAAACGCTTCAGGTGCCAGAGGCTTCTACCAACAAGCCTGTATGGATCAAGATGACCTTACAACCCGGTGAAGTTAAGTTCACAGCAGACGGCTACTTCTCTGCTTATCTCTACAAAGGTGAGGAAAATGCCAAGAACGATTACATGGGTTCTTACTTCCGCATGGACCAAATTGGTGGCGGACAAGGCTCTACCACAGCCCAGTTTGAACGCACTCAGACCGTTACCAGTGCCGATGCGGGAGACTATTACTTGAAAGTCCAGTCTGGCAACAGCTTCAATTTCAAGGCCACTGGAGAAGGCATTGCTACCGGTATCCATGCTGTCAACAGTCAAGACAAGGCTTATCCCGTAGCTTACTACGACTTGAACGGTGTAAAACGTCAGACTCCGCAGACTGGTATCAATCTTGTCAAGATGTCCAACGGCAAAATCGTAAAGATGGTTATTGGCAAATAACCAAGCCTTAGCAAAATAATCAATACATATATGTAACAATCTTCGGGCGGCAGATTCGTTTACCGCCCGTTTATTTTATCATTAAAAAATGAAGTTTTCGTATCTTTTATTATCGCTGATGCTTGCTGCTGCAAGCATGGATGCACAGTCAGCATACCCCTCAACAGAGGGCATTGTCTGCCAACAGCTGGTCTCCACACCCATCAAGGCCACACCCCATGCACCTGTAAAAGCCCCCGAATTGGCAGACAACCAGAAATATATAGGCAATGATATGGACGATGTCTGTACAGCAGGGTTTGGCATTGCCAACTATGACGGTCCATTCAAAGCCGCCGGTTTCTTGTCAAAAAGCATGCTGGCCAACTTCGACGGATGCAAGATTATAGGTATGCGCTTCTATCTCTGCGAAGCTATCGGAGCATCAACAGCCTTTGTCCGCCCCGTAGCAGCCAACAACTATGTGAGCGACCCCCTCTTTTCCAAAGACATAAAAAATACCGTAGCCGGGTGGAACTATGTGCTGTTTGACTATCCATACACCATCAGTGCCAACATGACGCTGCGTGGCTTGATGGCAGGTTATGACTTTACACAAACTGACTCTTATCCACTGGGGGTCAGCGGCACAGGCATTGACTCCGGTTTCATGATTTACGGCAACCTCGACAAAGGCGAAGGATGGTACAATCTCGGCACAAGCTATGGCAACCTCATGGTTCAGCTGCTCATTGAACGCGACGGCGGCTTCCTGTCTTCAGACCTTTCCATGGACAAGGTACTGCCTATCAAGTTTGCCAAAGCAGGCGAAAGCTATAACCTTGGCTTCTATTGCCACAACATGGGCACCACTCCTACCACCAATGCCACATTCGGTATTGCGGTAGACGGCACCGAAGTGTCTGACTTTACCACCGAAGACGCCATTGGCGAAGACCAAGTATACGTAAACAACACATTCAGCATGCCCGCCAACATGGCCACTGGCCAACATCAGCTCTCTGTTTACGTAAAGAAAGTAAATGGCAACGCTCCTGAAGGTAACCTCAACAACGATGCTTTGCAGTCTACTTTCAAGGTTTACCAAGAGAGTTTTCCACGCCAGAAGCAATTGGTTGAGCAATTCACATCACAGTATTGCACCTATTGCCCGCGTGGATATAATGTATTAAACAAGCTCACAGAAAAGCGCAATGACATAGCTTGGGTATCTGTTCACTGCGATATGGGCGGCTCACAGATAGACGAATATACGATTGCCGACACCTACAACTTCGGCATTTTCTCTTGTCAAGGCAACCTGCCTTCGGCTTCTTTCAACCGGTATTTTATTGACAACGGCTATTACAGCACCATAGGCTTGAGCATTCCCTACCCTGCTGACCAGACAGAAGAAGGTGCAGACTTGCTCAACCAGGTTTTGAATCTCTCTGAAAACGAGTATCCAACCTTTGCCACCATTGACCTTGCCACAAGCTATGATGCAGACAACCGACAATTAGACGTGAAGGTATCGGGCAAGACCACTGCCGATGCAGCAGAGATGTTGGGCAATGATGCCGTGCTTACTGTTTACCTGACCGAAGATGGACTGTGGGGCAAGCAAAAAAACGAAGGTGTCATGATGAACCGCTACCCGCATGACCATGTGTTAAGACAGGTGTTAACCTCCATTTACGGCAATGAGCTGAACGCCAACGACAGCCATTATGAACAGAACTTCACCGTAACGCTGGACAAAAAGTGGAATGCCGACAACATGCACGTCATTGCTGTCATCAGCCGTCCTATGAAAACGACAGTCAAAAACGGCACTACCCTATTGACATCGGCAAACAATGACCTTTGGGTGGACAACACCGAGACGGTAAAGTTAGGCGAAAGCGTATCTACCGACATACAAGGCGTTATTGAGCATCATGGCAACAGTGCCCAAGGCCGCATCTACAACCTTAGCGGAAGCTATGTAGGCAAATCGCTCCAGACACTGCCTAAGGGACTGTATATCAAGGATGGACACAAGTATATAGTAAAATAAGGCTATTCATTGCACCTCTACCGCAAAGAGTGCGGTCACGGACAATTCTATAACAGTAAAACTCCCACATGGCCATTTAAGCCATGTGGGAGTTTTACTTTCCATCAACCCTTGCTCAACCGATCCATCCTGCTGAAGCATAAAAGTTATTTTCTACCAACTCATCGGAATTGGCCAATAGAGAAAAAAACGATTACGCCCAACGGGAAAGCGCCTTTAAAGTTCGAACTTATAACCTAAAGTAAAGGTAAGCCATTTATTCTTTGACTCATATTCTACCTTTTTGCTATATATATTGGTCAAGCCAATATTGTAGCGTGCATCCAGCATAATCCCCATCCACTCATACGAGATGCCTACCGGAATAGAAAAGCTCACATTACGGCAACTCAAGTCTTGGTTTACTTCCTTGGTCTCGGCATACTCATAGCGTCCCAACTCATCACGGTTAAACAGCGTTGTCTCGCTTTTCTCTTTGGCAGAAAGGGCAAAACCAGCCTGCACGCCAGCTTTCAGTGCCAAGCCTCTGCCCACATATAAATTAGCCAACAGGGGCACATTAATGTATTGCAAGTCAACAGACTGACCGTGCACCCCCTCATAGTCATACTTAGGGTCCTGCGCCTTTACCTCATAATCATCATAAGATGCACCTTGCTGGGTAAAATAAGCACCCAACGACAGCGAGAGAGGCTTCAGCAACTGATATTCTACATCTGCACCTGCCACAAACCCCGACTTGTTTTTGGAGTTTAACGCACCGGCAGCCGTATACAACTCGTTGTTGGTCAAATTGGCTATACTCAGGCCTGCACGCGGTGTTACGGCAAAGTGCCCCACCGGCAACTGTCCAAAAGCTGTAGTGGCAACAGCCGACAGCAACACTGTCAACATCAATATTACTTTTTTCATCATTCTATACATTATATATTAATGGTAATGCTCTATCACCGCACATGACTTCATGACACTGCGGTCTATATACAACAAACGATAAAATGCCCTAAATATTGCATTCCTACCACAATCAATCCCGCCCCACACCGCATATTTTCAACTTCCGTTTTTTTCCCCCCCCTCATGCGCCCAGCATCAACTCTCTTACAATATAGGCTTTCTGCTACACCTACGCAAGAACAGTGCAACAAGCCCCCGATTGCACTGCTTTCGATAAGCAATAGCTATGCTATTGGAAGCCAAAAGCATAGCTATTGCAAGGGCGATTGCGGTGCAATCGGAGGCCATGATATACCTTGATAAAACAAAATATTGAATTACAGCCCTTTAATATTCATATCAAGAATTATCAGTATTGTGGATTCTGTGTCAACACATTGTTGCTCTTGTCTATTTCGCTCTGTGGTATAGGAAGCAGATAGTCGCGGCTATCGTCAAAATTGCGGCCTTTCTGCACATTGTATTTAGCGGCATAGGCACGCATCACCTCGCCAAAACGATGCTGACGCATAAGGTCATCACGGCGCCATCCTTCCATTGCCAGTTCCACACGACGCTCATGCCAAATGATTTGACGCAACGCATCCTTGCCGGTTTCTGTAATATCGGGCAGCGTCTGTGCGGTAACATGTGGCACATAAGCCTGACGGTCTTTGCGTGGGTCCACAGGATTCGTGTTGCGCGCACGCTGACGTATCAAGTTTAGATAATGGAGTGCCTCTGTGGATTTGTTGTTTTCATTGAGGGCCTCAGCATAGAGCAACAATATATCTGCATAACGAATAAGGCGTATATTGTAACTTATCATCCACACATCATAGCCAGCCTTGTCTGCGGCAGGTACTGTCATCTTATAGTCATGAAAGCCTGTTGCTGACTGATGGTTGTCTTGTTCCTGTTCATCGCCTATATAGCGGTCGCCAGTGCGTGTGAATACATACGTCTGTCGTGGGTCATCTTTATCAAAAGCATTGAACAAGTCGGTAGTCGGCACATGGAAGCCATAGCCTTGGTAGCCTGACACATCACGGCTGGTAAAGAAGTGCGGCACATTAGTACCTGTGGCAATGTTCTTGTCGAAAAGCTGGTTAGGTATCTCAAATACAGACTCTGAACTGTTATTATACTCTTTGCGCCAGTTCATACCATAGTCAGGCAGCAGCGAATAATCCTTATCCACCTCCACTATCTCATGAAGTATCTGCTCAGCATTGGTATAGTCGCCACGAAACATGTATGTCTTAGCCAGCATGGTCTTGGCAAAGCCACGGGTAACATGGTATTGTTCGTCCTCACTATACTGTCCCTTGGCAGGCAGTGCAGAGGCTTCTTTGCAATCTTGTATAATCTGGTCATACACTTGGTCTGTTGTGGTACGAGGTGTCTTCAGTATCTCCGCAGGCGTCATTGGTTCTGTAAGCAGAGGTACACCGCCAAAGGTGGTAACCAAACTGTAATAGCCAAAAGCACGCAGAGCCTTTGCCTCATTCTCATAACGGGCAAGTATGACCTTGTCGCCTTGTGCCGTAGGAGCTTTGGCTATAACCTCATTGCAACGGTTAATCAAACGATACAAAATTTCCCAACGACGACCTGCCTCACCATTGGTAGTGTAAACATTGAAGTTTTGAAGCTCCATTACCTCAGCACGGTCGCCATCTGTGCTGCCTTTTAAAGCATCATCGGTAGAGCAGTCGCCCACGAAATAGAAATTGAGGGCATACTCATTCCATGTGGTTCGCAGCTGTAGATAGGCTCCTGTGAGCGCTTCTTCTATCTGCGACTGTGTCTTATAGAAGTTTTCACTGGTAGTTTTACCATATGTTGGCTCATCAAGGCTACAACTATAAAGCGCAAATCCCGCTAAAAGCCACAATATACTATAAAATATTTTTTTCATTTTCAATCGATTTTAAGATTAGAACTGCAAATTAACACCAAACATAACAGTGCGAGAAGAAGGGTAACGGGTATCGTCATAGCCCATATCAAGCGGACTGTTAGCACCTAAATCCGGATCCAAGCCACTATAACCTGTAACGGTAAAGAGGTTCTGCGCACTGACATAAAAGCGTGCCGACTTGATACGCTGCAATTTAGCCATCAAGCTGGAAGGCAAGGTATAGCCAATCTGCAAGTTCTGAAGGCGCAGATAAGAGCCGTCTTCTACCATAAATGATGAAGTGCGGTAATTGTTGTTGTCGTTGCTGGTAGTGATGCGTGGATATACTGCGTGGTCTCCCTCTTGGCGCCACGCCTTGGTATAGGCGTCTGCCAAAGCGTTCTGATAGCCTACCACTGCCAATGTGCCTTTTGATACGTTATATATATCGTTGCCCAATGTACCTTGGAAAGAAGCTGTAAAATCAAAGCCTTTATATTCAAAACCAAGATTAAAGCCATAAACTATATCAGGATTAGGATTCCCTATAAAAGTGCGGTCTTCATCGTCATTGAGAGGTCCACTCTCACCAAGTTTGGCAAACTTGAAGTCACCGGGATGGGCATTAGGCTGTATTTTATTGCCATTTTTGTCTACATAAGCATCTATCTCTGCTTTATTTTGGAAGATGCCTATTTGCTTATAACCATAGAAACGTCCTATTGGTCCACCTTCATAAGTGCGACTCACTGCACCTGTAAGGTATTCGGAATTAAGATGAGTAACCTTTGTCTTGTAAGTTGATACATTGGCCCCGACAAGATAGTTAAGCTTACCCACATGATTGCGATAGTTAGCCACCAGTTCAAAACCTGTGTTCTTCAAGTCTCCCGCATTAAAGAAAGGACTGTTCGGAAAGGCTCCAAATGAAGGGATAGGCATTTGCAACAGCATATCTTTTGTTTTCTTTACATAAAAATCCATAGAGAGGTCAAGCGTATTGCCAAGTAGTGTCATGTCAAGACCTATATTAGTCTGCTGGCTGGTCTCCCATTTTATATCAGCATTGCCTTGATAAGTGGGCACGTAACCTTGACTCCATCCATTGCCAAAATACCACTTCTTCTCATTGTCTGTTCCGATAAGTGTCAGTGGAGCGTTGGCATCAATACGCTGGTTGCCGTTTTGTCCCCAACCGACACGCAACTTCAAGTTATCAAATACCTTGCCAAGGCCACCTTCTTTGAAGAAAGCCTCATTACTGATACGCCATCCTAAAGAAAAAGACGGGAAATAGCCCCAACGGTTTTTCTTGGCAAAGCGCGATGAGCCGTCTGCACGAAAGCTGACAGTAGCCAAGTAGCGGTCGTCATAAGAATAGTTGACACGTCCCAGATAAGAAAGCATGGAAGTTACAGTCTGGTCGCCTGAAGTCTGGTCGCCTTCTGTCTGTGCGCTCAACACGCGATAGATAATATCGTTGCCAAGAGCATTGCGCTTGAAAGCATTGATGCCCTCACTGGTGTTCTTCTCATAAGTCATGGCTGCCATAGCATCTACATGGTGCTTTTCAAAGTTGTGTGCATAGTTCAAGCGTTGCTCTACCAGATAGTTTATCACCTTACTGTCATTGTTGGTCAGCTCAGTCTGCGTATTGTATTTACTCTCACGGTTGCCTAACATATCGTCAGAGAAAGTAGCAGAATAGATAGGCTTGAAACTCTTGAATGTATTATTGTTGCGTTCAAAGCTCACTTGCACACGATAAGAAAAATCCTTTGTGAAGTTTATCTTTGCAAAGACATTACCAAACGCATTGAACATTTCATTCTTGCGGTCATTGAGTTTCAATATAGAAACTGGGTTTGGGTCAAACGACCATTCCGTAGGTGCCCACTTGTTGTATTCATAATTCTCGGAAGAGGGGTCTACCAAAGGATTGATAACAGGAGTAAACGGGTCTGCCTTCTGTATAAAATTGAATGAAGGCAAACTGCCAGAGTCGCGCTGAGTCATACTGGCAATATTCACATTAGCACCCACAGTAATATACTTATTCAAGTCATACTCATGGCTCAAGCGACCTGTCAGACGCTTGAAACCTGTTTCTATAAGGGCACCTTCTTCATCTACATAGCCCAAGCTAAGCGATGTACGGGCGTTCTCGCTACCCGAACGCACACTGACATTATAGTTTTGGTTTAATGCACTACGTGTAACTTCTTTCCACCAATCAGTACTATAACCTTTCTTGTATTGATTGGTAAAGCGAACTTTGTCAAAAGTAGGATCATTGGCATAAGCTGTTGTGATAAAATCATAATACTGATCGCTATTCATCATGTCCATAGCCTTATAACTGTTGCGCACACCGATAGATGCGTCTAACGTAACAATGGTCTGCCCTTTCTTGCCACCCTTAGTGGTAATCAATATCACACCATTAGAGCCGCGGGAGCCATAGATAGCACAAGCCGATGCATCTTTGAGCACTTCCATACGCTCTATATCGGCAGGATTGATGCTGCTGATATTATCCATGAACTGACCGTCAACTACATACAGCGGGTTATTGTCATTTACAGTGCCAAAACCGCGTACACGGATAATGGCATCTGCACCCGGTTGACCAGAACTGGTACTTACAAAGACACCAGCTGCCTTACCTGCCAACAGGTTGGACACATTAGATGTGGCATAATTCTTGAAGTCTTTCTCACTCACAGACGACAGTGAGCCTGTAAGGTCGCTACGGCGTTGAGTACCATAACCCACCACTACAACCTCGTCTACCCTATTGTCTAACTGCAAACGAATATCATATTTTCCATTCTTCTGTGCCTTTATCTCTGTGGTTTCATAACCCACATAAGTCACTGTTATCTTGTCTGAATTGATTTTCAGATTATAATGTCCATCAATATCCGTAACCACTACATTGGAAGTACCTGGCTCACGAACTGTTGCTCCAATCAGAGGTTCACCAGTATTGCTGTCATAGACAGTACCACTAATGGACTTACCTCCTTGTTGTGCATACGCTGAAGAAGTTAAAAGCATAGCGCATGAAAGGGTCATTATTTTTTTGTTCATAGGTTTAGATTTAATTTTATTTATATGATATTATTATGTTTTTATTGTCTTTTATCTTTCCATGCTTGACACTAAGTCGAACACCCTCAGGCAATTCATAAATAACTGCAGCTTGCTTGGCTGGTATAGATAAAGAACACAAGCCACTGACACCACGCGCCACATATTGTTTTGACACAATATCAAACAAATCATAACTTGCACTTCCTTTCACCTTATAGATTATCCGCATCTCTTTTTCATAAGGATTGTAAACCAAATACACTGGATACGGACGCTTGGAATAGAAATCAGTAGCATTGCAGTCAAGCTTTAGTATTCCCTTTACATTAGTAGTATCTACTATAGCGCCTAAAATACCGATAGGAGCTGTACTGTAAACACTCATCATACTGGTAGTAGGATTGCCTTCTATCCACTTTGGTCCATCGCCAATGGCTACTGGAGACACACCCTTTAACGAGGCTTTGCCGTAATCATCAGCCTTACGCAGACCTTCATAGGCGATGTTGTTATCCGTAAGGTCTCGCAATTCTGGAGCCCACTGATGTTGAACATCAATATTACGGGGGAAAAACAACCTGCAAGCGCTGGCATTATTAAGCATCCATTTACCTATAGCTGCAGCAAACTGCGGCTCATATTTAACTAAAGGTACAAAGGGCCAAGCAGGTTTTATACTATTCATTAGAAAGGCATATCCACCACCATCAGTAATACTTCCTTGCAAACCGCTGACATCATACTGTCCCCATTTACCGACAATGATGCCCCAACCAGTACGACCTGTTTTGCTCTTGCAACCATCAAAAACCCAATCAAGCAATTTATGCACATCATACTGCTTGCCCTGTGTAGCATTAAGGTAAGCCGCTGCATAGCAACCTAATGGCAAGAGTGCCTCATAGAAACGGCTTTCTTTCTGACCAAGCAGTGCTTCAATGGCACTTTCACTATATGAAAGGTAACGGGCATCGCCAAATTTCTTATATGCACAGAGCAACACATAAGCATGGCCACCTGCCGCATCTTGCTGATAAGGGATAGCACTACGACCACCTCGTAGCTTTCCATAATCAAAATAAGAGTAATCGTAATTTCCATTTAATACAGAATCAGCCTGTACAAATTTCTCTGCAACACTGCGCATAATACGGTCTGCACCATCAACATCAGGGAACACATCACTCACCGCATAAAAAAGAGCATTTGGAAGAATATCGTACCACCAATCGCGTCCATAGCCACCACCTAAATTAGCAACCTGAGGATTAGTATTATTCATTACTATATTCCAACCATTCGCTGAATTGAAAAAATTCTGAACCATTTTCACATAGTTAAAACCATCCTGACGAGTCTTGTCTATGCCTACAAGACCTGCACCCAATAATGTGGCTAAAGAATTGAGCGATTCATGAAATTCGCCACCATTATGCTGCGGACCTTGACGTATATCACCTACTGCTGTATACAAGCCAAAAGTAGGTTGGTCAACATTTCTACGAGCATTATCCAACCAGATGAATGGTCCCATCTTGCCCTTATTGTGCCAATCATACACATAAGCATCAAACTTGCGAGCTTTTGTCTTCCAATCCAACATCTCATAAGAAGACGGCATGTCGGGCATAAGGTCCACACGACTAAGATGTGTCTGCTTGACTGGTGTTCCAAAGCACTTAAAAGAACTTGCATTGATACCTAAAGAAAATAGCAGTAAGCCTGCAATCAATGTATGTAATTTAAAATTTATCATATCTAATGTCTTGTTTCTAATTCGTTTGTCTGCTTTGTTATGTTCTTGGCAAGCGGATAAGAGAGAGTCTGCAAAGCCGCCACAATAACAAGAGCATACTTTAATGCAAAATTTTCTGATACACAATAGGCCAATACTATAAATAGAGATAGGCCGAGAAAGCGACCCGTAAACAGTCCAACTTCATGGGTCATTATATAGGTGTATTCGTTACGTTTCTCTATACGGGCTACAACATCAATCGTTCTCATCATCACAGGATAGTATGCTAAATCATAAAGTGGTTGGAATATGACCTTGCACAACACAAACATGATAACACCTGTCGCAGAGAACAACAAGCCATTAAAGAGGGTTCCAATGAAGAACATCAACACACTGCCCAAGAATATCCACAGACGGTCCTGAGGACGGGCTATGCGACCAAGAACATAGACCAGCACTGCTGTCAACGCTCCACTAATACCTTGAATAGCGCCAAGGGCTCCTTCATCACCGACAAAACGCATAACAAGGATAGCAGGAGCCGTAACCAGAAATCCTTGAACCATGCCTTTAAGAACTGATAAAGCAAGCATCTTACGCCATAAAAGATGAAAACGGAAATGGATAAAACTGGTATCGGTAGGCATTATAAACTTACCACGCCATAATATGCTTACCGCAAATAAAGTAATTGCTACTACCACTGCCATCACCGCACGATAACATAAGTTGGCATTAAAAGTAATGCCCAACACCTCTTGGCCTGTCATACCACCTATAAAGGCTCCTATTATCAATGGCACAGTAATATTTGCCACTGAGAAAAAGAAAGATTCAAGGCCAAAATAGTAATTACGGTTACCGTCTGATGTATTGTAAAGTGCCAATAAATAACGGTTAGTCCAAAAGAAACCGGATGCAGCGCCTAACAAACAACCTGTTAAGCCCAGCTCAATAATACCAAGATGCTCTATCAGCATCATGCTTCCAAGAGAAATTCCACTGACTAATATGCCTGCTGCATAAAGCGTCTTTATATCAAGAAGCTTCAATAGAAAGCCATTGACAAGCGATGTTACCACTACACCTACATACATAGCCAACTGATAGTAAGCTACCATGGCTGGATCGTTGGTAGTACGCATAACATAAGCTCCTGCAAATATCTCGACTACAGGCAGTACAAAAGCATAAATCATGTTGGTAAGCAGCAACACTTTCATGTTGTGCTCTTGACCACGAAAGAACTGTATTTCCTTTAATAAACGATTCATATAAACAATACTTTAATGCTTTAGGGTTGCCAATATCTCTTGAATAGAAAAATCAGCTTGACAAATTACTTCATCACTTGCACCATAATATATATGTATGGTATCACCTTCCACTATCTGCCCATTGCTAAACACTACATTACCAAAGAAGCCAGTCTGTTCATAAGGAGCTATAGGTTCCATTATTGGTTGTTCACTTCGGGCAATAACTTTGGTTGGATCATCAATATCAAGCAGCATAGCTCCTAAGCAATAGCGGTTTTCTGCTGTGGCACCATGATAGATTTCAAGCCAACCTTCGTCTGTTTTTATAGGTGCAGCACCTGCCCCAAGACGCGCACTGTCAAAGTAGCCGGGGCGTGTAGTAGCGATGCAAATGTGTCTACCCCAATGAATACGATCAAGACTTTCAGCTACCCACATATAGTTTCCACCCAGTTCAGGACTACTGGGACGGTGAAGTGCATAATATTTTCCATTAATTGATTGCTCAAACAAAGCGCAATCCTTATTATGAGGAGGAAATATCATACCCTCATGGGTGAAAGTTTTAAAATCAGTTGTATGCATCATACCTACGCCCACGGCCACAGATGACACTTCTGTAAAAGTAAGATAATATCCATCCGACATGGTTGCAACACGGCAATCTTCTATGCCAAACGCCTCAGAAGGACGACTTCCAAATATAGGAGGATAAGCAGTATCTTCATAAAAGTGTGTACCATCATCACTAAAAACTAACCTGAGATAAGACAATGTTGTCAGATAATCCTGTCCTTTATACTTTATTACACGTGGATCCGATGCATCCAAGTCAGTATCATCTTTATCAAACTCCATTACTTTGAAACCTTTGCCCGTATAAACAGGAAAGCTTATCTTTCCTTCTTGCTGGCATGGACGTTCCGCTACACGTATCAATAAGGCGATACGGCCATTTAATCGGAATACACCAGGATTGAGCAAGCAAGCTATTTCCATACCTCTAATGGCTGGTTTAAAATCTTTTGGAGTCAGAACTGGGTTCTGAATGTTTCTCTTAGCAAT
>ERZ808240.1999-NODE-1999-length-23590-cov-14.582622_pt1 | contig 23590 bp, 21 predicted proteins | sample MGYA00521084_ERZ808240 | MGnify/ENA primary metagenome ERZ808240 (study PRJEB31516, sample SAMN03275571) | gut metagenome | biome: mammalia-associated habitat; material: feces | host: Papio cynocephalus | place: Kenya | collected 2012-08-06 ...
TTTTTTTGAAAATATGTCTAATTATGTCTTATAACTCCAAAAAAGTAATTAAAATATTGACTTTTTTGGAGTTATAGCGTATATTATAGTTGGTGATATAAAATGAAGAGAAAAGCTATGCAAGATTTAATTAATTGGAAGGAAAAGAAAAATAGAAAACCATTATTGTTATATGGTGCTAGGCAAGTTGGTAAGACATATTTGGTTAAGGAATTTGGTGAAAGATATTTTAATGATGTTATATATGTTAATTTTGAAACTAATAATATTTTAAGTAAAATGTTTGATGAAGATATTACCCCACAATATATCATAAAAAATCTTGAAGTGGCATTTGGTAGAAAAATTGATAAAGAAAATACACTTATATTTTTTGATGAAGTGCAAAAAAATACTAGAGTATTGACTTCTTTAAAATATTTTTGCGAGGATGCAAAAGAATATTATGTAATAGCTGCTGGAAGTCTTTTAGGAGTACATATTAATAAAAAAGATTTTTCTTTTCCTGTCGGAAAGGTTGATTTTTTAACTATTTATCCTATGTCGTTTGATGAATTTCTTATGAATAGTGGCAATGAACTTATTTTAGATGAAATTTGTAATTGTTTTAATACTGATAGTGCAATGTCTAGTATGCTACATGAAAAAGCAATGGATTTATATTATGATTATTTAACAATTGGTGGTATGCCTGAAGTTGTTAATGAATATATTCAAAGTAATTCTATAATTACTGCAATTGATTATCAAAAGGCTATAATTGAGTCTTATAAAAATGATATTACAAAATATTGTGATAGTTCTAGTGACGCTAATAAAATACTAGCAACATTTGATTCTATTCCGATTCAACTTGCAAAAGATAATAAAAAATTTCAATATAAGTTAGTTCAGAAGGGGGGAACAAGTTCTATATTTGGTAGTTCTATAGATTGGTTGGTTAATGCAGGTATAGCAAACAAGTGTATTAAAACTAAAGTTGGGGTACCACTTAAAATGTATGAAGAGTTAGATTCATTTAAGTTGTATATGAATGATGTGGGTCTATTAACTAATTTAAGTGAGTTTCCTTTGTATTTAATAAAAAATAGAAAATCTGTTAATGAATTAATGATAGGAATGTTAACTGAAAATTATGTTGCTAGTTCATTAAAATATAATGGCGTAAATCTTAATTATTGGAAAAATGAATATGATAGTGAAATTGATTTTGTTGTACAATCAGAGAAGGGGAAAATAATACCAATAGAAGTAAAATCTAGTATGCATACTAAGGCTAGAAGTTTAAATAACTATATTAATGAGTATAATCCAGAATACGCTATTAGAATATCACAGAAAAATTTTGGCTTTAAAAATAATATTAAATCTATTCCACTTTATGCTGTATTTTGTATAAATAAAAGTAATTTAGATATTGATATATTAGAGTAATAAAATTTTGTGATTGTTATTTAATTTATTAATATAAAAATTATAAAATGTATTATATTGTTACAAATAGTTGAAATTATAATTAGTACTTGTTGTACTAGTTATTTTTTTTTGCTATAATGTATGTATGTGTAGGTGATAGAGATGAGATATAATCCTAATTTTAAAGATGGCTTGAATAAAGAGCAAATTATGGAAAGAATAGAACATAATTTAATTAATTATAATGATCAACCGCCAACTAAAAGTATGGGGCAAATATTTAAAGATAATTTCTTTACATATTTTAATTTTATTAACTGTATATTAGGTGGTGCTATAATAGTTGCTGGAATAATGGGTGGAGAGATATTCGAATCTTTGAAGAATTGTACTTTTATGGGAGTTATTATATTTAATAGTATTATTAGTACTGTTCAAGAGGTTATTTCTAAAAAAACTATTGATAGATTGTCAGTTTTGGCTGCTTCTAAGGTATGTGCGATAAGAGAAGGTAAGGAAGTAGAACTCGATTTAGATCAAATAGTATTAGATGAAGTATTGAAATTAGATTTAGGTGATCAGGTTGTTTGCGATAGTGTTTTGTTAGATGGTACAGTTGAAGTTAACGAATCATTTATTACTGGAGAGGTAGAACCAATTGTTAAAAATGTAGGTGATACTATTTTATCTGGAAGTTTTGTGGTTAGTGGTATTGCTTATGTTAGAGTTGATCATATAGGTAGTGATAATTATATTTCTAAAATAAGTAGCGAGGCTAAATATAATAAAAAAGTTAATTCTGTTATTATGAATTCATTTGAGAAAATTTTAAAAGTTTTATCTGTAGTTATAGTACCGGTTGGATTTTTACTTTTAATAAATCAATTGTCTGTTACTAATAATGATGTTACCGCTTCTATTTTTAATACAGTAGCTGCTTTGATTGGAATGATACCAGAAGGTTTATTACTTTTGACTAGTTCTGTTATGGCTGTTAGTGTTGTTAGACTTGCTAGATATAATGTATTGGTACAGCAACTATATTGTATTGAGACGTTAGCAAGAGTAGATGTTATTTGTTTGGATAAAACAGGAACTATTACTGAGGGTTCAATGGAAGTTATTGATGTAGTTAGTGAAAATTCTAATACTGCTAAAGATGTTGATTTAGCATTATCGAATGTTTGTTATGCTTTTGAAAATAAAAATGCTACTATGGAAGCAATATGTGAAAAGTACCCTGATAAGGGAGATTGGGATATTGATTCTAAAATTGAATTTTCATCTTCTAGAAAATTTTCTGCAGTTAGTTTTAAAAATAAGGGTAGCTATTATATTGGAGCTTGTGAGTTTGTATTAAAGAAAGATTATAATAAATATAAGGAAAAAATTGAATCTTATAGTGATTATCGTGTTTTAGTTCTTGCTAGAAATGATGCTAAATTGTCAGAAAAACCTACTAATCTTGAAGTTATGGGATTTATATTAATTCAAGATAAGATTAGAAAAGAGGCTCCTGATACTTTGAAATATTTTAAAGAGCAAGGAGTTAATGTTAAAATTATTAGTGGTGATAATTTTATGACTGTTTGTAGTATTGCTAAAAGGGCAGGATTAGAAGATGCTAAGGGAGTAGATGCTACTTTAATTACTGAAGATAATATTGATGAAATGGTTAGAAATTATGATGTTTTTGGTAGAGTAAAACCTGAACAAAAGAAAATGATTATAGAGAGTTTACAAAAACAAGGTCATACTGTTGCAATGACAGGTGATGGTGTTAATGATGTTTTGGCTTTGAAGAAAGCTGATTGTAGTATTGCTATGGCTAGTGGTAGTGATGCTGCTAAAAATGTTAGTCAATTAGTATTGTTAGATTCTAATTTTGCTTCTATGCCTAAGGTTGTAGCAGAGGGGAGAAGAACTATTAATAATGTAGAACGTTCTGCGTCATTATTACTTATTAAAACTATATTTACTGCTATATTAGTAGTTATTTGTATATTTATGAAGAGTGAATATTTTTATATGCCTATTCATTTAAGTTTAATTACATCTTGTACTATTAGTATTCCGTCATTTATTTTGGCATTAGAGCCTAATAAAGAGAGGGTTAAGGGTAATTTTATGCTTAAGGTTATTAGTAAGAGCATTCCACCTGCTTTAACAGTTGTATTTAATGTTGTTATGATTGTTTTGTTTAGGGAACAATTTAATTTAGATTCTAATCTTACTTCTACTTTGATAGTTATAATGACTGGTACTACTGGTTTTATATTCTTATTTAGATTATGTAGACCATTTAATTTACTTAGGGGTTCTTTACTTGTTTTCTTAATAGCATTGTTTATATATATATTAATGTTTTGGTATGATTTCTTTGATTTATCTCAAATAACATTTAGTACAATGCTTTTATATATAGTATTTGCTATATGTAGTGTTTATATTTTTGATAAATTGAATAGATTTGTTTCTTTTATAGTAAGAAAGATTAGTAAAGAAAGTGAACTATATGTTTAATTAATTATCCACAAGTTTGTGGATAATTTTTAACGTTAAAGTTGTAAATTATAATTTATAAAATTGTCTTTTATGTTATTTTTGTAAATTACAATTTATAAAAGTACGAAAAGTGTCGAAAATGCAAATTTGGATTTACAAAAGTTTTAGATGGTGCTATAATGTTTTTGGAGGGATAATTATGATAGCGAGAGATAATTATTTAAATCAATTAATAAGTTTTAAGGATAAAGAATTAATTAAAATAGTTACTGGTATAAGAAGATGCGGTAAATCTACTTTATTTGAATTGTATATAGATTATCTTTTAAAAAATGGTGTTAATAAAAATCAAATAATTCATATTAATTTAGAAGAATATGAATTTGATGACATAACTGATTATAAATTATTGTATCAATATATTGATTCTAAATTATTTAAAGACAAAAAAAATTATGTGTTTATAGATGAGGTACAAAGAGTTTCTGATTTTCAGAAGGCGTGTGACAGTTTATATATAAATAAAAATGTTGATTTATATATTACTGGTTCTAATTCTAAAATTTTATCTGGTGAATTTGCGACGCTACTTTCAGGTCGATATATTGAAATTAAAATGTTTCCTCTATCTTTTAAAGAGTATATATCTTATGTTGGAGAAAGCGATATTCAAAAAAAATATGTAAATTATTTAACTAATAGTTCTTTTCCATATGCTTTAAAATTAGATAATTATAAAGATGTTAGAATGTATTTAGACGGAATTTATAATACTATTATAGTTAATGATATTGCTGAACGAAAGGAAATATCTGATATTGGAATGCTAAAGGATATTATAAAATTTATGTTTGATAATATTGGTAATTTGTATTCTAGTACTAATATAGCAAAAACAATGACTTCAAATGGTAGAAAGATATCAGTTCCAACTGTAGAAAAGTATCTTGAGGCATTGGTGGAATCATTTGTACTTTATAAGGTTTCCAGGTATGATGTGAAAGGCAAAAATCTTTTAACTTCTGGTAGTAAATATTATGTAGTAGATTTAGGACTTAGGTATTATTTGCTTGGTAGTAGTAATGCTGATCAAGGACATATATTAGAAAATATTGTTTATTTAGAATTGATTAGAAGAGGTTATGAGGTATATGTAGGTAAGAATGATGATAGTGAAGTAGATTTTGTTGCAATTAATGAATATGGTACGGAGTATTATCAAGTTAGTTATTCTGTTAAAGAAGAGAAAACATTAAATAGAGAGTTAGCAGCACTTGATAGTATAAATGATCATAATCCTAAATATTTGTTGACTACAGATTTTACTCCATATACTTCATATAATGGCATAAAACAATTAAATGTATTTGATTGGTTGTTGAAATAGCAAATATCCACAAAATTGTTGATATTTGTTTTTGGTAAGTAAAATAAAATTAAAGAAAAAATTTTAACTATGAGTTTATAAAAAAGTGTTACTTAATAGTTAAAAATAGCCTTTTTTTTTTTTTTTGGTAAAATTTAGTTGAATGGTAGTTATCATTTTAATTTCTGCTATGTTTTTATACATCTGAAAATTTTAAATGATTGGTAGTGATGTAAATTGAGAGTTCGTAAGAGAAAATATAAGTATGGTAAAGGGACTTGGTTTTTTAGAGTAATTTTTATTATTTCTTTAATTATTTTTATGATATTTAGTATTATGTTATCAAAGCTAGATATGATTCCTTTTAAGTATTTACTTATATTTTATATTGTTTTTGGATTGCTATATTTATATTTATTATTTACTTCTATACCGAAAAGGATTAAATTTGGGATAAAAGTAAGTTCTTGTGTTGTTTTGGATATATTTAGTATAGTGTTTGGTATAGGTATTAAGTATTTAGATAATACTATGGATTTTGTTAATGTTATTAGTAAGAATTTATCTCAGAATGAAGTATATTATGTTATGGTATTAGAGGATTCTAATTATGAAAAAATAAAAGATTTAAAAGGCAGCAATATAGGTATATATAGTTCTAAAAATAGTGAGAAAGCTAATGAAAAATTGAATAAAAAGATTGAGAATAATTCTAAAGAGTATAAAAATGTTGTAGAGATGTTTGAAAGTTTACAAAATAGTAAATTAGATGCTGTTTTAATTAATGGATCTACTAGAAATTTGCTTGATAGTGATTTGTCGGATATGGATATGGATTTAAAAGAGATATATAAATTATTTGTTTCTATAGAGAACGAAGATATTGTTAAGGTAGTAGATGTTACTAAAAAGCCATTTAATATATTTGTAGCAGGTGGAGATGCTTATGGAAGTATTGATAATGTTACTAATACTGATGTTAATATGGTTGTTACTGTTGATCCTGATAATAAGAAGTTATTACTTACTTCTATACCTAGAGATTATTATGTTAATTTACCATCATTTGGTGATAATGCTTATGATAAATTAACTCATGCTGGATATTATGGAATAGAAGAATCTGTTAAGGCTGTAGAAAATTTACTTGATATTGATATTAACTATTATGTAAAGGTTAATTTTTCTACTATTGTTGGAGTTATAGATGCTATTGGTGGGGTGGATGTTAATTCAGATTATAGTTTTTATGAAAAAGCGTATGGCTTATATCATTATAGAAAAGGTATGAATCATTTAAATGGAAAGCAGGCTCTTGCATTTGCTAGGGAAAGAAAATCTTTTAGTGATGGTGATGTTCAAAGAGTAAAGAACCAACAAAAAGTGCTTACAGCTATTATTAAAAAAGTTACATCATCGGCAACTTTAGTTACTAATTTTTCACAAATATTGGATAGTGTTGAAAATAGTTTTTTAACAAATATGAAAAGTAAAGATATTAATAAATTTGTTAAAATGCAACTTAATGATATGAGTTCATGGAATATTGATAGTCAAAATCTTGTTGGAACAGATTTATATACTAAAGATACTTATACATTTCTAAATTTAGAATTGTATGTTATGAAACGGGAACAAAAATCAATAGATGAGGCAAATGAAAAAATAAAAAGGTATTTTAAATAAATAGATTTATAAGTAGAAGGAGTGTTGTTGTATGAATCCAATTGTAAGTGTTATTACACCTGTTTATAATGGAGAAGATACTATTGGAAAAACTATTGATTCTGTTATTAATCAGACTTTTTCAAATTTTGAGTTAATTATTGTCGATGATATGTCAAATGATGAAACTATTAATATTATTAAATCTTATCAAGAGAAAGATAGTAGAATTAAGTTGTATATTTTGAATAAAAAGGGTGGAGCTAGCGGAGCTAGGAATTATGCTTTAAAAAAAGCAAAAGGTAAATATATTGCTTTTTTGGATAGTGATGATTTGTGGAAAGGTGATAAACTGGAAAAACAAGTTAAATTTATGGAGGATAATAATATTTATTTTTCTTATACTGACTATAGTTATATAGATTGTATTGGGAATGATTTAAATAAATATAGAAAATGTCCTAATAAGGTTTCTTATTTAAGGATGTTATTTGGAGATTCTGTTGGATGTTTAACTGTTATGTATAATCGAAAAGCTGTCGGGAAAATCAAAATTCCTGAAATAAAGAAGAGGAATGATTATGCTTTGTGGTGCGTGATTTTGAAAAAAGTTAAAGTAGGATATAAATATGATGAAATTTTATCTTTGTATCGTAAGGGAAATGTCTCATTATCTTCTGGTAAAAAATATAAGTTATTAAAATATCATTATCAACTACATAGGAAAGTTAATAATCTAGGTTTTATTTTATCTTTATTTTTTACAATAACAAATACTTTTAATTATTTAAGCAATAGATATATAAGAGATAGGAAAATTCGCAATATTAAAGGTAGTGATGCAGTGGTGAGTGAAGTATGAATGTTGGAATAATTGGACATTTTGCTGAGAATAAAAATAAATTTGATGGTCAAACTGTAAAAACCAGATGTATCTATGAGGCTTTGAAAACTGATTATAATATTACAACGATTGATACAGATAGGTGGCAATTAAAAAAAATTTCAATTTTTTTTAATTGCTTAAAATTGATTAAATCAAATTCTAATGTTATTATTTTAACTGCTCAAAGGGGTCTTTTTGTTTTTATTCCTCTTTTTGTGGTATTAAATTTATTTTTTAAAAAAAAGTTACATTATGTAGTTATTGGTGCGTGGCTTGAGGAAAAAATTAAAAATAAAAAATTTATGATATATTGTTTAAAACGTTTTAATTATATTTATGTTGAAAATAATGAACTAATGAATAAATTAAACGCTTTATGTATTGATAATGTTTATATAATGAAAAATTTTAAACACATTACTCCTGTAAAAAGAGTTAATAAAGTCGGAAAAAAAGTTAAATTATGTTTCTTTGCAAGAGTTATGGAGCAAAAAGGCATTGAAGATGCTATAAATTGTGTGAAGGAATTAAATGAGGATGTATTATTTGATATATATGGTCCTATTGATGAAAATTATAAAACACGTTTTTTAAATATTCAAAATAGTTTTCCTTCAAATATTTGTTATAAAGGATGTATTAATTACAATGAAAGTGTTAATGTTTTAAAAAAATATGATATTTTACTGTTTCCAACTAAATTTAAAACTGAAGGTATACCTGGGACAATAATTGATGCTTATGCTTCGGGACTTGCAATAATTTCATCAATTTGGGATAATTATGATGAAATTATTGATAATGAAATTACAGGAATAGGATTTAAAATAAATAATTATGATGATTTTAAGAAAAAACTTATTGAATTAATAAATGATAAAAATAAGATATATTTTCTGAAAAAGAATGCTTTGAAGAAATTTAAGCTTTTTTCTAACGATGAAATAAAAGTTCTAAAAAATAATATGTAGGTGGTGGATTAGTGAAAAGATTATTGTGTATTGTTTCTAGTATGGATAAAGGAGGAGCTGAAACTTTTTTAATGAAAATTTATAGGTGTTTAGATAAAACTAAATATCAAATGGATTTTTGTGTATCAAAAAAAGAAAAAGGATTTTATGATGATGAAATAAAATTTTTAGGAGGAAAAATATTTTATATTCCTCCTAAATCTAAGAATATGTTTAAAACATTTAATTCGATTAGAAAATTAGTCAATTTGAAAAAGTATAATTATGTTTTAAGAACAAGTCAACAATCTCTTGCAACTCTTGATTTATTGGCAGCAAAATTGGGTGGAGCAAAGACTTTGATTTATAGATCAAGTAACGCTGGATTGACTGGTGGAATATTAAATAGAATATTAAATAGAGTTTTTTCATTTCTTCCAAAATATGTACCAAATGTAAAGCTTGCTCCTTCAACTGAAGCAGCGGAATTTGTTTTTGGTAAAAAAGCAGTTAAAAATAACAAGGTATATATTTTACATAATGCAATTAATTATGATGATTTTAAATTTGAAAAAGAAATTAGAAATAACCTAAGAAAAAAATTAAAAATTGGTGATAAAGTTTTGTATGGTCATATAGGAAGATTTAATGTTCAAAAAAATCATATGTTTTTATTAGAAATTTTTAGTCAAATATTAAAAAGAGAAGAAAATAGTATTTTGATTTTAATTGGTGAAGGCGAGTTAAAAAAAGATATTTTAGATAAGATAAAAGAACTAAAAATAGAAAAAAATGTTTTAGTTTTGGGGCCTCAAAAAAATATTAGTGAATATTTAATGGCAATTGATAAAATAATTTTTCCATCATTTTTTGAAGGAATGCCAAATGTGATAATTGAGGCACAAGCAAGTGGTATTCCTTGTTATGTTTCTAATACGATTACCAAAGAAGCAAATATAACTGGTTTAGTTAAATATATTGATTTGTATAAATCAAGTGATGAATGGGCAAAAGATATTTTGAGTAGTAAAGTTGCAAGAATTAAAACTGAAAAAAAATTTATAGAAAATAAATATATGATATATCAGGTGATTGATGATTTTGTTGAAAAATGTTATTATTAGCAATGTATATTGGATAGGGAGTGTAATTATGTTAAATTGTAAACGATTGAAAAGAATGATTTTAATAAATTATTTTTTATTTGTATTAGGTGTACTTTTGTCTTTGTTAGGATTAACAGATTGTACAATAGTGATAAATATAATTGCAAGTATATTATTGTTGCAAGTAGTTAAAAATATTACAAATAGTTATATTAACTTTTCTATGTTTTTTACTTTTTTTCATGTTTTGTATGGATTGTCTGGTGTAATTTCCAAAGCATGGTTTAACCAACTTTCTAGTACATATGGTACTGTTTTTAGATATTGTCCTTATTTATTGGCGTTTTCTCTTTGTAGTTTGTTTTTATTAAGTGGGATGTTAGTTGCTTATAAGAAAAATTATAAATCTTCAGGTGCTAATAATGCTTTGAATGTTAAATATAAAAATTATTTTATGTTTGTATCTTATGTTGGATTTGCACTTACAACTATTTTTGAATTAGTTAATTTTTTTCGAGTTGGTGGTGTGCCAACATTACTTGCTGGTAAAGCAATTTATCAAGCTAGAGTTGATGAATTATTTTTGACATTACCAACTCAACAAATTTTTCAGGTTTCTTTAGCGGCATTTTGCGTATATTTATATATAATTTATGGTAATAACTTGAAAATCACTTTAAAACAGATTATGATACCAATATTTTTGGCTTTACCATATATGCTTATAATAATCATTTTAGGTAGACGTGGTCCATTACTTGTTGTGTTCTTATTATTAGTAATTACTTATTTTATGATAAAGCCTCTAAAAAAAATATCATTTAAGATTGTTGGCGTGACTTTTATTGTATATGTATTTTTAGGCATTGTATTTGCTGTTAGAAATGATATAAAATTGTTGTTTACAGATTTTCAAGGTTTTACAGAAAAAGTTAATGTTAATTATATTTTGAAAAATTTAAATCCTGCGTTAAATGAATTTGGATGCACTTATGGAAATTTTAATAAGTTTTATGTGGTTAATGATTATCAATTATTATATGGTAAAAGTTATATTTATGGTTTAAGTCATATAGTACCAACTTATATATATTCAGGTGATAAACCAAGATTGATAACATATGAATTTCGAGATAAATATTTTCCAGATAAATCTAAAATATCCAGTATAGCTAGTACAGGATTTTCTTCAATTTTAGAAACATATTGGAATTTTTGGTATTTTGGTGCTGTTATTTATTTTATATATGGTTATTTAATAATTACATTAGAAAATAAAATAAAATTTAAAAGTTGTTTTAGTTTATTGTATTATTTATCTTTAACAACAACGACATATTCATTTCATCGTTCGGATTTTGGGCATTTTTCTTCTGAAATTATATTTTTATTACTTGAAGTTTTGTGTATTCGTTATTTTTATCATATGGTATATTCTAAAGTAAAGAGTATTGATAAGTTTATTGAAAAAATTTAGTGGAAGGTGAAAAATGAGAAGTAAAAAAGCAATGTACAATATTGTGTCTTCATTAGTGCTACAAATTGTGATATTAATATCTGGATTTGTTGTACCTAAATTAATCATCAGTTCTTTTGGTTCTGATGTTAATGGTTTAGTTTCTTCAATAACTCAGTTTTTAGCATATATTACTTTATTAGAGTCCGGTATTGGACCTGTAGTGAAGGCATCTTTATATAAACCAATAGCTCAAAAAGATAATAAGACTATTAAGAATATTTTAAGATCATCAGAGAAATTTTTTAGATTTATTGCTAGAATTTTTATAATATATTTAGTGGGTTTAGCACTTTTATATCCACTTTTGGTAAAAAATGAATTTGGTTATATTTATACTTTATCATTAGTATTAATAATGTCAATTAGTACTTTTTTTGAATATTATTTTGGCATAACTTATAAGTTATATTTACAAGCAAATCAAAAAACTTATGTTACTTCAATTATTCAAATATTTACATATATAATGAATATTATAATTGTTGTTGTATTTATAAAATTGAATTTAAGTATTCAAATGATTAAATTATTTAGTGGTATTATATTTGTGTTAAGACCATTAATTCAAAATGCTTATATTAAGAAAAAATATGGTTTAAATTTAAAAGATGCAGATGAAAATTATAAATTAGAAAAGAAATGGGATGGTCTCGCTCAACATATAGCTTCAGTTATTCATAATAATACAGATGTAACAATTCTTACGGTTTTTAGTAAGTTATCAGAAGTGTCAGTTTATTCAATATATTCTTTGGTTACTAGAGGAATAAAATCAATTGTATCTGCTTTTTCTGAAGGAATTGATGCATCGTTTGGTGATATGATTGCTAAAGAAGAAAGGGAAACCTTAAATAAAAATTTTGGTACATATGAATTGTTCTATTTTACTGTTATAACAATATTTTATGCTTGTACTTTATTACTTATAGTACCTTTTATAATTGTTTATACAAAAGGTATAAATGATGCTAATTATATTAGACCGTTATTTGGATATTTAATGGTTATTAGTGAATTTATTTGGACTGTTAGACAGCCATATAATAATTTAGTAAAAGCAGCAGGTCATTTTAAGGAGACTAGAAAAGGTGCTTGGGTAGAAGCAGTAACCAATATTGTATTATCTATAATATTAGTTGTTAAATATGGTATAGTTGGAGTTGCTATAGGAACTCTTGTTGCTATGTTGATTAGAACAATTGAATTTATTTATCATACTAATAAGTATATATTAAAGCGAAATATATTTATTAATATTAAGAAGATAATGTTTATAATTATTGAAACGATTATTATAGTTTTAATAGTGAAAATTTTACCATTTGATTTTAAATTTAATTCATATATTAATTGGATTGTTTACGCTATTATCGTATTTATAATTTCTAGTATTGTTACTATTACTATTAATTTAATGGTATATAAGGATGATAGAAAAAATTTAAAGCAATTATTTAGAAATAATTTTGGTAAATTATTTAAAAGGAGAAAGAAAAAATGAAAACATATTTTATTACAGGCGGAGCTGGATTTATTGGTTCTACTCTTACTGGGAGATTATTAAAAGATGGAAATAGGGTTGTTACTATTGATAATTTTTGTGACTATTATGCTCCTAAAATTAAAGAAAATAATATTGAAAATTTTATTGGCAATGATAATTATAAATTATATAAGGGAGATATTAGAAATAGGGTAGATGTAAAAAAAGTATTTGATGAAAATCAGGTTGATGTTGTTATGCATCTTGCTGCGATGGCTGGAGTTAGACCTTCTATTGAAAATCCTTTATTATATCAAGAGGTTAATGGTATTGGTACACAAAATATTCTTGAAGAAGCTAAAATTCATAATGTTAAATTTTTAGTTATGGCATCAAGTAGCAGTGTCTATGGTAATTGTAAGGAAGTTCCTTTTAGAGAAGATATGATTGTTGATTACGCTATTAGTCCTTATGCTGCTACTAAAAAGGCTAATGAAGTAATGGCTCATGTTTATCATAAACTTAATAATATGAATATTATAATGCTCAGATTTTTTACAGTATATGGGCCTAAGCAAAGGCCTGATTTAGCAATTAATAAATTTACAAGATTAATGCTTGAAGGTAAATCTATTCCTATGTATGGAGATGGTAGTACTTCAAGAGATTATACTTATGTTGATGATATAGTGGATGGTATATGTAAATCTTGTGATTATGTAATGAATAATGATAATGTTTATGAAATAATTAACTTGGGTAGTAATAATCCTATTAGTTTAAAAGATATGATTAATGTTATTGGTGAGGTTTTGGGTAGAACTCCTAATATTGAAGTTTTACCTATGCAACCGGGTGATGTAGATAGGACTTATGCTGATATATCAAAAGCTAAAAATTTGTTAGGTTATGAACCTAAAATTAGTTTTAGAGAAGGAATTGAAAACTTTATTAATTGGTATAAGGAAAATAATAGATTTTAATTTTATTGTGGAGGTAGGTATGAAAAAGAATAATAAATTAATTTTATTTATTATACTTGTTATTTTATTACTTGCTTGTATTGGGATAGTTATTTACTTTGTTTTTAATAATGATAATAAAGTAAGCAAAACTAAAAATGATATAAAAGAAGAAGAAAAAGTAGAGGTTAATCAAGAAAAGAATGTAACTATAATTGATGTTAATAGTAATACTAGACCTTATGCTGTTATGATTAATTGTCATAATTCAGCATTACCTCAATCTGGACTTGATAAGGCATATATTGTATATGAATTAATGGTTGAGGGCGGTATTACTAGAATGCTTGCTTTATTTAAAGATACTGATGTAGATAAGATTGGATCTGTTAGAAGTGCTAGAACTCAATATTTAGATTATGTATATGAGAATGATGCAATATATACTCATGCTGGAGGTGCTGAAGATGCACTGAAAAGAATAGCTAATGAAAATATTGATGATGTTGATGTTGATAGTCAATATGGATTTAGAGATACTTCTTTGGATAGAGCATGGGAACATAAGTTATTTACTTCTACTAAATTATTAGATGAGGGATTAAGTAATAGGAAATATAGAACTACTACTGAAACTAAAAGTTTACTTAAATATAGTGCTGAAGAAATAGATTTATCTAAAATAGAAGGTAGTAAAAGCGCTAATAATATAAGTGTTAAATATTCTGATTATAGGACTTCTAATTATGTTTATGATAGTGATAATAAAGTATATTTAAGGAGTATGAATGATACTAAAAATGTTGATTTAGTTACTGGGGAACAGTATAAAGTTAAGAATATTATTATATATGGTATTAATTATTCTAGTTATTGTGATCATGGATATTGTTTATATCAAAAAATAGATAATGTTGGAAGTGGTGATGGATATTATATGTCTAATGGATATAGTATACCAATTACTTGGAGTAAAAGTAGTAAAAATGATAAAACTATCTATAAAATAAAATCTAGTGCTGAAGAATTAGTTGTTAATGATGGTAATACTTATATACAAATTTATCCTACTAGTGGTAATTTAAGTATTTATTAAGGAGGTAATTGTAATGAAAATAGCTGTAGCGGGAACAGGATATGTTGGGTTGGTTACAGGAGTAGCACTTGCTAATATTGGTCATAATGTTACTTGTGTTGATATTGATGAAAAAAAGATAGAATTAATGAGAAATGGAAAAAGTCCTATTTATGAATTGGATTTAGAAGAATTGATGAATAAAAATAAAAGTAGGCTTATTTATACTACTGATTATAAGAATGCTTATAAAGATGCAAATGTTATTATAATTGGTGTTGGTACACCTGAGAATAGGGATGGTTCTGCAAATCTTAATTATGTTTATGATGTTTGCAAACAGATTGCTGAATCTGTTGAACAGGATATTGTTGTAGTAATTAAATCAACTGTACCAATTGGTACAAATGATGATATAGAAAAATATTTAAAAGAAAATGTTAGAAGTGGAATAAATATAGATGTTGCTAGCAATCCTGAGTTTTTGGCTCAAGGGACAGCTGTTAGGGATACTTTGTATGCATCGAGAATTGTTATTGGTACTGAATCTAAGAGAGCTGAAGAGATATTGTTAAAAATGTATGAGCCATTAACTAAAGAGCCATATAATGTACCTTTACTATCTGCTAATAGAAGAAGTGCTGAAATGATTAAATATGCTTCTAATGATTTCTTGGCATTAAAAATTTCATATATTAATGAAATAGCAAATTTATGTGAAAAATTAGGAGCTAATATTGAAGATGTTTCTAAGGGTATGGGATTTGATTCAAGAATTGGTAAGAAGTTTTTAAATGCTGGTATTGGTTATGGTGGTAGTTGTTTTCCTAAGGATACTAAAGCTTTATATCATTTGAGTTCTATGGTTGAGAGTGATTTATTAACTGTGAAGGCTTGTATTGATGTTAATGAAAAACAAAAGATAAAACTTTATAATAATTTAGTTGATGATTTGGGGGATTTAAATGGAAAGGTTATAGCAGTTCTTGGCTTAACTTTTAAACCTGGTACGGATGATTTAAGGGAGGCTCCATCTTTGTATAATATTGAACTATTATTGAAAGCTGGTGCTATTGTTAAAGCATATGATCCTATATCAATAAATAATTTTAAAAGTAAAATATCATCAAGATTAAATAATAGTTCTTTAACTGAAAATATTAGTTATTACACTAATATTGATGATACTATTATTGGCGCTGAGGCTGTTCTTATTATGACTGAGTGGGATAGCATAAAAGTATATGATATTTCTAAATATGAAGAATTAATGAATTCTGCTAGAATTTATGATGGTAGAAATTGTTATAAATTAGCTGATATTGAAAAATTCAATGTATATTATAGTTCTATTGGTAGAAAAGTTATTGATAATAGTGTGAATGTTAAAATTAAATGTTTATAATTTTTATTAATTAAAAGTACGGCTTAGATTTATATTATATATAGCTGTTATTATATAGCCGTTATTTTTATATTTTATGTATATTTTTATAAAAAATTACCCAATAATTAATTGAAAGGGTGAGAATATGAAAAGGGTTATCTTAGTAATACTTGCTTTAGTTATATTATTTTTAGTATATAATAATGAAAAAGTTGATGCTACAGTTGTAATACCAGAGGGTGCTATTAGGGTTAGAGTTATTGCTAATAGTAATACTATAGAAGATCAGAGTATGAAAATGAAAGTTAAAAAATATATTGAAGATAATTTGTCTGTGTTACTTGTTGATGTTAAAGATATAGATGAGGCTAGGGGTATTATTAGTGATAATATTGATTCGTTAAAAACTAATATTGATGATATATTTATGGAAAATGATTATAATATGGCTTATGATGTTAATTTTGGTAATAATTATTTTCCTTTAAAAGAATATAAGGGAGTAGTTTATAAAGAGGGCGCTTATGAGTCTTTGGTTGTTACTATTGGTTCTGGTTCTGGTGATAATTGGTGGTGTGTGTTATTTCCTCCTTTATGTTTACTTGATAAAAGTGATAAAAATACTAGTGAAGTTGAGTATAGATCTTGGGTAAAGGAAATGTTGGATAGAATATTTTAAATTATTATCCATAGTATTTATTAGGTGAGGATTAGTGAATGCTATAATATCTACTATTATTGTTGGTGTTAGTTTATCTATGGATGCTTTTAGTTTAGCTTTAGCTTATGGTACAGTTGGACTTTCTAATAAAAATAAAATAATTTTATCAATTATTGTTGGTTGTTTTCATTTTTTTATGCCTCTTATGGGACTTATCTTTGGTAATATTATTACTACTCATTTTATTATTCATGTTAATGTAATGGTTGCTGTTATATTTGGAATTATTGGGGCAGAAATGATAATATCTAGTGTAAAAGATGAAGAAATTAGAGTATTAATTTCTATCATAGGTTTTCTTTTATTTGGACTTTCTGTTAGTATAGATAGTTTTACTACTGGTATTGGTTTAGAAGTTATTAATAATAATTATTTGCAGGTATCTTCTATTTTTGCTGTTATTAGTGGATTATTTACATATCTTGGGTTACAATTGGGAATATATTTTAATAAAAATTGGGGAAGATATGCTACTTTTTTTGGTGGAATTATTTTAATTATATTGGGAATATATTATTTATTTTAGATTTGAAAATTCTACTATTTTTTGATATACTTCTATTAAAGGTAAGTGAGTAATATGAATGGTAGAAAATCTAATTTTGAATTATTACGTTTTGTAGCAATGCTGTTTATTATTTTATTTCATTTGACTTTAAATTCTGAATACAGAACAGTCAATTCTTTTAGTTATTTTAATTTTATTTTTTCTTTTTTTTGATTGCGGTGAAAAACTTGGAGTAGCATTATTTGTTATGATATGTGGATATTTTATGATTAATAAGGAGATAAAATTTAGTAAGTTAATAAAATTAGAAGGGCAAGTGTTATTTTATTCTATTTTGTTTTTTTATAATTAATATTTTATTTTTAGATGGTAGTGTTAATTTTATAAAATGTTTAAATTCTTTTTTGCCTAATATTATGAAATCTTATTGGTTTTTTTCTTGTTATTTTGTTTTATATCTATTTATTCCATATATAAATAAGTTTATATCAATTATTTCAAGAAAAAATTTTTTAAGATTATTAGTTTTGGGTTTTATCTTTTTGATTTTTATTCCTTCTATTAATATTATTAGTGGTGATTTTAGTAATATTTTATATCTAGTATTTTATTATTTAGTTGGTGGATATATTAGTAAATTTTATGGAGAACATAGTTTTAATAAATTAAAAATGATTATTTTATTTTTGGCTTCTTATAGCGCTATAGTGTTATCTTTTATGATTTTATCTGTTTTGTCTGTGAAAGTTGTATATTTGAAACCTTATATTTCTAGTTATTATAGTTTGGATAGTACATTTTTACTTATTAGTAGTATTTCATTATTTTTATTTTTCAAGGATATTAAAATTAAGAGTAAATTTGTTGATTTTTTAGGAAGTTCTTCTTTTGGTGTTTATTTATTTCATGAAAATATATTTGTTAAGTATAGAATTTGGAATGAGATGTTTAAAACATATAAATTTTATGGCAGCAATTTATTTCTGTTTTACTCTATTGGTGTTGCTATTTGCGTATATTTTATTGGATGTATAATTGAGATTGTTAGAAAAAATACAATAGGTAAGTTATTTGATAAATTAATTGATTATTTTAGTAAGAGCAGAGTTTATGTTGGTTTACAAAATGGACTAAATCTTAAGGATTAGAAAAAAATCTTGACTTTACATTTGTTTTAGATTAATATATTTTTAGGAAACGGAACTTATTAGAAAGTTTGTAATAAAATATGGTAGGAGTGAGGAGTATGCCTAAAATAAAAGTAGAGGGAAGACATAATTTAGAGGGAGAAGTTGTTATAAGTGGTGCTAAAAATAGTGCTGTAGCATTGATACCAGCGTCTATTTTGTGTGATGAAGTTGTTAATATTGGTAATGTTCCTAATATTTCTGATATAGATGATTTAGAGGAAATTTTGAATTATTTACATGCTGATGTAAAAAGAGATAAAGATAATGTTTGTATTGATTGTAGTAATACTATTAACAGAGAGTTGCCAAGTGAATTATCTGGTAGACTTAGGGCTAGTTATTATTTTATGGGTGCTTTACTTGGTAAGTATGGATATGTTGATATGTGTTTTCCTGGTGGTTGCTCTATTGGAAAAAGACCTATTGATTTACATTTAAAGGGTTTTGAAAAATTAGGTGCTAAGATAAAGGAAGAAGATAATCATTTTATAATAAAGGCTAATAAATTAGTAGGTACTAAGATTTATTTGGATATTCCTAGTGTTGGTGCTACTATAAATATTATGTTTGCTGCTGTTAAAGCTAAGGGTAAGACTACTATAGAGAATGCAGCTAAAGAGCCTGAAATAGTAAATGTAGCAATGCTTTTATCTAATATGGGTGCAAAAATTACTGGAGCAGGTACTTCAGTTATTCAGATTGTTGGTGTTAAGAGATTACATTCTTGTATTCATGAAGTTATTCCTGATCGTATTGAGGCTGGTACTTATGTTATAATTGGTGCACTATTAGGAAAGAAATATAGGGTAAGTAAGTTAATTCCTAGTCATATTGAATCTTTGACTTCTAAGTTAAAAGAAATTGGTGTTGATATGGAAATTGGTGAGGATTATATAGATATTAATTGTAATAATATCGATAATTATAAAGAAGTTGATATAAAAACTTTAGTTTATCCAGGATTTCCTACTGATTTGCAACAGCCAATTATTCCTTTACTTACTCAGTGTAATGGTATTAGTCATGTTGAAGAAACTATATATGAGAATCGTTTTCAAAATATTGATGATACTAGAAAAATGGGCGCTAAAATAGATGTATATGATAATAGGGTTGCTACTATTATTGGTAAGACAGAACTTAGTGGTATGAATGTTGGTGCTACTGATTTAAGAGGTGGTGCTTCAATGCTTATTTGTGGTCTTATTGCAGATGGTGAAACTGTTATAGATAATATTGGTTATATTTTAAGAGGATATAATGATATTGTTGGAAAACTTAGTAAAGTTGGAGCAAAAATAGAGTTTATTGATTAAAAGTCTTTTATGAGACTTTTTCTTTTTGCTGAAAAGTACACAACAAAATTGCCGAAAAGTGCACAATGAATGTGTAATATATAAATTTTTGATATGTAACTATTATATTTACTAGTATTTAAACTATATATTTTATGTATTGTAAACAAAAAAGAAGAAAAAAATTACAAAATACTTGCAATACTTTTAAATACTTGATATAATACTTGATGTATTTTTAAATCTATGACTGTTTTTGTCATGGCGGAAGGAGAGATAAATATGAAAGCAAATATTCATCCAAATTATGTAGAAAGTACTGTTACTTGTGTTTGCGGTAATACTTTTAAGACTATGTCTACTAAGGATAAAATTCATGTTGAAGTTTGTTCTGCTTGTCATCCTTTTTATACTGGTAAACAAGGTTTAGCTAGTAAGAAAGGTCAAGTTGAGAAATTCAATAAGAAATATGGATTTGATAAAAAGGCAGCTTAATAATTGTAAAGGGAGTGTAAGATACTCTCTTTTTTCTTGACATTAATATTTAAAAAAACTTATAATTAGGTTAGGTGATAAGATGATTACTTTAATTAAAAATGGTACTGTTATAAGTATGGATTTAAAAAGAGATAAACAATTTGAAATTATGGATGTTGTTTTTTCTGATAATAAAATAATATATGTTGGTACTGATTATCAGGGTGAATATGATAAAGTGATAGATGCTACTGGTAAGATAGTTATGCCGGGACTTATTAATTGTCATACCCATTTGGGAATGAGTATTTTTAGGGCTACTAATGATGATTTGACTTTAGATAGTTGGCTTAATGATAAAATATGGCCTATTGAAGATAAACTTACTGATGATGATTTATATTATACTACATTACTATCTATGGTTGAGATGATTAAAACTGGTAGTACTTGTTTTAATGATATGTATTTTGGTTATAAGGGTAGTATTCCTGCTATAAAAAAATGTGGTGTTAGGGGAATATATGGTAGATGTTTAATGGGTAATATGGATAAAGATAGTATTTGTCGTGTTGATGATTTTAAGAGGTTATATGAAGAATATAAAGATGATGATAAAATACATTTATCTATTGCACCTCATGCTTTATATACTTGTAATTTAAATTATTTAAAACTTTGTAGTGATTTGGCTAAAGAGTATAATTTACCTATACATATTCATTTGTCAGAAAATATGAATGAAGTTAAAACTGTTACTAATAAATTTGGTATGAAACCAATGGAAGTACTTGATAAGGTAGGAATGTTAGAAAAAAGAGTTATTTTAGGTCATGGTACATTTCTTTCTGATAGTGAGATTAATATGATAAAAGATCGTGATGTTTCTGTTTGTACTAATCCTGTTAGTAATCTTAATTTAGGTTGTGGTATTGCAGATTTAGTTAAATACAAGAAAAATGGTATTAATGTTTGTTTAGGTACTGATGGTCAAGGTAGTGGTAATAGTTTAAATTTATTTTATACAATGAGTTTAGTTGATTATTTACAAAAAGGTAAATATGAGGATCCAACTGTAATGAGTTCTTATGATGTTTTGAAGATGGCTACTATAAATGGTGCTAAGGCATTGGGGATTGATGATATAGGTAGTATTGAAGTCGGTAAGAAGGCTGATATAATTATATTAGATATATCTGATATTAGTTTATATCCTGCTTATGATTTGATACCATTTATAGTGCATAATTGTTTTTATAATGTTGTTGATACTACTATTATAGATGGTAAAATTTTGATGATGGATAAAGAGTTAAAAATTGATGTTGATTTGAATATACTAAGAAGTAAGATAGAGGATATTAGGAGGAGATTAATGTGAAGATAGGTTTATGTAGTGATCATAGGGGATTTTATTTGAAGAGTGAATTGATTAAATTCTTAAAGGATAAGGGCTACGAAATTGTTGATTATGGTACTGATAGTGATGAGAGTGTAGATTTTCCTGATTTTGCGTTTAAGTTAGGAGACGCTATTGTTAATGGTGATGTTACTATGGGAATTGCTATATGTGGTACTGGTATTGGAATGAGTATTGCTTTGAATAAAGTACGTGGTGTTGTTTGTGGTAAAATATCTAATGCTAGTGAGGCAATACTTTGTAGATCTCATAATAATGCTAATTGTATTGCAATGTCTGAGGATGTTAGTTATGATAATGCAAAGGAAATGGTTATGAAATTTATTAATACTCCATTTTCTAATATGCCTAAGTATGTAAGAAGAAATAAAAAGATTAGCGATAGAGAAAATGGTTAAGTTATTATTATATGTTTTAGTTATACCTTTAGTAGTATGGGCTAGTGATAGTGTTAATTTCAATGTATTTTTTAAGAAAGGTGATGTTAATCAATATAGGGCTAGAATATTTTATATGATATTTATTTTGGGAATTTCATATTTAATGGTTAGTTTTTTATATGATTTTTTAGGAGTAATTGGATAGGAGAGGTAGTAATGAAAAAAATTATTTTACTTACTTTTGTACTTGTAATTATTCCTTTTTTAATGGTTACATTTATTCATATTGATAGAAATAAAGATATAACTATTAAGGAAATAAGTCTTAATTATAAGTCTTCTGTTATTGTTAGAGTTCATAGGGAGCGAGATAATACAATATCTAATGTAACGTTAGAAGAGTATGTTGTTTCTGTTGTTGCTTCTGAAATGCCTGCTAGTTTTGAAATTGAAGCTTTAAAAGCACAGGCTGTTGCTTCTAGGACATATGTTTTGAGAAAGATTATTGATAATAAAGATAGGGATTATGATGTTGTTGATACGGTTATGGATCAGGTATATACAGATGATGAAGAACTTAGAAATAAGTGGGGAGATAGTTATATAAAATATATTAATAAAATCAGGAGCGCTGTTAATGATACTTCTATGGAATATTTAGATTATAATGGAGAGGTAATAAGTGCTATGTATTTTTCTACTAGTAATGGTTATACAGAAGATTATAAGAATATTTTTGGTGGTGATGTTCCATATTTGGTTAGTGTAGAATCATTTTGGGATAGTGATGTTAGTAGTGTGTTTAATGATAGTGTTACCATGTCTTTGAGTGATTTTTATACTGATTTGGGTCTTAGTTATAGTAAAGATTTGGTTATAAGTGATATTGTGAGAACTAATACTGGTAGGGTGATGTCACTTACTATTAATGGTACTTCTTTTAAGGGAAGTGATATATATAATAAATTAGGACTAAGGAGCTATGACTTTAATATTGTCAAGATTGGTAGTAATATAAAGATAGAAACTAAGGGATATGGTCATGGTGTTGGTATGAGTCAATATGGGGCTTATGGTATGGCTAAGAGTGGTTATAATTATACGCAGATATTATCTCATTATTATACTGGCTGTGAAATAAAGAAATTGGAAGTGTAAAATAATTTTTATATCTGTTATAGAGATTAACTTTTATCAAGATAAATGTTTTGATATTTGCTTAAAATATGCTATTGCATTCTAAATAAATAAAAATAAAACAAGTTTTTAATAGAAATAT
>ERZ808240.2001-NODE-2001-length-23583-cov-4.799558_pt1 | contig 23583 bp, 20 predicted proteins | sample MGYA00521084_ERZ808240 | MGnify/ENA primary metagenome ERZ808240 (study PRJEB31516, sample SAMN03275571) | gut metagenome | biome: mammalia-associated habitat; material: feces | host: Papio cynocephalus | place: Kenya | collected 2012-08-06 ...
TACATGCTCTGTATTCCGGCCTGTACCGGATCGCCGCCGCTGCCGGAATCGCTGCGACGTGCCCGCATGCATCTTCTTTTTCCAAAAACATATTGATTTACGGAGGTTCCCTATGACATTTAACGACATTTTCAAATCCGGCTTTTTAGAGAGCGTGACTGACTTTTCGGTGACGGATACCCTGCTCGGCATGCTCTGCGCACTCATCCTTGGGTTATTTATTTTCCTGATCTACAAAAAGACCAGCGCCGGTATCCTCTATTCCCCGAGCTTCGGCCTGACGCTGATCGGCCTTTCGCTGGTCACCACGCTGGTCATCATGGCGGTCACCTCGAACGTTATCCTTTCCCTCGGTATGGTCGGCGCTCTCTCCATCGTCCGTTTCCGTGCGGCCATCAAGGAGCCGATCGAGATCATATTCCTGTTCTGGGCGATCGCTTCCGGCATCGTTGTCGGCGCGGGCTTGATCCCGCTGGCGCTCATCGGCTCGGCCATCATCGGCCTGATCCTGTGGATCTTCGCCAGCCGCAAGACGCATCAAAGCCCTTATATGCTGATCCTGCGCTTGACGGACGAAAGTGGCGAGACCGCAGCCATGGAGCTGATCAAGTCCTCCGCGGACAAAGCCATCGTCAAGGCGAAGACTGTGACGCCAGGCAGCATCGAGCTTTCGTGCGAAGTCCGGCTCAAAGACGCTTCGACAAACTTCGTCAATCGCCTTTCTGCGATTAACGGCGTCGAAAGCGCTGCGCTGGTCAGCTACAACGGCGAATACATGTCCTGACGTAAAGAACCGCTCGGAAAGCCGCGGCTTTCCCGTGCGGCAAAGGAGTTTCTTATGATAGACAATCAACACATCGGCAAGTGCATTCTGACCCTGCTGCTCGCCGCGATCCTCGCGCTGTTTGGCTTTCTGGCCTATTGGTCGTCAGCCTCCGCGCAGACCGGCAGCAGCGGGCTCTCCATGGCTTATGAAAATACGCTCTTCGATACCTCTTCGGTCATCGAGGTCGATATCGATATCAGCGAGGAGGACTGGGCCGATCTTTTGGAAAACGCGACTGCCGAGGAATATTACGACTGCAATGTAACGGTCAACGGCACGACCTACGAGCATGTGGGCCTGCGCGCGAAGGGCAACACCAGTCTTTCGATGGTAGCGGCCAGCGATTCGGACCGCTACAGCTTCAAGATCAAGTTTGACGAATACGTCGACGGTCAGAGCTGTGACGGTCTCAGCAAATTGGTGCTGAACAACAATTACAGCGATGCCACCATGATGAAAGAGGCGCTTTGCTACGACATGTTCGCCTTTTTAGGCGCGGACGCCAGTCTTTACAATTACGCCAAGGTTTCTGTCAACGGCGAATATTGGGGCGTTTATCTGGCGCTTGAACCGGTCGAAGAGTCTTTTGCGATCCGCAATTACGGCTCGGACTACGGCCAGCTTTACAAACCGGACAGCATGGAGATGGGCGGCCCCGGCAAGATGAAAGATTTCGACATGAGTCAGATCCGCGAAGAACTGGGATTTGACGCGGACACAGACAGCGCTGATACAACCGGAAGCAAACCGCCCACTCCGGATAATTCCGCGGCCGCCGACAGTGACCGCAATGACAGCAGTGACAGCGACAGCAAACCGGCCGCGCCGCCGCAAATGCCGGACGACCAAACCAGCACGGGCAGCAGCAATTCCGATGACACCCGTACTTCGCCATCCGGTTTTCCGGGCAACCCGCCGTCTGACTTACCGGACACTGCGCCGGACAAAAACACCGATGACCAAGGCAAGCCCGAAAGAGGTAAGCCGCCGGGCGACGGCCAAGGAGGCTTCAATGGCAGCCCCGGTGGCAAAGGCGGCGGCTTCGGCGGGGACAGTGCGGCTTCGCTGAACTACATCGACGACGAACTCTCCAGCTACGAGACCATCTGGGAAAGTTCCGTGTTTAAGAGCACGGACAAAGACCACCGCCGTGTCGTCAGCGCCCTCAAAAACATCTGCGCCGACGATGCCGATAGCGACTCTCTGGCTGAGTCCATGGATGTGGACAACGTCCTGCGCTATATGGCGGTCCAGACCTTCGTGGTCAACCTTGACGGCCTGACCGGCTCTATGGCGCACAATTATTATCTGTACGAAGACGACGGACAGCTCAATATCATCCCTTGGGATTACAATCTGGCATTCGGCGGCTTCCAGTCAGGCAGTGCCTCTGATACGATCAACTTCCCGATCGACACGCCATTTTCGTCCGGCGTCGACCCGGAGGACCGCCAGTTCTTCATGGCGCTTTTAGAAAACGAAACTTACCTCGCGCAATACCATGAGTATCTGACCCAACTCGTCGAGGAATATGTCAACGGCGGCGGTTTCGACAGCTTTTATGACCGGGTGACCGCACAGATCGACGAACTGGTCCAAGACGACCCGACTTCGTTCTACACGTACGACGAATACACCTCTGCGGCAGCCATGCTCAAGGAAACCGTCAAACTGCGCGCAGCAAGTGTGCAGGGACAGCTTGACGGCAGCATCCCGTCCACACGCGACGGGCAGTCCGCAGACAGCAGCAGCCTGATCGACACCTCCGCCATCGACCTCTCCGTCATGGGCGTCATGAACGGCGGCGGCCAAGGCAGGCCGGACGGTCAAAGCAGGCCGGATAGTCAAGGCGGCCCGAACGGCGGCAGCAGCGGCGACAGCGGCAGCGATTTTCCAAGTGGGTTCCCGGGCGCCCCGCCGAGCAGCGGAATCGGCGGCGACAACGGCATCTCGGATAGTCAGGGCGGCCCGCTCGTTGACAGCAATGACGGCCAGGCCGCCAAGCAAACTTAGCTTTCCTTTCTTTCATAGCCGGAGCCAACGGTCCTTCCGAAGGCTCCGGCATTTTTCGCGTAAAAAGCCCTCTTGACACAATCCCTTTGCACGGGCTATGATATTTTCATCAGAAAAGGAGGCCTACCCCATGTATCATACATTATCCCAAGAACTGCTGGCGTTTCTGAATGCCAGCCCAACCTGCTTCCACGCGGTCAAGAACTTCGCCGACCGGCTGGATGAGGCCGGATTTACGCCGCTCGCGGAAACCGAGATCTGGGAGCTTGTGCCCGGCGAAAGCTACTATGTAGAACGGAACGGTTCCGCGCTCATCGCTTTCACGGTCCCCGAAACCGGCAGCGTTAAAGGCTGGCGTATCTCCGCCAGTCACAGCGATTCCCCTTGCTTCAAGATCAAAGAAAATCCGGAGCTGCCCGCAGAGGGCCATTACGTCCGACTCAACGTCGAGGGTTACGGCGGCATGATCGCGCCCTCCTGGTTCGACCGGCCGCTGTCTTTGGCCGGACGCGTGATCGTCAGCGCAAACGGCAAGCTGCAGAGCCGTCTCGTCAACTTCGACCGCGATATGCTGCTGATTCCGAGCGTAGCCCCGCACTTTAAGCGTGCCGGTGAAAAAGACGAGCTGAACATGCAGACAGACCTGCTCCCGATCTACGGGGACGGCGCGGCTCGCGGTACCTTCCGCAAAATGCTGGCGGAAGCCGTTGAAGTTTCGGAGGAAAACATCCTCGGTCACGATCTTTTCGTCTATCCGCATCAGAAAGGCAGCATTTGGGGACCGTCCGGCGAGTTTCTCGCAAGCCCGCGTCTGGACGACCTGCAGTGCGCCTTTGCCTGCTTCCAAGGTTTTCTGGCCGGACGGCGGCAGGAATATGCCGCGATGTTCTGCCTCTTCGACAACGAAGAAGTCGGCAGCCTGACCCGCCAGGGCGCAGCCTCGACCTTCCTCAAGGATACACTTGCGCGCATCTGCGAAAGCCTCGGTATGTGCCGTCAGGACTATCTGGCTGCGATCGCGGACAGTCTCATGGTTTCGGCAGACAACGCGCATGCCGTTCATCCGGCGCACCCCGAAAAGTCCGATCCGGTCAACCGGCCTTATATCAATGAAGGCATCGTCCTCAAGTACAATGCCGCCCAGAACTACTGCACGGACGGACTCTCCGGCGCGATGTTCAAGGATATCTGCCGCCGCGCAGGTGTTCCGTATCAGGTCTTTACCAACCGCTCCGACCGGCGCGGTGGCGGCACGCTCGGCAATCTTTCCGCCGCGCAGGTACCGGTCAGTACGGTGGATATCGGGCTTCCGCAGCTGGCGATGCACGCGCCGTATGAAATGGCCGGAAGCAAAGATACCCTGTACCTGATGCAGGCCATGCAGGTATTCTTCGAATAAAGCGGCGCGCGATATATACCATGTCCGGTACATAAAAATAAGCCATGCGGGAGCAAAATGTTTTCGCATGGCTTTCTTTCATCCGACGGTTACCTCCACTTTTTTACCGCTGAAGGCTACGCCGTACTTATAGATCGTTTGGGCTCCGGCAGCGATCAATTCCGTGTCGTACTTCTTGTCATTGATCTGCTGCAAAGCTGTCTCGGACAACTTTTTCAGCTTCTCGTCACTGCAGTTTTTCTCAGCCTTCAACTCGATCAGAATGCCGGGAAGTCCTTTTTGGACCGGTTTCAGCTGAATGTTGTAACGCCCGCCGCCGGATTCCCGGTTGGAAGTCACGAACGCACCGCCCAACAAGGCACACAGGCCAAGCAGAAAGCCGTGGTAGAAATTCTCGCCCGCAGTGTCGAAGGCACTTACCGACTGCCTCAGCAGCGTCTGGATCTGCGCTTTCAGCCGCTCATTGTCACCGGAAAAGATCGCTTCTTGAACAGAAATCGCCGCCGACGGAGGGATCAGATTTTCCAGCCGCTGCAAGATCTCCTTATTATACACCAGCGAGATCTCCCGGTTCGGCAAAGAAACTTCACACATGAAGTCCCCGTTAAAGGCCGGCGTAGTCTTCAGCGCCTTCAAATAACCGGTTACGAGCAGAAAGCTGTAGATCGTTGAAGGATTGCTCCGGATCTGCGGATAGATCACGCCGGTGTCAATGAAAGTGGTGAAGGTTTCGCCCTTGACCAAAGACGTCAAACGGTGATAGATCTCTTCGTCCGCCTGTGCGAGCACCTCCCCGATAACATCATTGCTGCCGGTGGAGACCCAGAACGCTCTCGGTTCACATGCATTGCTGAAATAGTTGACCACCGACCACGGGTTGAAGATCTCGGTTTTTCCGAACCGATAGCCGTCGTACCACCTGCAGATCTCGTCATACTGATCGGCAGCGCCATAGTATTCTGCCATCTCCATAACCTCATCGGCGGTAAATCCGAAGTAGGCACTATATTTATTGTCCAGCACGGAATTGATGGACAGGTTGTTCATTCCGCTGAAAATGCTTTCCTTTGCCACGCGCAGGATGCCGGTGAGAAAACCGAAAGACAAGTGCTGATTATCCTTGAAGCCGCCGGAAAACAGATTGCGCATAAATTGGATGACCTTATCGTAGTAGCCCATCTGATAGCCCTGTTGGATCGGGGTGTCATATTCATCGATGATGATAATGGGCGCAATATCGTAGTGCTTGTGGAGCATCGCGGACAGGTCAAGCAGCGCCGAAGCCAGTTCCACTTCATCGGCTTTGCCGCCGGCAAGTTTCTCATAAGCCTTCTTACTGTACGCGTCACAACGATCACTGCTCTGCAATTCCTTGTGGCGGTTGGCTTCCTTCGCGAACAGATCCCGGAGAACTGCAAAGGTTTCCTCCCAAGTGTTGAACTTCACATCCTTGAAGGTCAGAAAAATCACCGGATACTTGCCTTGGTACGCTTGGTACTTCTGACCGCAGGTCCAGATCTTCTTGTCGCGAAAATAAACGGAAGTATCCTTTTTGCTCTTTTCAAAGTAAGTGCGCAGCATATCCATATTCAGAGTCTTGCCAAAGCGGCGAGGGCGGGTGAAAAGCGTTACCATCGGCCGTTCGTCGAGAAAATCCTTGATCATCATCGTTTTATCGATATAGTAATACTCCGACGATGCCAGGCAGTAACTGGACACACCAATGGGCAGTGGGAGCTTTGGTACACGTGCCTTTTTTCGATAAACACCGGTCTTGATCCGCCGATCCGCCGGCTTCTGCGTATCCGCGGGGATCATCCAGCGATTGCCGCTCTTTTTTGCTCCGGTGATCTTCCCGTCTTTGCAGAGGGTTGAAACCCTTCGTTCTGTTATCTTCCAGCGTTCCGCTGCTTCTCTGATCGAGATCATTTCCGTCAAAGCAAGGTACCTCCATACATCATTTCCTCTATCTAGTATAGCTGATTAGAAGAATATTGTCAATAAAATCCGGAATAATGCCAATTGCAGTCCACTTTATTCCTACGGATCCACAGGATCACGAAAAAAGACCGCTTTGGCGATCTGCCGGGCGGTCTTGTGGTTTTCTTGGTTCTTTTGCCGTTGGGTCGGATCCGAGCTCTATTTCAGCGTGCCTGCAGCAGCGCAAGTTCTGCCGGCGTCAGCTCGCGGCACGCACCCTCTGCCAGATCTTCCGGCAGATGCAAGTTTCCCATAGCCAGACGCTTCAGCTCCGTAACCTCGGCACCGAAGCATCCGAACATCCGCTTGATCTGATGATAACGTCCTTCCTGCAGCGTCACCAGTGCAGTCCGGGGACCGGTCTGCACCAGTTCCGCCGCTTTACAGACACCGTCGTTTAAAACGATGCCTTTCCGGAATTCTTCCTGCATGGCGTCGGTCACCGGAATATCGATCTCCACATGATAAAGCTTCGGCACGTGTTTTTTGGGCGCCAAAATATTGTGTGCCAGCACGCCGTCGTCGGTGATGATCATCAAGCCGGTCGTGTCGCGATCCAGCCGTCCGGCCGGAAACAGGTCTCGTCCGCGGTATTCCTGCGGTACCAGTTCCAGTACGGTCGGATGATCCCGATCCTCGGTCGCCGATACATAGCCTTTCGGCTTGTTCAGCATCAGATAGATATTTCGCTTAAATTCCAACGTTTTGCCGTCGATGGCGATCTGCGACGCCGCAGGGTCTGCCTTATCGGATGATGACTTGACCGTCTTTCCGTCCACGGCGACGCGCCCCTTGGCGATCAGCGCCTTGACTTCTTTGCGGGAATACTGTCCCTGCGATGCAATAATCTTATCGATTCTTTCCACGTAACTCCGCTTCCTTTCCGCTCCCGAGTTTCGCGACAGCCGGTATGCCCCGGTCATCGGCCGCTCAGTACCTGCACATGGGCAAGACACTGCAGCAACTCTGTCTATTTTATCATTTTTTACCGCATCCCTGCAAGCGGAAACCGCGCATTTTGCTCGTATGCTATGCGGAGATGTGAAAGATCACTGAGCCGGATACCTGCGAGAGCGCAGGCAACGGTGGAAGTTTCATATCCTTTGTAAAAGTATCGTATTCCGCAAATCGCGCTTTGTCGATGACGATCTCTTTCTCAAACGGTTCGATCACAATGCCGCGGATTTGCTTCGGAAGTTTCATCACGATCTCCCGTAGCTGTGGAAACGTGTATTCCGCCAAGGTTTTGTCGGCAAAATGCTCCTTTGCCGATTTTTTAGTAAAAAACGCCGGTACAAAAAGTTCTCCGCTGTCGCTGCGGACGGCTTCGAGCGTAAGCGCTTCGTCGCTTTCCGCCATGCAAGGTACAAACAGATCGATCCCCTGCAGGGCACGATAAAATATTCTTTTGTTCTGTGTTTTGCTGTCCATATCATTTCTCCGTCTGCAAGCAGCGATCGCTGCGCAGTTTTGATTTTTTTGGTGTTTAGGGGGCTGTAAGTGCCATTATGTTGCAATCGGGACAAAAGTGTACATAACAAAATCAAAGATTTCTATGTGTACATGGCGCTCATAGATGAGCGCCGCTCCGCAAGGTGCTTTTTTACGGCTGTGAAGAATCATTCTTAATCAAGAGAAAATAAAAGACTGCAGCCCCCATGATGTGAAAACACCAAAAGACCACAGTCCGTTTTTACTGTGCGTTTTGTTTGTTTCATTTTGCCTGCGCTCATCCGACGCAGAAAATGGCAAATCTATGCATGTCTCCTGACTCAGACATCCGCACTTTATCTACCTTCCCAAGTGTTTCGAACACGCAGTGGCATATACAGATAAAGCTCCGTCAATACAGTGGCGGGACCGCGCAGGACTCTCACCTGCTTCCATCTTAGCTTCAAACCCAAGCGCCCGCTGCCCGCAAAGCGCCGCGTAAGAAGAACATATCTATGTTCAAATATTCACTTTTAATAAACGCAGTACGCCGGGTACGTTTCTCCGATGTAGACCCAGACGTTTTCACCCATTTCGATATGCTTGTCAAAGAGCAGATCGGGGATGAAAAGCTTCAGAGCCGAGCGTTTCTTTCCTTTGAGTACAACGCCCTCTGCCACCGGGTTCGCGCGAAAATCCAGGATCTCCTGTTTGAGGTTCGTGATCCCCACTTCCTTACCGAAATTATCAGCAAATTCTTCCAGATCCGCGTAAACAATGTGATCCGGATCTTCAAACCAGCCAATGCGCATCATTTGATATTCCTCCTTTGCTCGGTTATGCTGCTGTTTTCTTTTTCTATTTTCAATACCGCTTTTGTTTTTACTCAAAAATAAGGATGCGAGGCACCGTTTCCAAAATCACGATACCCCGCCGGATGAAAAGCAATCGAATCAAAAAGGCTGCAGTCGATCTTTTCTTTTGAAAAAATGAACTGCAGCCCGTATTTCCTGCGTTTGCAACGTCTGCGCTTCTCCGGCACAGCGGTACGAATCAAACTATGCATGTTTCCTGACTCAGGCATCCTCGCGCTTTTCGTCTTCCCAAAGCGGCATGCGATCTGTGGCATGTCGATCGGCTTCAGTGACATTCTGAAAAGCACTCCTCCATTACAGTGGCGGGACCGTGCAGGATTCTCACCTGCTTCCATCTTAGCTCCATCATGTGATGGAGAACATAGGTCTGTATGAAATTCTATAACCACTATAGCACGTTCTCCCGCGCTTGACAACCCCCTTGCAGAAACTTTTCACAAACTTTTTTCGTGATCCATTGCGGCGATCTCATATTTCAGGTATTTGCCCCGCAGAAAGCCCTGCATGATCTCCGGATTGCTGTTCACAACCTGCCTGTGAACCTTGCCGTCTTTTCGGATCCTGCTTCTTCTCGTTTCAACTTATTTTGACGTTTCCCGACATTTTTCGCCGGCGCGGGGTGCGTTTTCTTCCTCTGCGTGGGCGGCCCCGTTGTTGCACCCCGCGCGGGGTGCACGCCCGCATATTCTAATCGGCTGCTGCGGACGGCGCGTCTCCTGCAGCCTGTGTATCTTCTATGCCCGGCACAGCAGCCGCTTGCATACTGTCCGTGTCTTGTGCATCTCCCGCTTTCTGCATGGTCGTAGCGGAGGTGCTGATCCCGGCACCCTGATTCGGGTGCGCCGAAGAATATACCTCATCGCAGGCGAACAGCATCAGCAGCACCGCGCACAAGGTCACGCAAAGCTTCGGCTTCAGACGACGCAACCAGTTATCGATCGCCGGAGCTGCCAAATAGACCACCGCAAAGCCGCCTACGCCGAACACGAATAAGCCCTCGGCGCAAATACGACCGTTGAGATTCAAAAAATAGCCGCTGTAGTCCCACCAGCGCGTGTGATAGATCATCTCCATAAAATAGGAGGTAAAGTATTCCACAATGCCGCAGAGCACGACGGTTGCTGCAAATTCCTTCAGAGGCTTCCTGCGTAGCCTGTAAAGCAGCAACAGGATCATCACACAACCGGATCCATAGATCGGCAGCCATGGTCCCTGCAGGATTCCGCGGTTCACAAACCTGCCGCTCGAAAGCAGATGCAGATTGACCTCCCACAGCCAGCCGACAAACGAAAAAATAAAGAACATCAACACAAGCGATGAAATCGTATAGTGCCGCATATAATGCAGTTTCTCAAAGTGATTGCTCCGCCGATGTATCGGATTTGGTGACAGGCGATCCGGATACGCATGCCGATTCAGGATTTCTTCCATCTCTTCTTCCGCCAGCTGATGGCGCTCTGCTTCCCAAATCTTCATTTCTTCGGCGCGGCTGTACATGACAACGCCAAAATTACGTTCCATGAAACCACGCACGCCGGTCAAAGGCACCGAAACCGCGCCCACACCCTGCAGCATCATGTCCGCGTAAGCCGCAGCAAGCACGCTGCGCTCCGCACGCTCAAATAAATAAGTATCATTCAGAAGCACGCTGCCTGCGAGATTTGCTTTCTTGGCAAGTGCTCTGAGATGCGCATAATATTCCGCAAACGTCGCCGTCTTATAAGCATTGATGTAAAAGAAATCTGTCAGCCCCAGCGTCGCAATACCAAGAATCTTCCAAGGCACAAAGGTCAATTCCAGCAAAAAGCATTCCCACTTATGCCCGTCCATCATGCGCCGCGAAAGCGTGATGCTGTCCCGCCAGCTGATCTCAGGATTTTCGGCTACGATAAAAGGCACCATAAAATAAGAATAACGCTTGACCGCCGCGCCGACCACCGTCAGTGACCACAGGATATATAGCACATACTGCATCAGCATATTCACGCAGGCATTCACCCACCTGCGCGACCGCAGGAAGAACAGCAGCCGCTGCAGGCTCACTTTTTCGTAAGTGCGGCATTCCAGAAACACCCGGCGTCCCGCCGCGCGGTAAACATTCTTGACCAGAAACCAAAAGCCAACACCAACGCTCAACACCAGAACACTGACAATGAACAGGATTGCGCCCTGCGAAAACCCCAGTCGGTAAAAGCCTTTGACAAATTTGACAAAAAACAGACCGCTCGTCAAGTCATTGACAAGATTCGCAAGTACCCCATTCGTTCGACCCAGTACCCTTTCGCCTGACGCCTGATTCTTCTGGATCGCTTCCTGCGTCAGCCGGTCTGCGTCCTGCGTACCCTGCTCTACGTTGCCCGCAAGCACCTCCGTCACAACCTTCCAGACGTTGTTCTGCTCAATGCCGAATTCCGATTCCTCAAGCACTTCCCGTTCGACCTTGATATCGGTCGGCGTTTGCACCTTGAGAAAGTCCAAACTGCCTGTAAACTCTGTACCCAAAAGGATCGCCAAAAGACAAACCGAAAGCATAACGCCATAATGTAGTTTGACCGATCGCCTGGCACGCTGTTTCAGCCTTTTACGCTGTTCTCGCGACATCCGCGTGCCGCCTGTTCTTTGTTCCTGATCCATATATACCCCTTTACCTCCATTTTCTTTTGATGTGCACACCCTGCTCCTGTCCGCGGGCGTTCTGAGGAAAACCTCTTCGCACGTGATTTCCGTCACATTCCAATCTGTTTCGGCACGCTGATGGTGGGCTTGCAGACATGCAAAAGCAAGTTTCTGTATGCTTGCCGGAGCTGCTGTCATCCTGCGTTTTCCCGCGTGTTCTTACTGCCGCTGAAGTGTACGATGATCGGGCAGATCTCCGCCTTCGTACCTACACGCATATTCGGCCCGAATACGCCGACGCCGGAAGTGACAATATTATGCATGCTTCCCTTCTTCAGATAACCGTAAAAGTTTTCCCAAAACGGTCGAACGACCAGATTGCCCGGAAACATCTGTCCATCGTGCGTATGCCCGCAAAGGTCAATATCCACGCCCGCCGCGGACAGTTCCGCAAGCTCGCGCGGTTGGTGGTCAAGAACGATGATCGGCTTAGTCTTGTCCATGTCCGCCGTGATTTCCTGCGGCGACTTTCGTTTAACGATACCAGACCCCGGCCGCCGCGCATCGGCACGACCGTATAGATAAAAGCTTTCATCAATCAGCACGCCCTCATCGCGCAGTAATTGAATGTCCGCATCCGATAAAAACGCATCCATCTCCGGACTGCTCGCTTTCTGCTCGCTCTGCCGGAACGTAAAGCCTGCGAGGATTGGTTCCTCGATGTCATGATTACCATAGCAAGCATAAACCCCATATCTGGCTCGGATGCCGCGCAGAATCTGTGCCATACGTTCCGGCTCCTGCACCGCCTCCCATTCATTATCAAAAATATCGCCTGCGATCACCACCAGATCCGCGTCCTCCGCATTGATCTTGGCAACCATCTTTTCCATCTGTCGCAGGCCAATATTATAGCCAAGGTGCAGATCCGAAACCAGCACGATCTTAAGATCGGTGGCACTGCCGGACTGCTCGGTCTCCACCGTTTCGTCCGCCCGCACGGCCAGCGCCTTATCCACCGTGATCTCATACGGTGTAACGCGTACAATGCCTGCATTGACGACACCCAGCACCGAAACAATCAGGATCGCCACCGCACAGAACCGTCCGACAATGCGGTGCACCCGCGGCGCGCAAAGCTTCTCGCGATCGACATGCAAAACATACAGCAAAAATAGCCGCACGATATCTGCCAGCACGATCACAAAGATCATATACAACAGCACGCCCAGCCAGTAATTGCCGATCTCCTTCATTACCCGCCGCAGTTCAGACTGCGGCAGTACAAAGGCGATCAAAGAGGACAGCGCAAAAAAGGCGTAGATCGTAATCGACGCCGCGCGACCGACTCCATGTCGCAGGCCGAGGATGCCGACCGCCATCCAGCCGACCGTCCGCCGATAAATATAGACATTGACCAATAAATAAATTGGCGCGAGTAAAAAAGCGATCATAATCTTTCCTCCGCTTTTCCGTAGCCATAAACCTTCCGATAACGTGCGATCAGCCAAACCGTTACTGCAGTCTCAAGACTCTCCGCAGTTGGAAGCGCCCACCAGACACCGTTCAGACCAAACAGCCACGGCAGAAGCAGCAGCGCACCCGTTTCAAAGATCAGAGCCCGTAACACCGAGATCAGTGCCGAGATCCGACCGTTATTGAGCGCAGTAAAGAATCCGGATGCAAAAATATTGATACCGCTGAACAGCACACTGACCGCCACAATGCGGAATCCGCCGATCATCAGTTCCGCCAGCACTGCATCCTTGGACGCGAAGATCATCACCAGCGTCCGGTCAAAGATCTCCGCTAACGCAAACATCAAAACAGAAAGTGCCGCCGTGATCCGCATGGAGATCCAAAACAGACGATGGATATTCTGCCGGTTTCCTGCCCCGTAATGATAACTGAACACCGGTCCCACGCCGGACGCGAAACCGATAAAGATCGCCACAAAGACAAATTGCAGATACAGCACCGCGCTGATAGCCGCAACCCCCTTTTCCCCGACGATCGCCATCATCTGCAGGTTGAACAGCGTAGTTGTGATCGCGCTGGAAAGACTGGTGACCATTTCGGAAGCACCGTTCCCCATCGAATGCAGCAGATCACGTCCTGCCCAGACCGGACGCGCAAAATGCAGCAGGCTCCTCGGATCAAAAAAGACAAGCAGCGGCAAAAGTCCTGCCACGCACATGCCTGCCATCGATGCGTAGGCCGCGCCCGCAATCCCGCAGTCCAGCCAGCCCACCAACAGGATGTCCAAAGCGATGTTCAGTGCTCCGGCGCCAACCGAAAGCCACAGTCCCATGCGCGGTCGATCCGCCGTCACCAAAAAGCCCTGAAACAAGATCTGCAGCGACCAGACAGGACCCGCCAACACCATGATATTGCCGTATTCCATGCAATACGGCAGCAGCGCGGCATCCGCTCCGATATGCAGATAGATTTCTTCGCCCCATACCAAAAACACGGTCATCATCACCGCCATGACCGCCAGATTCACGAGGACGAGCAGACTGAGAAACCTGCAGGCCTCCTGTCTTTTTCCCTCACCAAGTTTTTTGCCGATCAAAGCGTTTCCGCCCATTGCGAACACAAAGGTCACCGCCATACAGACGTTGAGCACCGGATATACAATGTTGATCGCTGAAAGCCCCAAGCTGCCGATATAATTGGATACGACAATTCCATCCACGATCGTATACATGGACACAAACAGCATCCGTACCATCGTCGGAATCGTAAACTTCAAAATATTGCAGGTTGTAATCGGCTTATCATAAATCAGCGTCCGGCTGATCCCTTCTGTTTTTCTTTCTCTCTCATCCATGGCTTTGCTCCCCTTTTTTTCAGCTCTTTCAAGCATACCGTTTTCCGCGCGCTACGTCAATGCCTTTTCCAAGAAAAAATGTCGCACTTCAAAAATCAAAACCCGGAAACACGGGTGCCGTGCCGCCGGGCTTTTGCCTATAAATCAGTATGTATCCCAAACCCCGATCCCGCTAAAACACGCGAGACCTTTGCAGTTAGGTTTCCAACAAAACGCGGGTGACTGCTTCTGCCGGTTTGCGGATCAGCTTCTGCAGCTCCATGAGCTTGGCGCTGTCCATCGGCGGTACGCCTTTGAGGCGGTAGGTGATGCCGAGTTTGCCGTACTTGTCAACGGCCATCGTATGATAGCCCAAGAGCTCAACCTTATCGACAAAGCGGATCTTTTTCATAAACGCATTGAGTGCATCCATGTCCTCCGGCGTGTCATTGATATCCGGCACGACCACATGGCGCACCCACACATGCTTTTTGTGCGCGTTGATGATGTCGATCAGTTCAAACAGCGTATCCTGCGGACGTCCGGTAAGAATCTCAAACCGTTCCGGATCCGGATGCTTGATGTCCAGCAGCACCAGATCACACTGGCGGATTGCTTCTTCCGTATATTCGTCCAGATAGGTTCCGCTGGTATCGATTGCCGACCGGATGTCGACCTTGTGCAGTGCGTGAATCGCTTCGGTGAGAAATTTTCCCTGCAGCAGCGGCTCACCGCCGCTGAACGTCACGCCGCCCTTGCTGCCGTAATACGGCTGCCCGCGCAGCGCCCAGCGAACAATCTCCTCGACTTCGATCTTCTCACCGCCGTCTGTCGGCCAGGAATCCGGGTTGTGGCAGTACAGGCATCTTGCCGGGCATCCCTGCAAAAAAAACACCGTGCGGATGCCCGGACCATCGACGGCTCCAAACGTTTCTATAGAGTGAATTCTTCCTATCATCGTAAATCACTGCGGCAGCGTAATAAACTCACGCTGCCGCTTTTGCTCCTGTTCGCTTTGCTTTTAGATCGCCTGGTGGAAAGTTCTTGCGATAACTTCCTGCTGATGCGTCTTGGAAAGCGCGTTGAATCTTACTGCGTAGCCGGATACTCTGACCGTCAGGTTCGGGTATTTATCCGGATTTTCGTAAGCGTCCTCAAGGACTTCTCGTCTGAGAACGTTGACATTCAGATGATGCGCACCTCTCTTGAAATACCCCTCCAAAAGACCTGCGAGCACTTCTGCTCTTTCTTCCGGATTCTTGCCGAGTGTTTCCGGTGTGATGGAGAACGTGTTGGAAACGCCGTCCTGGCAAGTATCCCAGTCGATCTTGGATACAGAGTTCAGGGAAGCGATCGCGCCGTGGTTGTCTCTCTGGTGCATTGGGTTTGCGCCCGGTGCGAACGGTGTGCCTGCTCTTCTGCCGTCCGGCGTGTTACCGGTCTTCTTGCCATACATAACGTTGGAAGTAATCGTCAGTACGGATAAGGTATGCACGGCGTTTCTGTATGCAGGGTGCTTACGGAGTTCTTCGATCGTTCTTTCGGAGATTTTTACTGCGATATCGTCTACACGGTCATCGTCGTTGCCGTATTTTGGGAAATCGCCTTCCGTTCGGTAGTCTACGATCACGCCGTTCTCGTCTCTGATCGGGTATACCTTCGCGTATTTGATCGCGGAAAGGGAGTCAGCCGCAACAGAGAAGCCCGCTACGCCGAATGCCATCAGGCGCTTCAGTTCGGAATTCAGGAATGCCATCTGGGAGCTTTCGTAATCGTACTTGTCATGCATGAAATGAATGATGTTCATAATGTTGACATACAGTTCGCACAGCCACGCCAGATAGATGTTGAAACGCTTCCACGCGTCTTCGAAATCGATCGGACCGTCACCGACCGGTTCCATCTGCGGGCCGACATGCTCGCCGGTTCTTTCATCGATACCGCCGTTCAGGCCGAGCAGCAGGATCTTCGCCAGGTTGCATCTCGCGCCAAAGAACTGAATCTGCTGACCCATCTGGATCGCGGATACGCAGCAAGCGATGGAGTAGTCTTCGCCGTAGGTCGGACGCATCTTGTCGTCGTTTTCATACTGGATGGAGTCTGTGTCGATGGAAACCTGCGCACAGAATTTCTTAAACGGTTCCGGAAGCTTTTCGGACCATAATACGGTCAGGTTTGGTTCCGGTGCAGGTCCCAGATTGTATAAGGTCTGTAAAACGCGGTAGGAGTTCTTGGTTACTTTATGTCTGCCGTCCATACCCACGCCTGCGATACCTTCGGTGATCCACATCGGATCGCCGCCGAACAGCTCGTTGTATTCATTGGTTCTTAAGTGTCTTGCAACTCTCAGCTTCAGGATGTAGTCGTCAATGAATTCCTGGATCTGTTCTTCGGTGTAGGTACCGTTTGCAAGGTCTCTTTCCGCATAGATGTCGATGAACGTGGAGGTTCTGCCAATGGACATGGCTGCGCCGTTTTCTTCCTTGATGCCTGCCAGATATGCAAAGTAGGTCCACTGGATCGCTTCCTTGACGTCTTTCGCCGGTCCGGAAATATCGAAACCGTAGCTTTCTGCCATCTTCTTGATCTCCTTGAGCGCGCGGATCTGGTTGGTGACCTCTTCCGCGGTGCGGATGTTTTCTTCGTTCATCACGTGTCTGGAGGCGATCATTTCATGGTCTTTCTGCTTTTCTTCGATCAGATAGTCGATGCCGTAGAGTGCTGCTCTTCGATAGTCGCCGATGATCCGGCCGCGGCCGTAAGCATCCGGAAGTCCGGTGATGAAGCCGAGGTGTCTGACCTGACGCATTTCGTTGGAATATGCCTTGAAAACGCCGTCATTGTGCGTCGTGATGTAATTGAACATGTTGTCAATTTCCGGCGGAAGCGTTTCGCCATACTCTTTGACTTCTTCTCTGACCATCTTGATGCCGCCGAACGGGCAGATGCCTCTTTTGAGTGGTTCATCTGTCTGCAGACCGACGATGATGTCCTTTCCCGGCACGATGTAGCCAGGTCCGAACGCATTGATGCGCATGATGCGGCTTGCGTCGACCTTCAAAGTGCCGCCGGCCTTTCTCTCTGCGACCAGCAGTTCATGAACTTTGTCTCTGCATTCCTTCGTTCTCTCCGTTGGACCTGCGAGGAAACTGCTGTCACCGTCATACGGATGATAGTTTAATTTAATGAACTCTTCTACATCAATGTTTTTCGTCCAGTTTCCGGCAACAAATCCTTCCCACTCTTTTCTCATTCTTTTTTACCTCCTGCATATCTCCTAAACTTGTTGTTTGTTATACTGCTGATGCTGCTTTTTGTTTTTATTGTATAATGTATACAGAATGTCGTGAAAGAAAAACAGCCGTGTCGACCCGTCTGCTTCTCCTGCACTGCACCGCTTCTCCGCCTTGCTTTTTGCAATTCTTTGCCGCGCCGTGCTCCATATCTTGTTGGATTCTGCATTCTGTATACTTTTTGTCTAACCTCATCTATCATATCGTAAGAAAACACTTTCGTCAAATGAAATTTTGTTTTTTTTTTGCTTTTTTGGGGATGCACGCGGCGGGACTGTTTTTCGCCGAGTAAAATGGGGTATAGGTTTTATATTCTACAAAAGATAGGAGGAATAAAATGAGAAAAAACTTTGAGGTAAAACCATGGTTTCTCCCTATGCCGGTTTTAATCGTTGCCGCCTATGACGAATCCGAACATCCAAACGCAATGAGTGCTGCATGGGGCGGAATGTGCGGTATGGATCTTGTACAGCTGAAGATCAGTGAGGGTCATAAAACAACGAAAAACATAAAAAAAAGCGGTGCCTTTACCGTCAGCTTCGGTGATGCGGCTCACGTTGCCGCCTGCGATTATGTAGGGCTTGTGTCCGGAAATACGGTTTCGGACAAGATGCAGACAGCCGGCTTCACAACAGTAAAAAGTCAGTTCGTGAATGCCCCGCTTATTGAGCAGCTTCCACTTGCCTTTGAATGTCAGTTCGTAACAACGACAGAAACAGGCAGCCTCGTCGGAAAGATCGTGAATATCAGCGTCGACGAACGTATTTTGGGCGATGACGGCCGACCGGATTTTTCAAAATTCAACCCGATCGTCTACAACCCGATCCTGCGGACTTATCACAGGCTGGGTGAAATCGTTGGCCACGCATATGCTGACGGAAACAAACTGAAATAAGATGCCCTTCCAAAGAACTGCCGCACAGCTGATCGAATCGATCGACCGGAGCGGCGGCTTTTTTTATCCTTTTTCATACGCTCCGAACTATTTTGTTATAAAAAATTTTGCCCTGCATATATTTTTCGTAATGAAAGAGTAAGGAGCGTGGATCTGCCAATGAAGGATTATATAGAGGAAAGGGTACTGGAATTAGCCCATTACATCATCCGCACCAACGCTACAGTCAGAGCTGCCGCGAAGAAGTTCCGCGTCAGTAAATCAACCGTGCATACAGTTGTGGGTATTTGTAACGGTTTTATCCTCCGCATCCGGTTTCATCACGATTCTGGATTTTTTTTTACTCTTTGAAAGCTTGATTTCAACAGCTTTCTGTTCGATAACTGCAGGACTTTTCATCCCAACTTTCTTTATTGGCTTCATATAGATTTCTACTTTTCCTTTATCATCAATCACAATCTTATCAACAATGCGCTTGATTTGCTCATTTGTCATAGAGCCGACATCGACAATCTGTTCAATGCTCTTGAAGGTTTCATCCATTGCCTTTTCGAGCAAATCGCTTTGAGAAACATTGTGTAATACCATTTTCAGCTCTTGTTCCAACGAATTGATTTCACAATTCAGTTTTTTTATTTTCGCACTTAATTCGTCCTTGCCGATCAGTTCATCGGCATACATTTCTGTATATTTTTCCTTGGATTTTTTGAGGCGTTTTAATTGCTGTTCAAGACTTGCCTTGCTCTTTTTTTCTTCCTGTTTTTCGCCATACAGTTTCTTGAACTCTTTTATAATCTGCTGCTTCACATCTTTTTCGTTTTTTAGTAAATCCTTAAAGTAGCTTTCCAAAACATCAATCAGTTCGTATTCTTCGATTTTAGAAATATTTTCGCAGCCGCTGGTTTTCCTCATTCTGTGTCCGGAACAGCTCCAACGCACATATGTATTTTTATATGTCATAACCGTTCTTGCATACGACCATCCACATTCCTTACATTTGATAAGCGTTGAAAAAAGATATTTGTTGCTGTGTCGTTCTTTATTGTTTTGAAACGCATCCACTCGCGTGTTCAAGATTTCTTGTGCTTTTTCAAACACCTGCGTGTCTACAATCTGTAGTTCAGGCTTTTCGATTACAAACCATTCTTCTGCTTTCTTCTTAGACCTTTCTCCGGTCAGAAAGTCCTTAACTTCTGATTTTCCGTTTATGATTTCTCCGATATAGATTCGATTTTTAAGAATCCTGCAAATTCCATGCTGACTCCACGCACAGCCTCTTTTGGTTGTTACCCCTCGGTCATTCAGCATTTTTGCAATCATGCCGCTTCCGTAACCTTCTTCTGTGTACCACTTAAAAATCTGCCGAATCCAGTTTGCTTCTGTCTCGTTGATCTTCAAGGAAAAATACTCTCCCGGAATCTTGTCATAGCCGAATATGATATTCGGTACTCGTCCTTTTTCTGCATTCATTTTTTTACCGAACTTTACGCGTTTAGACATATTTGCACTTTCTTCTTGCGCTAATGCGCCGAAAATGGTCAGTATGAACTCGCTGTTTCCCATGCTTGTCATATTTGCTGTCAAAAATATGGTTTCAATCCCAAGTGATTTGAGTTTTCTGACGCTTTGCAGCAGGTCAACTGTATTTCGCGCCAAACGAGAAATATCTTTTACCACGACGGCCTCAAAATAGCCTTTTTCCGCGTCCTCCATCATTTGCAAAAATGCTGTCCTGTTTCTTGTTTTCGTTCCGGAAATACCTTCATCTGCATAGACTTTTACAAGATTTTCCCCCATTCTTGTGCTGTATTCCGTGAAAAATTCTTTTTGCTTTTCCAAACTGTTTAATTGATCTTCCTTATCTGTGGAAACCCTGCAATATGCAACAATATTCATATCTGTTCCTCTCTTTCTTTATTGGATATACCAAGTTTATCACTTTCGAGTTGAATTGAATAATGTGCGATTTTTATAATCGCACATCGTTTGCTACCCTGCTGCTTCCTCTTTCATTTTTTCTGCAACTTTCCTTACACCGATTTCCGCAAAGATTCTTACTAATTCCGCAATCAAAGCGTCCTTTTGTGAAGCACTATATACATAATATTTGTTCTCATTCCTTTTCATCGTTATCCCCCTGCTTGTCCTTTTTTTATATCGTATGTAGTGTTTTGCTTCTGTATGACAAGATTTTATTCCGCAATTGTCAGCCCAATACTGATTGCCGCCGCACGATCCATCTGCAAAATTTTTTCCGGCTGCAAGTGACCGATGTACTGCCCAAGCCGCGTCTTATCAATCGTATAAATCGACTCTAACAATAGCAACGACGGTCTGGATAACCCCTGCGCTCTGCCAAGCGGTACATGGGTCGGCATCGGTTTCTTGCGTGCGCCTGTGACTGACGCCACGATAACTAAAGGACTACAGAAGTTACCGATGTTGTTTTGAATCACTACGACAGGGCGTCTGCCACCCTGCTCACAGCCGATACCCTTCGGCAGATCCGCCATAAAAATATCGCCGCGCCTGATGATTGCCTGAAGGCGCATATCTGCCTTCATTTCCATTTCTACTATGTTATATTTCATCTTTTGCATTTCGCACCTCTCTTCTTCGTATTTTAAGACATAACAAAATAGCCCTTATGTAATATGTAATTTTATTTGAGTAGTCGGCTGCATACCGACTGCACAGGAATCTCACCTCCCCGGCTCCGCCCGGGCTGCACCCATTGCGTGCGGCGCTTTTGGCGCTCAAGCTGTGGCTATGCAGGCGTATCATTATCCCTTACCCTTGGTCATCGCAAGTCCGAGCTGCAAAACTCGGCGTTCAGACAGATAGAACTCGCTCTCGCGTCCTTTGCCGCGGTTATGGCGTATCTTCTGATGTGCTCGCAAAAGTAAGAATGTCCCAAACAAAATCTTATTCAATTTGCTTTCACTATATTTACTGCAGAAAATATCCGATTTCTATAACCAAAAACTTTTCATTTTTTCTAAAATTTTTTTCTTTCTTTTATGTACGGCGGGTTGCGAGATATGCAGCACGCTTGCGACCTGTGTTTCCGTCAGCGGCTCCTTGCACAAATATAGGAGCCAAATCAGTTCCTTTTCATCATCTGTCAGACTGGAAAACGCATTTTGCAGCTTATTTAGGTTTTCCCGCTTCTCCGCCATCCTTTCCGGCAGAGCCTCCGAATCTTCTTCTGCTTTGCTGTATAAAAAAAGAAGCGCATCATCAAACGGCACTTCCACATAGCAAGACTTTACTTTTCTTCTGTACAGATGTAAGTTATATTCTCTTTTCCATTCCGCATAGTCCTCCTCTGAAACTTCCACAAATATTTCCGGGCATTCGTAGTCTATATCATCCGTTAGGCGCATAAAGTAGCGCGGTTCCATGTTTTCTGCATTGCTATCGCTGACAATGCGATAAAACTCGCTTCCGGAGATTTCAATCAGTTTGTGGTTTGCGTTCTTATGGTTAGCCTTTGCTAAGTAAATCTTCTTCTTCATCTTCGGCATCCTTTCTCCAATGCTTGCTATAACGGACAATTTCGGATCACGGATACCGAGACAAATATGCAATTCCTTTTCGGCAATAAAAAAAGCCAATCAAAACCGGAAGCTGATTCTTCACAGCTCCTGTATTTTGATTGGCAAAAACATAGGTATCAATTGTAGCTTTACTGTAGTTGGGCTGTCGCAAAAGCACACAGCCGTAAGCCACATCTTTGATTCTTTATTTCATTTCTTCTCTGAACTTCGCGTGACTGCATCTCATGACCGATTTCCCCCATAAAAAAAATCCTCTCTTTGTAAAGTTTCCATAGTCTATAACTACAGAATTTACAAAAAGAGGACACTTTTCTGAAAATTTTTAATGGCAAAGATATGAATCTCTGTCTATGCCGCAGTGTACCGCGTTTGCAGATATGCGAGTTTTCTTGTTTCAGTTAATGGTTACGGCATCTTCCATTAGTGTTTTTGACCCCCCATGAAGGTTTGGTTAGCCATAATGTTACAAAACTGTCGAACAGTTTGCCCGACAGTTTTTGTAATTGAATCAATTTGCTATCTTGCTCGCACAAAATATGTTGCCTCTTAAAGTTCATCATTCATCTCATGGCATTTCAATTTTCCCTTTATTTTCTTTAAAGCTAGGATATTGCTCAACTTGCCTGAAAAAATTCTGGTAATATTTCACCAAACGAAACTGCGTTTGTACGATGTAACATACAAGGAAAATCAAGGGATAAATAATATACCTTTTGGACCAGTATACTTCAAGCAAATATACCACGCTCAAAATAAGTAGCACTTCTACGATTTTCGTAGCTACACGTCGACAGATTATCTTTTTCGTCATGTGCAACAGAGTATTAAAATTTTCAACTCTTTCATATACCACACTAAATTTTTCACGCTCATACCGATTCATGATATATAGTAATGGCATATCACGGTTCATACTAGAACGACGAAACATTAAGTGCAAAGTCGGTTCATCAGCAGTAACCTCTTTTATGATTGTCATATAAACACCTTTTGCTGGAATTGGACAAGCATGATCATAAATGAAATCACATCCTGCCTCTTGAAAAATGTTTCTATCATCATATGCATAGGTACCCCATTCCGGACAATCTGCCTTTTTTTCTAAGGCTTTTCGTTCTGTTGGAGTTATGCAGAAACTCCATTGAAACTTCAATGCGTCACCCTCAAAATGTTCTATCTCGATTTCATTTTTCGGCCTGCTATATACAAAATCATCAAAAAGTATTCTTGATCCTGCAGAAATTCTTAGATGAAAAGTCTCCACACGCCTGCTGTTTATGAAAATAATCATGATCCAATATCTCCATTTAAGTGATTATCCACTTGGATTTCAATCAATGCACCAATAAAGCTCCCTGCTGAACTAAATATTTCGATTGTTTGAATAATGTCTTGCTGCTTCAACTGTTTGGTGAAATTACTTATTAACTTTCCTATAGCACTACTTTTTAGTTCACCCGTAATAACCTTTCCTGCTTTGCTATTAAGCGCTTTATTGAATTTAAGAGCGCTTACCTTATTTTTTAATTTTCTAGCAATTTTCACTAGACCAGATTTTTGCGCTGATTTCTGAAAATACTTATAGTACAGCGAATTAGCCTTATATTTTATTTTAGATATAACTCTTGCAGCAAGCTGTTTAGTCGCTTTAATTTCTTCCCCTAGAACTTCTTTTTTTATCAGATGCAACGCAGTTCCCACTTTTGCAGATAAACCATATGTGCAAATACCTAACAATACATCAATTCCAAATGCCACGATTGCTGTTGGAAAATGTCCACTCGGGTCAACATAGTTGATCGGATTGTTTGCACAGTATGCATACAGGTGCCAAGTGTCCGCGTCACTGCGTTCACCTCTGTAGGTATCCTGTGTCAGGAATC
>ERZ808240.2004-NODE-2004-length-23568-cov-5.512355_pt1 | contig 23568 bp, 17 predicted proteins | sample MGYA00521084_ERZ808240 | MGnify/ENA primary metagenome ERZ808240 (study PRJEB31516, sample SAMN03275571) | gut metagenome | biome: mammalia-associated habitat; material: feces | host: Papio cynocephalus | place: Kenya | collected 2012-08-06 ...
CCATTAAGGATATTCCGGTAGGAACTTATACAGTAAGTGAGGAAGCAAACGGAACCGCAGTTAAGGACTACGGCTTAACAGTCAGTGGTGAAGGTAATGTAACAGTAACCAAGAATGCGACAGCAACCGCAACCGTAACCAATACCTACACGCAGGATAAGGGAAGCCTTACAGTAGAAAAGGCAGTTGCAGGATATACCTTCGATGCGAGCAAGACATTCACAATCTATGTAACAAACGCGAGCGGTGAATATGTCAAAGAAGACGGAAGCACAACCGCAACGAAGACAGGAATCAGCGTACCGGCAAACGGAAGTGTAACCATTAAGGATATTCCGGTAGGAACTTATACAGTAAGTGAGGAAGCAAACGGAACTGCAGTTACGAATTATGATTTGACAGTAAGCGGTGAAGGTGATGTAAATGTAACAAAGGGCACAGTTATAAATGCAACAGTAACGAATACATATACATACCTGACCACATCCGTAACTGTTAAGAAGGCATGGAACGATAATAACAACAAAGCAAATAAAAGACCTGGATTTGTAACGGTACAGCTTTATGCCGGAGCATCTGTATCAGGAATTCCGGTACAGCTTGATGAAAGCAATGGATGGACAAAGACATGGGATAATCTTCCCAAATACGATGCAAACGGATTGATTCGGTATACGGTCAAGGAAGTAAATGTACCTAAGGAATATACAAACAGTGTAACGACAGATCCTGTAACAGGAGAGATAACGATTACAAATACAAGAGTTGGAACTAAGGGCAAACTTTTACTTACAAAGATGGTTGTTGGTTCTGTAGATAAGACTACAGCAGCTAACGCGATCGAGTTTAGGATTACAGATGAAGCCGGAAATGTAGAGACATATTCATTGAATGATTTCAAGTATGATGTGACTACAAAGCAGTATACATTGGAACTTGAAAAACCTGCTGGCAAATATACAGTAGAAGAAACCAAGTATGATATCGATGGATATGAGACTAAGAGCATCAAGTATGCGATTGGTACAGGACTTCAGAAGGATGGTAAGACAGTAGATGTTCAGGTAGAGATAGATGAGACAGTAGATGTAACATTTGTAGATACCTACGATGAGACGACAACTACGGAGACAACCACCGAAGATACTTCTGAGACAACAACTACAGAAAAGACTACAGAAGTTACATCTGAGAAAACGACTGAGGTAACATCGGAAGACACAACCGAGGTAACATCAGAGAAAACCACAGAAGTAACAACTACAGAGACAACAACAGAAACGACGACAGAGGAGACAGTAGATAAGCCAAAGACAGGTGATGATTCACCGATAGCTTTCCTTCTCATTATGATGTCAGTAGCACTTGCAGGAGCAGGAACTGTTGTTTATAAGAAACGTAAGAATCAGAGATAATATCTGAGAACAAACAAAAATAAGACGCCGGACTGTCATTATTGACAGCCCGGCGTCTTTCAATAAGGTCATGTAGCGGGTGTATCGAATAGAAACGAAATGAGTCATAACTGATCACAGTAAGCCGTTATTACAGATAGGCTTTTATATATGGTGATGTTATGCGAACATCTTATCCACAGGCTTTGCGAGATACATAATGGTGAGCATCAGTGTGCAGGCTGCCCAGATGATAGGTTCAGTTATGGCAACACCCAGGTATCCAAGGGCTGGTGCCAAGAACATAACAGCCAGGATCTTTCCGACCATTTCAATTGTGCTGGAAAGCACAGGAACGATCTTTCTTCCCATACCCTGCATAGCACAACGAAGTACGAATAAAGGACCAAGTACATAGAAACAGCACATGCTGATTCGAATATACATAACAGCCGGATCGATTACAGCTGCGTCGCTTGTTCCGGCAACCAGACGGAGCAGGAGCGGAGCGGTTGGGAAACCGACCAGAATAATAATGGTTGTTGCGATCGTATTGATAATAATTCCGGCACGGATACCGGATTTTACACGATCGATCCGTTTTGCACCGATGTTCTGGCTGACGAAAGTAGTAACCGCGTTGCCGATAATATAGAGAGTTACATCGAGGATATCGAAAATCTTTCTTGCAGCGGTATGTGCAGTTATGATATTTGTGCCAAGTTTATTAATAGAACTCTGTAAGGTAACAGTGCCGATATTTACAATATAGCTCATAAATCCCATAGCGAGGGCGGATTGCACAAGGTCACTGAAATCAGTACGATTGACCAGGTATTCACCTTTTTGCGGAATCAGGAATCTGCATTTGGTGAAGATATATATAAAGCATGTAATACCGGCAACCGCCTGGGAGATCACCGTAGCTATAGCTGCGCCGGCAATACCGGAGTGAAAGACCTGGATAAATAACAGATCCAGTCCGATGTTCAGCACAACTGCGATACCAAGGAAGATTAACGGGTTCTTACTGTCGCCGACGGCACGCAACAGATTTGCACCAAAATTGTAAATTGCTGAAAAGATAAGCCCTGCTAAAATGTATTTGACGTACTTGTCAGCCATATGTATAATTTCTTCAGGTGTACCAAGAAGCACCAGAAGATCATATATAAACAGAAGTCCAACGATCGTGAGAACGATGGAAGTAACAAAGGTGAGGATTGCTGAGACCCCGATACATTTTCTCATGTTTTTCTGATCCTGAGCACCGAAATATCGTGCGATCGGGATCGATAAGCCGAGCGTGGCGCTGTTCAGAAATCCGATCAGTGTATTCGAGATAACACTGGTTGCTCCGACGGCTGCAAGTGCATCGGGGTTAATACAGTTTCCAACAATGGCAGAATCACAGAAGCTGTAGAACTGCTGTGCAATCTGTCCGAGAATCATGGGAAGGGCATAGAGCCATATTACTTTTATTGGTTTTCCTTCGGTTAAATCTTTCATATTACATAACTTGCAGAACGCCATCAGACGCTGCTTTCTCCTTTCGTACTATTGAATTATATACATTTTTGGAGAAGTGTAAAGAGAAGTAAACGCGAAAAAAGGTACAGAAAATCTGCAACCGAATTTAGTGAAAATGACGGATTATGGAGGAAAATGGAAATGCTGCGTGAAATGGATGTATCATAGATTATGCAGTGGTAATATGGTGTGATATGTAAGATAAGTTTAGGTTTTACCGGAAATAATGTATGTTAGAATAAAAAAGTTAGAAGGATTGGATACGAATGAAAAAAGATAATCAGAAAAATAAAAAGATACTTAATAAAGAAGAAAGCAGTCAGCAGAGATTGAAAGGTTTATCCTTTATAAAGGCATTTCTGTTTTTTGTCGTTTATATAGTTATATTGGTCTTGGTAGGGGTTCAGGCGGTATCCAGATCCGGTGAGACAAATAAAAAGAAGATTTCCATATATAAAGAAGCAACGCTGACGGATGCAGATGCTGATATAGAAGATGTGGCAAAAAATGAGAAAGAAAATACAGAAGATCATCTGGAACTTACTCAGCCGACAGAACTAAAGAAGGTAGAGGCTGTTTCAGCCCGACAGGACTATAATGGTATAGACCTGAAGGACAATGAAATGCCTTATGCAGTAAAGATTAACCGTAAGGAGAATATTGTTACGGTATACAGCCTGGATTCGGATGGCTTTTATACAATTCCGGTCAAGGCATTTCGCTGTTCAGTGTCACTGGACGATACGACACCGGCAGGCTTATTCACAACGACAGAAAAACGGCTGGAATGGGCGGTCTTGCAGGGGAATGTATACGGACAGTATGCTTACCAGATCCATGAGGGAATTTATTTTCATTCTGTTCCTTATACGGAAAAGGGAAGCGATAACCTTGAGACATGGGAGTATAATAAGCTCGGAGAAGGGGCGTCGCTTGGATGTATCCGTATGTGTGTAGCGGATGTGAAATGGATCTATGAGAACTGTATGCCGGGAACACAGGTATATCTGTTCGATAGTGACTATCCGGGACCGCTTGGCAGACCACAGCAGCCATATGTCTTTACCAGGACAGATGAGACAGGCTGGGATCCGACAGATATGACGCCGGGTAATCCGTTTGCCGGAACAGCAGCCATATATGGAGCAGTCAGTCATAGCATCGAAGTAGGGGAACCATTTGACAGTAAGACAGGTGTTCTTGCATTTTCATCAGATATGGCGAATGTAACAGACCGGCTTATGGTAGATGGAACAGTGGACAATCAGACTCCGGGTGAATACAAATTGTCTTATTATTTTTATGACAGTGGAAAGAAGATTTTGAAGGATATCTATGTCACGGTTAAAGATACAGAACCTCCTATTATTACGGAAGCACCGGATGAACTGCACCTGAAAGGTTATCATGGTGATGCAGATGAACTGGCAGCTTTGATCGCGCGAAATGTTACAGCATTTGACGGTGATAAGCAGATTGTCTCATATGATATGATTTCACAGACAGAGGAAGCCGGAAAAGATAATGAACAGGCAGTGGAGGAGTCGGTTCTTGTGATAGACCTGACAGGTGTACAGGTAACACCGGGAACCTATGAAGTGTCCTGTTATGCGAAGGATACCGCAAATAATCGATCAGCTGTGTGGAAGATAACGGTTGCTTTAGAGGAATAGAGAGAAGGACAGCAGGAAGCTGAAAAAGAAGAGAGGTTAGAAGTTGGATATTCGATCAGAAAATGAGAAAAAAAGCGGTTATGAGGTGCAGATGGAAGCTGAAGAACGAGTGATCGTATTTGCAGTAGCATCAGGTGGCATATCCGTAGAAGATACAGAGAAATCCTTAGATGAATTAGAGGAGCTTCTGGAAACTGCCGGAGCTGCTACAGTCGGAAGACTGATCCAGAGTCTGGATCGTGCGACAAGTGATCTGTATCTTGGCAGTGGTAAGGTAGAAGAACTGCGAAGCATGATCGCTATGTATGATGCGACGGGTGTTGTCTGTGATGACGAGTTATCACCGGCACAGCTGATGAATCTTCAGGATGCGCTTGATATAAAGGTAATGGACAGAACGATGGTCATTCTGGATATATTTGCCGCGCATGCCGGAAGCTATGAAGGAAAGCTGCAGGTAGAACTGGCACAGCTCAGATTCCGGGCGACCAGACTGGTAGGTATGCGTGATTCCCTGTCGAGACTTGGTGGAGGAATCGGAACCAGAGGCCCAGGTGAGAAGAAGCTGGAGATCGACCGTCGAGTGATAAGAGACAGAATCTCGAAATTGAAAGCAGATCTTCGTCAGGTAGAGGGCAGACGGACAGAACAGCGGAAGCAGCGGAACAGGACAGGTATTCCGGTCGTAAGTATCGTCGGATATACAAATGCCGGAAAGTCGACTCTGTTAAATAAGCTGACGGGTGCAGGAGTTCTGGAGGAAGACAAGTTATTCGCAACATTGGATCCGGCAACAAGAAATGCCGTGCTTCCGGCCGGACAGCAGGTGCTGTTCACGGATACGGTAGGATTTATCCGCAAGCTGCCACATCATCTGGTAGAGGCTTTCAAGTCGACACTTGAGGAGGCGAAGTACAGTGATGCGATCCTCCATGTTGTGGATGCATCCGACCCGAACTGGGATCGGAATATGGAGACAGTCTATGCGACACTCAGACAGTTAAATGTAGATGAGGAGAAGGATCATCCGATCATTACAGTGTTCAACAAGATCGATAAACTATCGGAGGATGAGGACATATCAACGATCAAAGATCTTCGTGCAGACCGTATGGTATATCTGTCGGCAAAGACCGGTGATGGAATCGATAATCTGCTGATGCAGGTCGAGGAAGTTCTGCGGGAACAGAAGACATATATCCGGCATACATTTTCCTATCAGGATGCCGGAAAACCGGGTCTGATAAGAAAATATGGCGAGGTGTTGACGGAAGAATATCTGGAGGATGGAATCTTTGTTGAGGCATATGTTCCAAAGAGCCTGATCGGGCAGCTTGGTTTAGATAAAAAGCTTTGACAAATCCTCTGTTTTCTACTAATGTAAGAATTATCAGAGTTAATATAGAATAAACATGGAAATGAAGCAGATGGACGATCTGCGATATATTCATCAGAATGAAAGGAAAACGAGATGGACGAAAACAATATGAATCAGGGATTCACAGAGGAGAACCCGAATGGTGCGGATGGCAGTATGAATGATCAGACACCGGAAAACAATATGTCATATACTTATGACGCAGATCCGAATATGGGAGCATATAATAATGGCTATAATGCAGACCCAAACATGGGATATGTACAGCCGGGCATGAATGAATTTGGAGATCAGACACCATATCAGGCGACTGTGCCAAAGAAGAAAAAGGGTGGAAAGATCGCATTATTCTCTTTTATAGGCGTTGTTCTGGTTGCAGCGATTGTTACCGCAGTTTATTTCTTTGTAAGAAAGACTCCTGCCGAAGCTATTAAGGCAGCAATGAAGAATACAGTTACCGAGTCGGTGAATTCATCACCATTAGAAGATGTAGCCGGTGTATCAAAGTTCAGTGAAGATAAGATGGATTTTGATATGAATCTGAAAGTAAACAGTATCTATGAGGTAGACGGCTTAGCCGGTTCTACATATGGAATTAGCGGAGCACTTGAGAAGCAGAAGGATAATTCCTATAATCTGAATCTGAATGGCTCTCTGACACTTGGTGGTGAGACTGTAAGCGCAAATCTCTATGGTATCGATAAGGTATTCTATTTTGAGATTCCTGAACTGTATGATTCTGTATTCAAGATGGATCTTGCTTCTATGCTGAAAACCCTTGATACATCAGATATGGATGAATCAACCCAGAATGAAGTAAAGGAACTGTACGAGAAGTATATGGGTTCTGCTACAGAAGATCTGAAGAAAGCAGTTGCTTATGACAGAGTAGGAAGCGCAGAGATCGAGAACCACAATGGTGATAAAGAAAAATGTAAGCAGTACACAATTACACTTCCGACTGCTGATGTAAAGGCATATGTGACTGCACTCTGCAATTATCTGGATGCTTATGCATCAGATTATATTACGGATGATCAGTTAGATGAGATCGGAATTACAAGAACAGAATTATCACAGGCATTCCAGTATATTCCAACTTATTATGGAATGATGTTCTCAAGAGATTTTGTTGTAAATGTATATGTTAAGAAGAATCAGTTGGCAAGAATCAGCATGGACTACAAGTTTACTGCTCTTGGTGGAACTGCATCTGTTGTATGGGATTTCATGGGCGAAGAAAATCCAGCGGATGATGTTTATTTCTGTGTATCCGTAAAGACAGATGATAAAGAACTTGGTTCTGTATCAATCAGCGAGAAGAAAGAGAATACGAAGGGTTCTTATGTATATAAATTAACAGATAGTGTTGTAGTAAATAATAAAGCTGTTGCAGGACTGGAACAGACAGCGTCTTTTACAAAGTCAACAAATGCATTTGAAAGCCATCTGACATTAACAGCAAATGATGAGGCTGTATTTGCATATGATCTGACAGGCGGTCTGAAGGATGTTCAGAAGGGCAAATCCTTTGGTGTAACAGTTGATTCCTTTAAGGTTACAAATGGTGGAGACACTGTATATGTAGACCTTTCAGGAGATGCACAGTTTGGTGATCTTGGAAAAGAGATTAAGAAGCCGGATGAGTCCAAACAGGTTGTAGATTATACAGAGATGACAGATGATTATATGACATCAAATATTAATCAGGAAGCAGCACAGAGAATCATGGAAGCATGGGGTTCAGCATTTAGCTCAGCGATCGATGATGGAGATATCAGCATTGATGATTTCATTACAACGGAAGAAGAGACTACTGACAATGGAGACAATGACGATGAGTATGTAATTGACAGTTCTTCCATCGATGATGTTGATTATTCCGGTTACATCATGAAGGGTGACGGATATACGGTTTCCCTGAATGATCCGGCAGGTTATGACAGAGGATATGCAGATGACGAGGAGATCGACATCTACAATGACAAATATAATGCATACTACACTCTGACACCGGATTGTGATAAAGATAAGGAATGTGAGAACTTTATGTCATATTTCGAGTATCTTGGTGATAACGGAAGCATTCTTGATAAGAAGATGGAGCAGGTGACCGGAGCTGATGGCAAGACAATGGACTGTTATGTGATAGATTCCGATATCTATGATATCAAGGTTCGTGATTATTACTATTTCTATCCGATCAATGATAAAGATTATATAGTTGTAAATGTAAATGTCTGGGCAAATGGAAAGGATCAGGAGGTTGATGCCGATATCACAGCCATCGCCAAAGAGCTTGTCAATGACCAGATCATAAATGTACAGGAACAGTAGGATAAAGGTATTCCGGGAGCACATATATGAATGTTGTAGAAGTAAAAAATGTAAGAATCGGTGAGGGCATGACAAAGATCTGCGTACCAATGGTAGCACCGACAGAGTATGATGTGGATATGCAGATCCGAACGATCAAAAAATCTAAGACGGATCTGGTGGAGTTCAGAGCAGACTGTTTTGAAGACTGTCTGGATATGAACATATTGATGAAGACGCTTGAGAAGCTTCAGGATAAGTTAGCGGAGTTTCCGATCGTATTCACATTTCGAACCAGAAGTGAAGGTGGAAGTCATGATATCACACCGGATCAGTACAGGGAAATGTTGTTACGAGTGATCGAAAATGAACTGGTTGATCTGATCGATGTTGAATATTTCTATGATATTCCTTTTGTTACGGAAGTGATCGAGGCAGCACACGAACATGGTATCAAGGTTGTTGTATCAAATCATGATTTCAAGACTACGATTCCGATGGAACAGATCGTGAGCAGATTCAAGGAAATGATAGATACAGGTGCGGATATTGCGAAGATCGCAATGATGCCTGAGGATGGCTCACAGGTTGTCGATATGATGCAGGCTGCAAAGGAATTGCAGGAGAGTGGAAATCAGACGCCGCTAATCGTTATCTCTATGGGTGAACTTGGTGTATCAACCAGAACAACCGGAGAAATGTATGGCAACTGCATTTCATTTGCAACTGCGGGTATTCCTTCTGCACCGGGACAGATCGATGTGGAGGCACTTCGAAGCCAGCTCGAGATGATCCACAATATAATAGGCAGCTAGAGATGAAGGATGGAGACTGGATAGTTTTATTTGCAGAGAATAGAGATTTATTTGCAGATAAGATTCTCCGGTCTTTATTCTTATAGAACAGGAGAGATTGGCTTGAAAGAGTATATAAATAAATATCTGGACAGATACAGTAAAGAGGGCTATTATCCCTGGCATATGCCGGGACATAAAAGGCAGGATGTATTTGCAGATGATTTCTGGGAGACGTTATTCCGCCGGGATTTTACGGAGGCGGAAGGGTTGGACGACCTGCATGAACCGGAGTTTTTTATGAAGGACAGTCTGGAGCAGATGAGACAGTTCTATGGCACGGAGAAGACATATATGATGGTGAATGGTGCAACCGGGGGAATCCTGGCGGCACTCTTTGCATGTGCACCGGAGCATGCAAAGATCCTGATGGGAAGGAACTGTCACAAATCCGTCTGTCATGCAGTAAGTTTGTTGAATCTGAAGCCGGAATATATCGTGCCGGAACTTTTGCCTGGAACGGATATATTTGCAGATATTACACCGGAGCAGATCGAGAAAAAGATACAGGAGATGAAGCAGAAGGGCGGACTGCCTGCTGCTGTGGTTATTACTTCACCGACTTATGAGGGAGTGATATCGGATATCTGCAGCATTAAGAATGTACTTGTGCCATATGATATCCCATTGATCGTTGATGAAGCCCATGGAGCACATCTTCCATTTATGCCGAAACGGAATCTGTCGGCGGTGGCAGCAGGAGCAGATCTGGTCATCCAGAGCACACACAAGACACTTCCGGCACTGACACAGACAGCACTTCTTCATGTGAATCGGAAAGAACTGATTCCGAGAGTGGAACGTTATCTGCATATTTTTCAGACCTCATCTCCATCGTACCTGTTCACGCAGAGTATGGAGAAAGCTGTTGTATATGCAGCGAATCATTCGGAGGTATTTGAGGTATATAGAAAACGGTTAAAACATTTTCGAAAAAAATGTAAGGAACTGAAGCATATCAGACTGTTACAACCGGAGCAGACATGTTATGCTTATGATAAATGTAAGCTGGTATTCACGGTGACAGGCATGTATCCGAAGAATGTGGATGATACAAATGGTCAGAAGTATGGCAGCGCGACCGGACCGTGGCTTGCGCATGTGCTGGCAGAGTATTACCATCAGGTCGTTGAGATGGCAGGAGCACAGCATGTGATCGTTATGACATCATTTGCTGATAAGAAAAAGACATTTAACCGTCTGTATGGGATCTTGAAGCAGATGGATGCGGAACTGACGGAGGCATCGAAAGAAGAGGAAGCAGCGAATGAAACTGATGCGGATCGAAAGGATGCTGCAGATTCAGGATTGCCGGAGATGGAGAAGACTGTCTTATTTAACACGAAATTTCATCTGCTGGAACAGGTTATGACACCGGGAAAGGCGTGGACATTTGATAGCAGCAGAAAGAAGCTGACAGAGGCGGATGGAAGCATAGCGGCTGAATATGTGTATGCATATCCACCGGGAACCGCAGTTATCGCGCCGGGCGAGAAAATTGATGCGCAGGTGATCCGGGATATTATTCATATGGTGGAAACCGGTCTTAACATGATCGGGGTGGAATGTCAGCCGGACGATATATATATACAGGTTATAAAAGCGTTATAGTGCAATAACAATTGATGCTGCCGGGGAGGTTCGATAATTGGATCTGGATTGGCGATATGATAAAACAGATAAAGGAGCATGGAACATATGCATGGAATATTTATAACGATGGAAGGTCCGGACGGAGCCGGAAAGACAACACAGATCGAACTGTTAAAGGAATATCTGAATAAAAAGGGATATGATGTACTTATCACCAGAGATCCGGGTGGAAATGCTGTCAGTGAAGCAATCCGTGAAGTCATTTTGAATAAAGATTTTACAGAGATGGGATATATGACAGAGCTGTTATTATATGCAGCAGCGAGAGCACAGCTTGTAAAAGAGAATATCAAGCCGGCGTTATCCGCCGGCAAGGCTGTTATCGCAGACCGTTTTGTAGATTCATCAGCCGTATATCAGGGAATCGGACGGGGTCTTGGAATTGATACCGTTTATAAAGTAAATGAATTTGCCTTACAGGGCATTCTGCCGGATATGACATTTTTAATGGATCTGGATGCGGAAGCGGGGATTGCCAGAAAGAAAAATCAGGCAGAGCTTGACCGTATGGAGCAGGAAAGTCTGGACTTTCATAAGAAGGTTGTCGAAGGCTACAGAAGCCTTGCAGAGATGAATCCTGACCGTATTGTAAAAGTCGATGCAGCTTTGCCAAAAGAGGCAATACATGATATAATAACTTCGTATGTAGAAAAATGGCTGGCAAGACCATAGCATAAGCAAGGAGAATAGCATGATAGAATTTTCTGAAATTATCGGACATGAAGATATAATCCAGCATTTTAAGAGAAGTATAGAGATGGGAAAGGTATCCCAGGGCTATATCATAAATGGAGAAGAAGGCAGCGGCAAGAAGACTCTGACGCGTGCCATAATCAAGACTCTGGAGTGTGAAGAAGGCGGAACGGAACCATGCTGTAAGTGCAAATCATGCAAGCAGATGGACACAGATAATCAGCCGGATGTTACATGGGTCACACATGACAAACCAAATGTGATCTCGGTAGAGGAGATTCGTGATCAGGTAAATAAGGATATAACGATCAAACCGTATAGCAGCCGGTATAAGATCTATGTGATCGATGATGCACAGCTTTTAAATGCAAATGCACAGAATGCTCTGCTCAAGACGATCGAGGAACCACCGGAGTATGCGATCATTTTCCTGCTGACCAGCAATATTGACAAGATCCTTCCGACGATCATTTCCAGATGTATCGTACTGAATATCAAGCCTGTCAGAGAGAGGGATGTCTTGGATTACCTGATGAATGAGCTGAAGCTTCCAAAGGAGAAAGCAGATTTCTGCATGGATTTTGCACAGGGTAATCTGGGCAAGGCGATCCGGCTTGCGACCAGTGATGAATATAAAGAGATCATAGAGGATGTAACAGGAATTCTTCGCAGGATTCCGGATATGACAGTCGATGATATTATATTTGCGATCAAAAATATGAATCATCACAAATTAAAGATCAGTGATTATATTGACCTTATGATGATGTGGTATCGCGACATCCTGATGTTGAAGATCACAGGAAATGCCGGACGACTGATGTTTAAGGAATATTATACAGATATCCGTAAGCAGTCATCGCACATCTCCTATGAGGGAATCGAGAATGTCTTAAAGGCGATGGATAAGGCGAAGATCCGTCTGGAAGCAAATGTTAATTTTGATGTGGCTATGGAACTTATGCTTCTGACTATAAAGGAGAATAAATAATGAAAGAGATCATAGGAGTTCGGTTCAGACCGAATGGTAAGATTTATTTCTTTTCACCGGGAGACCATGATGTTGAGTGTGGACAATTCGTTATCGTAGAAACTGCCCGTGGCGTGGAATTTGGAAAAGTTGTACTGGGTAAGCGGAATGTCGATGATGGCAAGATCGTATCCACCTTAAAGACGATCATAAGAGTAGCTACTGATGAAGATAAGAAAAGACACGAAGATAATAAAGAAAAGAGCAAGAAAGCATTTGCTATCTGCAAAGAGAAGATTGCAAAACATAAGCTTGATATGAAGCTGATCGAGGCTGAGTATACATTTGATAATAATAAAGTGCTGTTCTACTTTACTGCAGATGGAAGAATTGATTTCCGTGAATTGGTAAAGGATCTGGCATCGGTATTCAAGACAAGGATCGAGCTTCGCCAGATCGGTGTTCGTGATGAGACGAAGATGGTCGGCGGTATCGGTATCTGTGGAAGGGAACTGTGCTGCCATGAGCATCTGTCAGAGTTCGTTCCGGTATCGATCAAGATGGCAAAAGAACAGAATCTGTCTCTGAATCCTACAAAGATATCCGGTGTATGTGGAAGACTGATGTGCTGCCTGAAGCATGAACAGGACACATATGAGTATCTGAATGAGAAGCTTCCAAATGTCGGAGATTTCGTTCGGACAGTAGATGGAAATAAGGGTGAAGTCTTATCTGTAAGTGTACTTCGTCAGAAAGTCAAGATCGTTGTTACGGATAAGGATGATAATAAAGAGGTCATGGAATATCCGGTCAGTGAACTGAAGTTCAAACCAAAGAAACGCAGAAATACAGAGCGTATCAGTGATGAAGAATACAAGGCACTGGAAGCGCTGGAAGATAAGGGAGGAAAGTCCAAGTTTGATGATTAATCTTCTTCCTGATGAACGAATCGATGATCTGCAATGCAAAGGGTATCGGATCATACAGAATCCAAATATGTTCTGTTTTGGCATGGATGCGGTACTGCTGGCAAATTTTGTAAAACACAGACGGGATGGCATGTACATGGATCTGGGAACAGGAACCGGTGTTATACCGATTCTGCTGGCAGCGAAAGAACCATCTGACGGCATCTGTCAGTTTGTCGGTCTGGAGATCCAGGATGCCTGTGCAGAGATGGCAGGGAAAAGTGTCAGGTTAAATGATCTGGAACAGAAAGTTCGAATCGATCATGGAGATATCAGAGAGGTCTCCTGTAACTACAGGAAGGCCTCTTTTGATATAGTCACATCGAATCCGCCGTATATCAGCGGAAACCATGGACTGACAAATCCTGACGAGCCGAAGAATATTGCAAGACATGAGATCTGCGTGACGCTTTCAGATGTTATAGCAGCCGCCGCCTATCTGCTGAAACCGGGCGGCAGCTTCTATATGATACATAAACCGTTCCGGCTGGCAGAGATCTTTGAAGGACTGCTGGCAAATGGACTGGAACCAAAGCGGATGCAGCTTATTCATCCATATATTGATAAAGAGCCGAATATGGTGATCGTAGAGGGTGTAAAGGGTGGTAATTCCAGAATCAAGATCGAGCCGCCCCTGATCGTCTATAAAGAGCCGGGCGTTTACACGGAACAGCTTCTTGCTACTTATGAAGGGGAAGCGAAGAAATAAAACAGACAGAACAGGAGAATCTACATGGCGGGTATATTATATCTGGTCGCTACACCGATCGGAAATCTGGAAGACATGACATTTCGGGCGGTGCGCACACTGTCAGAGGTGGATCTGATCGCAGCAGAAGATACGAGAAACAGTATCAAGCTGTTAAATCATTTTGAGATCAAAACCCCGATGACCAGTTACCATGAATTTAATAAGTTTGATAAAGCAAAGGTTCTGGTGGACAAGCTTCTTGCGGGGACGAACATTGCTGTTATAACCGATGCGGGAACGCCTGGAATCTCGGATCCGGGCGAGGAACTGGTAAAGCAGGCGCTTGCTGCCGGAGTGACCGTAACAGCAGTACCGGGGGCATGTGCCTGCATCACGGCGCTGATCTCATCGGGACTGCCGACCAGACGATTTGCATTTGAAGCATTTCTGCCGCAGGATAAAAAAGAAAAGGCGGAGGTTCTTGAAGAGTTAAAAGACGAGATCAGAACGATGGTGATCTATGAAGCACCACACCGGCTGCAGAAGACGCTTGCTGAATTATTTGATACACTTGGAGACAGGAGAATTACACTCTGCCGTGAACTTACGAAACGGCATGAAACGATCGAACAGTTCATGTTATCAGAAGCAATCGCCTATTATATGGAGCATGAGCCGAGGGGTGAATATGTGATGGTGATCGAGGGCATGGATGTGGCTGCGGCGAAAGCAGAGAAGCAGCTGGAATTTCTTTCAATGACGATAGAGGAACATGTCGCTATGTATGAGAAACAGGGCATGACGAAGAAAGATGCGATCAAACAGGCAGCAGCAGACCGTGGCGTTCCAAAGCGTGAAGTATATAATGTGGTTATGCGGTAGAGTGAATGGCTGCAAAACTTATGGCAGAATTGCTCATAAGAGGAAATGACAATTTTGCAGGTAATTATAAATAGATAAAAGGATAAAGGGGTATAAGCTTATGACATGGTTGGAGATATCAGGAACAGTTGGCAAGGTGGCAGCCTGCCTCGGATTTTTTATTGCAGGTATGGCGATTTTCTATCTGTTGACAAAGGTGATCTGTCGGATACCGGAGAAACAGGAGTTAGAGCGGCTGCATGAACCGGGAAAATTCAGAAATGTTGGAATTGTTATATTTGGTGGCCTGGCAGCAGTTTTGTTTACCGGATTTTTTGGTATGGGATTACAGGGAATTATGTATTTTCTGTTTCTGGCAGTGCTTACTGTAGTGACTTTTATAGATATGGATACCATGGAGATTCCGTTCATGTTAAATGTCATCATCTTTGTGATGGGTGTGGTATCTCTGATCCTTCAGTTTGTTTCTGATGCAGTTCCGGGATCGGAGTTTCTTGCAATGGATGAGGTTACGATCGTATCCAGATTGATCGGCATGATCTGTATCAGCCTTCCTTTATATCTGATCGTTCTGATTATCCCGGAAGGATTTGGCGGCGGGGATATCAAGCTGATGTTTGCTGCCGGATTCTTACTTGGCTGGAAAACAACAGTGGTTGGGTTCTTTATCGGTCTGATCCTCGGTGGAATCTATGGTGTGATCTGTCTGGTTCGTAGAAGTCATGGTAAAAATGATCATTTTGCATTTGGTCCGTTCTTAAGTGTGGGACTTGCGATCGCACTTTTCTGTGGAAATATCATCATGAATCATTATATTGATTTTATAAGAGCGGCTATGAATCCAGAGATATAGAAAAAACTGCTTGTGTATTCGAAGGAGATTGAGTATACTAAAGGGTATGGATGTTTAACGCGTTAAAGCGTTTGAGCGAAAAAGTTACAATGTATGGAGGAATATAGAAATGCCGATTATAGATTATCTGGAGAGAAATGCCAGAGAATTCGGGGATGATGTAGCACTGGTTGAGATTAATCCTGATGTCACAGAGACAAGAAGAGTGACATGGAGAGAGTATGAGCTGATCGAGGCGAATCCGACCTGTCAGTATAGACGAGAAATCACATGGAATGTATTTAATGAGAAGGCAAACCGTTTTGCAAATCTTCTGGTTTCCAGAGGAATCCGGAAAGGCGACAAGATTGGTATCCTCATGATGAACTGTCTGGAATGGCTTCCAATCTATTTTGGAGCATTAAAGACAGGAGCTTTGGCAGTGCCGCTTAACTTCCGGTATGATGCAGAGGAGATTAAATACTGTGTAGAACTTGCAGATGTGGATGTGCTGGTATTTGGACCTGAATTTATCGGACGAGTTGAGACAGTTGTAGATGAGATCGCAGAGAAACGTATTCTGTTATATGCCGGCGGCAACTGCCCGACATTTGCAGAGGACTATGATAAGCTGACAGCAAACTGCTCCAGTACCTTTGAAAAGAGAGACATCAGGGACAGTGATGATGCAGCGATCTATTTCTCGTCGGGAACTACAGGTTTTCCAAAAGCGATCTTACATAATCATGAGAGCCTGATGCATGCAGCTATAGTTGAGCAGAAGCATCATGGACAGACAAAAGATGATGTATTCTTATGTATTCCACCTTTATATCATACAGGTGCGAAGATGCATTGGTTCGGAAGTCTGATCACGGGTGGAAAAGCAGTTCTGTTAAAGGGAGTTAATGCAAAGACGATCCTTCAGACTATATCGGATGAACAGTGTACTATTGTATGGTTGTTAGTACCTTGGGCACAGGATCTGCTGCTGGCACTGGAATCGGGCGAAGTGAAATTATCAGATTATAAGCTGGATCAGTGGAGACTGATGCATATCGGAGCACAGCCGGTTCCGCAGAGCCTGATCAAACGTTGGAAAGAGTATTTCCCACATCATCAGTATGATACGAACTATGGCCTGTCAGAATCGATCGGACCAGGTGCCGTACATCTGGGTGTTGAGAATATCGATAAAGTCGGTGCGATAGGCGTTCCGGGATATGGATGGCAAGTGCGTATTGTAGATGAAAATGGTAAAGATGTGAAGCAGGGAGATGTCGGAGAACTGATATTAAAGGGACCTGGCGTTATGACCTGTTATTATAAGAATCCGGAAGCAACGGCTGAGACATTAAAAGATGGCTGGCTGTATACCGGAGATATGGCAGAGCAGGATGCAGATGGATTCATTTATCTGGTTGACCGAAAGAAGGATGTCATCATCAGTGGTGGTGAGAATATCTATCCGGTACAGATCGAGAATTTCTTAAGTAAATATCCGAAGATCAAGGATGTAGCTGTTATCGGACTTGCGGATCCAAGACTTGGCGAGATCACGGCAGCGATCATTGAGACAAAGGATGGTATGGAATGTACCGAAGAAGAGATCAATGAATTCTGTAAGGAGCTTCCAAGATATAAGAGACCAAGAAGAATTATTTTTGAAGATGTACCGAGAAATGCAACCGGTAAGATCGAGAAGCCGCTCCTTCGTAAGAAGCATAAGAGTGATAACCTTGTTGCAGCCGAGAATAATGCATAAAGAGATCACAGATCGTGGCATTATACAGATAAAGCAGGCAGAATCTGATATGCATTCTTTACAAATTCAGATGTGTGTGCTTAAATATATAGTCGGAATTACAAAATACAACAGGAAGGTAAGATAATCATGAAGACACCATTTGTAACAAAAGCACAGGTTGATGAGATGATTAAGAAATACCCAACACCATTTCATCTTTATGACGAAAAAGGAATCAGGGAAAATGCAAGAAAGCTATATCAGGCATTTTCATGGAATAAGGGATTTAAAGAGTTCTTTGCAGTAAAGGCAACCCCAAACCCTACCATTCTTCGTATCTTAAAGGAAGAAGGATGTGGTACAGACTGCTCATCATTGACAGAACTTATGATGTCAGACAGGCTGGGATTTACCGGCGATGAGATCATGTTTTCATCCAATGATACACCGGCAGAGGAATTTATTCTTGCGAAAAAACTCGGTGCAACAATTAATCTGGATGATTTCACACATATTGACTTCCTTGAAAAGACAGCAGGAATTCCTGAGAAGATCTGCTGCAGATATAATCCGGGTGGTACGTTTTCTATTTCCACAACGATCATGGACAATCCTGGAGATGCCAAGTACGGTATGACAAAAGATCAGATCATTGAAGCATATCGCATCCTGAAGAGTAAAGGCGTAAAGAGATTCGGAATGCATGCATTCCTTGCAAGCAACACAGTAACAAATGATTATTATCCGGTTCTTGCAAGAACTTTATTTGAGGTAGCGGTTGAGATCAAGGAAAAGACAGGTGTGAAGCTTGACTTCATCAATCTGTCGGGCGGTGTAGGTGTTCCATATACACCGGATAAAGAGCCAAATGATATCCTTGCGATTGGTGAAGGCGTAAGAAAGGTATATGAAGAGATCCTTGTTCCTGCCGGAATGGGCGATGTAGCCATCTATACAGAACTTGGACGATTCATGCTGGCTCCTTATGGTCATCTGATCACAACGGCGATCCATGAGAAACATACATACAAGGAATATATCGGTGTAGATGCATGTGCAGTTAATCTGATGCGTCCTGCCATGTATGGTGCTTATCATCATATTACGGTTCTTGGCAAGGAAAATGAACCATGTGATCACAAATACGATATAACAGGTTCTCTGTGTGAGAATAATGATAAATTTGCAATTGACCGTATGCTTCCAAAGATCGATATAGGAGATATTTTGGTGATCCATGATACAGGTGCACATGGCTTTGCAATGGGATATAATTATAATGGCAAGCTGAAATCTGCGGAGGTTCTCCTCTGTGAAGATGGCAGCACCAGACTGATCCGCCGGGCAGAGACACCGGATGATTATTTTGCTACATTAGATGGTTTCTGGGATGTGGATCTGAACGAAAAATAAGAGATATTAAACCGGTTTAAAATTGCCGTATCGGTCATAGAAAAAACATAAAAAACAGCCATTTTGGAGAAATATCTGTTTCCAAAATGGCTGTTTTAGTTTATACTGAAATTTAGTCAGGCTTTTTCAGGTTCCGGATAATCAACACCAAATGTGTCGACAGTTACAGATGCCATTTTCTGTTCTTTTACAGGACGGTCACCGTAAGTTGTATGGGTTGTTGCAATTTTATTTACAACATCCATTCCTTCGATTACTTTGCCAAATGCAGCGTATGCACCATCTAAATGGGGAGCAGCTTTGTGCATGATAAAGAACTGGGATCCTGCAGAATCCGGTCGCATGGAACGTGCCATGGAGAGAACCCCTTCGGTGTGCTTCAGGTCATTCTTGAAACCGTTCTGAGAGAATTCACCTTTGATACTGTAATTTGGACCGCCCATTCCGGTTCCTTCCGGGCATCCGCCCTGGATCATAAAACCGTTGATGATACGGTGAAAGTTTAAACCATTGTAAAAGCCTTTTTTTACGAGTGAGATAAAGTTATTAACTGTATTAGGAGCAATGTCCGGATACAGCTCAGCCTTTATAACATCACCATTTTCCATTGTAATTGTTACTATTGGATTTGCCAAAATAAATCGCATCCTTTCATTTGTGATGAAACTATCATATCATCACAGGCTTTACAAAGTCAATGTTGGATGTTTTGTTTTGGTTTTGGGTATATTTTTATTGGGGAATAAAAAGTTACAGACAGAAAAAGGAGAAGTGCAGAGTGAAGAACGGAAAAGGTATTAAGATAATTATTGTGCTGGTTGTCATTATTGTCCTTGTTGTGATAGGTGGATTAAAGATTAAAAACATCTATGATGGATTTATGGATGAGTATAAGGGAACAGAGAGTACATCGGGAACAGATGTAACGATCGAAATTCCGGAAGGAGCATCATCAAAGAAAGTAGCAGCAATTTTGCATGACGCCGGATTGATCAAGTATGAATATGCATTTGTATTGCGCGTGAAAGAATCCAAATACAGAGGAAGGATCCAGCCTGGTACATTTACACTGAATACCGGAATGAGTACACTCGAGATGATAGAAGAACTTTGCTATGTAGAACCTGTTAAGGAAGTTATTGATACATTGACGATACCGGAAGGATACAGTATCGAACAGATCGCAGCAAAATGTGAAGAGCAGGGTGTTTGCAGTGCAGATGAGTTCCTGAATGAAGTAAAAAGTGGAAATCATCAGGTTCCATTTGATACCGGAGATATGAATACAGACGGTGTAAAATATGAGCTTCAGGGATATCTGTTCCCGGCAACCTATGATATTTGTGAAGATACTACGGCGGCAAGTCTGATCGATGCGATGCTTGAGAAGTTCCGGAGTGTATATACTTCAGAATACAGCGCAAGAGCAGCAGAACTTGGATATACAGATTATCAGATCCTTATCATGGCATCTATTGTGGAACGGGAAGCAAAGATAGACAGTGAGAGACCGATCATCGCAGGTGTTATCTATAATCGTTTAAAGATCGATATGATGCTTCAGATGTGCCCGACAGTTCTGTATCCTCTGACAGATGGAATGTATGATAAGACAGAAGTTACGTATGACGACCTTGAGATCGAATCTCCATATAATACTTATAAGAATAATGGACTTCCGGTAGGACCGATCTGTAATCCGGGGCAGGCGTCGATAGAGGCTGTATTGTATCCTGATGAAAATGATTATTTGTATTATCATACCAGTGATGCAGGAGATGGAAGCCATATCTTTTCGTCTACATATGATGAACATATTAATACGCAGTAACGTATTGGGCAGATTGCCGATTTCTTTTTAAAAAGGCTTGCGATATATGGTGAAATTATATATAATTATAGAGTATGCATGAACAATGGGATAATTTGTTACCTTATATGCACAGCAGAACGTGTGATAGGAGGATTATTTGATGAGAAAAGTGAATTTCAAAGTAAGAAACATAGGCTCTGAAAAGTACTTGTCTTATGTTTTGGATGATGAGACAGAATTAGACGAAGAGCTTCTTGATTACCTTGATGAAAATAAAATTACAGAACTCATTGATATCATTTATGAAGAAGATGATGAAAATGATTATCTTACATACAATATAACGGACAGAACAACGGTTGGAGCACTCCTTTCAGGCACGGTACATGCGGAGATGATGCTGGGCATAATCAGAGGGGTTGCATCAGGGATTATGAATATGCGTGATCTGGGAATCCCTGTTTCATATGTAATTCTTAACAAAGATTTTACATATGTGAATCCCGTAACGTTTGATGTAAAGATGATCTGTGTTCCGGTAGAATCAGATGTGTCAGCAAATGCAGAATTCAAAGCATTTGTAAAAGGACTGATCCTGAATGCGACATATGCAGACGATGAAGATTGTAATTATGTTGCAAAACTTATAAATATGCTGAATGTAGAAAAGTTCACGATCCGTGGATTTGTCGGACAGTTGACAGAGTTAATGGAATCCGCAGGCATACAGGTGGAAGAAGAATTCATGGATGTTGGTGATTCAGGCGTGGAGGTATCACAGTCAGTTGAAGTTCCACAGCCGGATACATCACTGGATGATCTTCCTGAGTTCAAGGACATTCTGTTTGATGACGATGATGATGACGGACTTGAGATGTATGAGGAAGAACCTGCAGAGGAGAATACGATATTCAAAGATCTGGATCTGAATGAGAATACAGACAGTATCGGTAGTTCAGTAAATATGGATGTTTTTGATGAGAGTAATCTGGAGGAACTTACTTTAGACGAAGATACAGAGATTGAAGATGATGAATCAGAAGAGACTGCAGAAGAGACAGAAGCTGCGGAAGAAGCCGCAGATGAGATCAAGGCAGCAACAGAGATTAAGATAGAGACTCCTGAAGATGGCGGAGAAGCGGAAGGCATGACCGAGATGCTGGCGTCTGAAGCAGAGGAACCTGAGCATGCATTTGACATAAAGGAAGTTGCCCATACAGCAGATGGTGTAACTGAAATTATGGCAGAAGAAAAGAAGAAAGATGAAAAGCCGGTTCTGATCGATACACAGGATCTTGATAATCTGATCGAGAAACCGCCGGTAATAAAAAATATAAGAATCAATCGTGCTAAGATCATACAGAAAGCTGTAGATGAGACAGAAGTCGATGAAGTGGTTGATAATCCGACAGAACAGATCAGAGGCGTAGGCGATGTGGATGAGGCAAAAGCCAAAGAGCCGGAGACACTTACAACACCGGTCACACCGGTGGAGAAAACGGAGGATGAGAATCCATCAACCGGAACTACTGTAGAACTTACAGGTGGAATGAGTGTTATAAAGGATCAGGCACCTGAGGAGGAGAAGAAACCTGTACCTGGTGTACCAAAGGCAATGCCATATATCATCCGGGTAAACACGAAAGAACGTGTGATGGTGAACAAGGCAGTATTCAAACTTGGCAAAGCAAACCGAGGTGTTGATTTCCGAATTGATGGAAATGGAGCGATCAGCAGAGTACATGCGATCATTTATCAGAGAGATGATGGATGCTACCTGAAGGACAATAAAGCAACCAATGCTACGTTAGTAGATGGTGTGAAACTTGAGGAAGGCCAGGAAGTGAAGCTGAAGAATGATGCTATGATCACAATCGGCGGAGAAGACTTTATTTTCAAATTAAGTTAATAAATTTATCACCCCCCGGGGCGGGGTGAACACGAGCAGGTAGCAATACCTGCTTTTGGTGTATAACACGACAGAATGGAGAAAAGGGTTATGAAGAAAAACAAAGTTGTGCTTACAAGAACAGGGGAGGAATATACATGCAAGTATCTGTTAGATGCAGCAGATGTTGTTGATACAAAGGTGGATATGGGTATGTCAGGAAGATTCCCACAGATCATCCCATATACACTTGAGGAAAAAGAAGGACAGAGAACATTTGTGTATCAAATCGGTGAGCGGATGCAGATGACGGAGTTTCTGAAAAAAGAGATCAACAAGAAACAGATGCTTACGCTGCTGTATAATGTGTTGTCTGCACTTGAAACATTTGGAATGAATATGATATCTCTAAGCTATGTAGCTAAGGATATTCAGTATATATTCGTTAATCCTGAGACATTGGAGGTTTTCTTTATCGTTGCTGCGGTTGATAAAGAGATAACTGATCTGAATGAAGTCCGGGATTTCATAAAGGCTATTATCTGTGATGCGACTTATTTCGAAATGGATAGAGATAATTATGTTGCACGTCTGATTACATTCACAAATCGTAGAGGAACATTTTCTATCAGTGATATGAAGAAATATGTGGATAACCTGTTGCTTGACATGGGTATCCACATCGAAGAAGAAAAAAAACAGGAAGTAAAAGAAAATAAACCGGCAGCTGATAAGGTAAGTCGTGTCGGGGTTATGCAGAATCAGGCAAAGATGGCTCAGCCTGTACCGCCAATGCCGAACGGACAGCCGATGCCGAACCGTCCGATGCCAAACGGACAGCCAATGCCGGGACGCCCAATGCCGATGCCGAAC
>ERZ808240.2005-NODE-2005-length-23567-cov-6.497235_pt1 | contig 23567 bp, 17 predicted proteins | sample MGYA00521084_ERZ808240 | MGnify/ENA primary metagenome ERZ808240 (study PRJEB31516, sample SAMN03275571) | gut metagenome | biome: mammalia-associated habitat; material: feces | host: Papio cynocephalus | place: Kenya | collected 2012-08-06 ...
TAAAGTCTTGTTGTCCGAATCGAACAAGTCGAGGATATCGCCCAATTCGTCGCTCGCGCCCGAGGAAACAAACACCTCGTCGTTTTCGAGTCCGATACCTCTTGATTTATAATAATTTTGAACGGCGTCTTTGTAAAAATCGGCTCCGCACTCGGGCATATAGCCGTGAAAAGTCGATTTGTCCGCCTGGTCGTCGACCGCCTTGTGAAGCGCGGTGATAACCTCATTGCAAAGCGGGAGCGTAACGTCGCCTATGCCGAGTCTTAACAAATGCGTTCCGGGGTTAGCGTCGGTATACGCCTTTGTTTTCTGCGCGATATTGTAGAAAAGATAAGAGCTTTTAAGCTCGGAATAATGCTTGTTGGGTTTAATCATCTATGGTCTCTCCTTCGTAAATCATAGCGGCGGGACCGGTCATTGTAACCGAATAATCGGACGAAACGCTTATAAACAGCGAACCGCCGTCGAGCACGACCTCAACGTCCTCGCCCGCAGGACAGAATCCGAGACTGACAGCCGCCGAAACCGACGCGCACGCGCCTGTTCCGCACGCCATGGTAATACCGCTTCCGCGCTCCCAGACTCTCATACGGATTTTATTTTTATTAATAACGCTTACGAATTCGACGTTGACTCCGCCGGGGAAAGCCTCGTGCTTCTCCATAGCCGTTCCCGTCGTGGTGAGCGGCGCGTTGTCCGCGTTTTCGACAAATACGACCGCGTGGGGGTTGCCCATTGAAACGGGTACGTATTCGACCGTTTCGCCGAGAACCTCGATTTTATTTTTTTTGCCTACGACGGCTTTGCCCATGTCGACCCTGACGGACGAAACCTTGCCGTTTTCGACGTTTAATTTAAGAATTTTAATACCCGAAAGAGTCTCTACCGTGATTTCGGTTTTGTCGGTATATCCCTTGTCGTAGACGTATTTGCCCACGCATCTGATACCGTTTCCGCACATCATAGCTTCGCTTCCGTCGGCGTTGAAAATACGCATTTTAAAGTCCGCAATTTTTGACGGCAGAATCCATATCATACCGTCGCTTCCCGCGCCGAAATGGCGTTCGGAAAGTTTAATCGAAAGCTCTTCGGGATTTTTCGGTTCCTCGGATGAATATACGTAAAGATAATCGTTTCCGAGACCGTGCATCTTTGTGAATTTCATGTTTTCTCCTCTTGAACAACAATTCAAATTATCTTAAACATAAGCAAAATATGTAGGGGAAGACATTGTCTTCCCGGGGTAAAGGCAGAAAATTTTAATTTAGATTTTGCTGACTCAAAACCGCAGATTTTATATTGCTGACGCATTGTTATTATTCATAAACACATAAGTCTCATGCTAATAGAAAAATTTACGCTCGTAAATTTTTCAGAGAATAGAGAAGAGTGAAAAGTGAAGAGTGAAAAGTGTCGGTGCAAATCCTTACGGATTTGTCATTGTAAAAAAAATGCAAACATTCGGCGTTATATAATCAACGTTTTCGAAGAAAACGAAACCGATTCTTTTCTCTTTTCTCTCTTATCTTTTCACTGTAAAAAATAATTTACGTACGAAAATTATTTTTTACTATGCTTCAATGCGGCTGCTATGAATCCCTTAAACAGCGGGTGCGCCTTATTGGGTCTTGACTTAAATTCGGGGTGATACTGAACTCCGACATAGAAATCCCTGTCTGTAATCTCGACCGTCTCCACGAGTCTGCCGTCGGGCGAAAGTCCGGAGAGCGTCAGACCGTTCGAGGTCAGAATCTCGCGGTAATCGTTATTGAATTCATAACGGTGACGGTGGCGTTCGGAAATATTATCAGAATTATAACAGCGCTCCATCGTCGTGCCCTCTTTGATAACGCAGGGGTACGCGCCGAGTCTCAATGTACCGCCCTTGTCGATATCGTTGCTCTGTCCGGGCATGAAGTCTATGACCTTATGCTTGCCGAGTTCGTCGAATTCGCCCGAATTCGCGTCGGGAATACCGCAGACGTTTCTCGTATATTCGATAACGGCAATCTGCATGCCGAGACAGATTCCGAAATAGGGGATATCCGTCTCACGTGCGAATTTCGCGGCGAGAATCATACCGTCGATTCCTCTGCCTCCGAATCCGCCGGGGACAATAATTCCGTCGAGACCGCCGAGAACGGACGTGTAGTTGTCGTTCGTAAGCGTCTCCGAATCTATCCACTCTATGTCAATATGCGTGTTGAGCGTATAGCCCGCGTGGCGCATAGCCTCCGCGACGGACAGATACGCGTCGTGAAGCTGAACGTACTTGCCGACAAGTCCTATCTTGACATGGTCGTCTCTGTTCTTGATTCTCTCAACCATCTCCGTCCACTCCGCAAGGTCGGGCGCGGGCGCGTCAATGCCTAATTCACGGCAGACAACGGACGAGAAATCGGCCTTTTCAAGCATAAGCGGAGCTTCGTATAAAAACGGGAGCGTTATATTCTCGATAACGCAGTCGGGCTTGACGTTGCAGAAAAGCGATATTTTCTTAAATATTGAATCCTCTAAGGGTTCGTCGCATCTTAATACTATTATATTCGGGTTGATTCCCATTCCCTGAAGCTCTTTGACCGAGTGCTGGGTGGGCTTTGACTTGTGTTCGTCGGAACCGCTCAAAAACGGAACGAGCGTAACGTGAATAAACAGGCTGTTCTCCCTGCCGACTTCGAGCGAGATCTGTCTGACGGCTTCGAGGAACGGCTGGGACTCGATATCGCCTATTGTTCCGCCGATTTCGGTGATAACAACGTCCGCGTCGGTCTGTCTGCCGACTCTGTAAACGAATTCCTTTATTTCATTTGTAATATGGGGGATAACCTGAACCGTCGAGCCGAGGTATTCTCCGCGTCTCTCCTTATTAAGTACGTTCCAGTAGACCTTACCGGTAGTAAGATTCGAAAACCTGTTCAGATTCTCATCTATAAATCTCTCGTAATGTCCGAGGTCGAGGTCAGTCTCCGCGCCGTCCTCGGTTACGTAAACCTCGCCGTGCTGATACGGGCTCATGGTGCCGGGGTCGACGTTTATGTACGGGTCGAGCTTCTGCGCCGCGACTTTGAGTCCTCTCGCCTTGAGCAGTCTGCCCAGCGACGCGGCGGTAATTCCTTTTCCGAGACCCGAGACAACGCCTCCGGTAACAAAAATATACTTCGTCATTTTTTTATCCTCCCAAATATATAAGCGTAAATTAGCCTTATTTATTCGTCATTTCAATATTTTAATATTTTAATTAGCAACATACATCTGCTTGTACGGATTTTTCGAGTCGGGCGTGACGAGCGTGTACTCGTCGTTTATTAATTTATCGTAATTCTCACCGAACAGCTCGCAGTATTTCTTTATATAAGGCTTTATTAATTCGATTTCCTTTGCTTCCGCTTTTTTCTGCGAGGTCTGACGGGGGAATTTAATATTTTTGCAGTCCCCGCGCAGAATCATCTTTCCGCCGTGCATACCGGTACACGGGAAATTGCCGACAATCGGTTTGTTGTCGTCGTTTAAGCCGAGAACTATAATCAGTCCGCCCGCCTGGTACTCGCCCAGAAAGCTTCCCGCTCTGCCTCCGATAACGATTACGGGGATTTTTTCTTTATACGCCTTCATGTGAATTCCGGCTCTGTACCCCGCGCTTCCTTTGACGAAAATCTCGCCCCCGCGCATCGCGTAACCCGCAGCGTCGCCGACGTTGCCGTGAATTACAATCCGTCCGTCGTTCATGGTGTCGCCTACTGCGTCCTGGGCGTTCGAATTTACCGTGATGTCGGCTCCCGTAAGATACGCGCCGAGCGCGTTTCCGGGAATTCCGTATATCGAAAGCCTTATATCGCTCATGCCCGCGGCGATAAACCGCTGACCGAGACAGTCGATTATTTTACAGTCCGGATCGGATTTTCTCAGAGCCTCGTTCAGCTGTGTAAAATCAAGTCCTTTTGCGTCTATAACAGTCATTTTACGTATCCTCCGTCGTTACGGCGGTGCATACGGGGCAAAATTAAAAAACTTAACTCCGTATAACATTTTACGCCGTAATACATACCGTTGTCAAGTATGCATATTAAAACAATTTTATTCTCCCGCGTGCGAAATGCCCAAAATTTCGAGTTCTTTTTCCGTCATGCCGATGCCTCTTAACATAAGACGGTTTCCGCGCAGGGCTTCAATCGAATTTATACCCATTCCGCCCATGAGCTCCATTATCTCGTGTCTCCACGCGGTCAGAAGATTTACAAGCCTTTGAGCGGATACGTCGGGGTCGAGTCTTTTTACAAGCTCGGGCTTCTGCGTGGCTATGCCCCAGTTGCAGTTGCCGGTCTGACATTTCCGGCACAGGTGACAGCCCATTGCGACAAGCGCGGCGGTTGCGATATAGCACGCGTCGGCTCCGAGTGCAACGGCTTTTACAACGTCTGCCGACGAACGTATACTGCCCCCGGCTATCAGTGACACGCTGTTTCTGATACCCTCGTCGCGCAGTCTCTTGTCTACGGCGGCGAGCGCAAGCTCAATGGGAATTCCGACGTTGTCTCTGATTCTCGTCGGCGCGGCTCCCGTTCCGCCTCTGAATCCGTCGATTGCTATTATGTCCGCTCCGCTTCTTGCGATTCCGCTTGCAATGGCGGCGATATTATGAACGGCGGCGACTTTTACAATGACCGGCTTTTTATAATTAGTAGCTTCTTTTAATGAATATACAAGCTGTCTTAAATCCTCTATCGAATATATATCATGGTGCGGGGCGGGGGAAATCGCGTCCGAGCCCTCGGGAATCATTCTCGTTCTCGATACGTCGCCGACGATTTTAGCGCCGGGGAGATGACCGCCGATGCCGGGTTTTGCACCCTGCCCCATTTTAATTTCGATAGCCGAGCCCGCGTTTAAATACTTCTCGTGAACGCCGAAACGACCCGAGGCTACCTGTACGACCGTGTTTTCGCCGTAGACGTAGAAATCCTCGTGCAGTCCGCCCTCGCCGGTATTATATAATATTCCTAATTCCCCGGCCGCCCTTGCCAGCGCTTCGTGCGCGTTGTAGCTTATCGAGCCGTAGCTCATTGCCGAGAACATTATCGGCATGGAGAGTTCAAGCTGGGGCGACAGAGAAGTGTCCAGCCTGCCGTCGGGACGGCGCTTAATGTTAGACGGCTTCTTGCCCAGGAATACTTTTGTCTCCATCGGTTCTCTCAGCGGGTCGATCGGGGGATTCGTGACCTGCGAAGCGTTTATTAATATTCTGTCAAAATAAACGGGCGCGGGGTTCGGGTTTCCCATCGACGAGAGCAGAACGCCTCCGCTGCTTGCCTGTTTGTAAATTTCGTTTACCGCGCTCTCTGTCCAGTTCGCGTTCTCTTTAAACGTGCAGTCGTTTTTTATAATTTTTAATGCGTGTTCGGGACAGAACGAAACGCATCTTAAGCAGTCTACGCATTTCGACTCGTCCGACTTTATCAGACCTGTTTTCGAATCAAATATATGTACGCCGTTTGAGCACTGTTTAACGCATATACGGCACGAGGTACAGCGTTCGCGGTTTCTTACAACTTCATATTCGGGGATAATATAATCAAGTCCCATCAGTACGCGCCCTCCTTTACTTTGACGATAACGGGTTCTCCGCCCATCGGCGCACGGACGTTTCTGACGTCGGGTTCGATCGCGCGTATCGCGGATTCCTCGCTTGCAATGTAAACCATGTCGTCCTTTTCGCCGACGACCATGGAGCGCAGTTTCAGCCTGTCGTTTAAAGCCATGAGTCCGCCCTCAAATCCGAGAATTATCGAAAACGGACCGGTTATCAGAAGTCCCGGATAAATTTTTCTCAAGTAGCTTAACTGATCGGCTTCGAGCGGAGGTCTTGACTCAATCGTGCTCCAGAACGGCGCGGCGATTACCGAGGCGGTCTCTTCGAGCGTCAGCCCCTGCCGTCTTAAAAGGTAGTCGGCGATATAAGTTATGACCTCGGTGTCGGTCTGCAAGGTACATTTGTAGCCGAACATCTCTATGTAACGGCGGTTCGCGTCGTAGGAGGAAATCTCGCCGTTGTGAACTATCGAATAGTCGAGCAGTGCGAACGGATGCGCTCCGCCCCACCAGCCGGGCGTGTTCGTCGGGTACCTGCCGTGAGCCGTCCACGAGTAGGCGGAGTATTCCTCAAGCCTATAGAATCTGCCTACGTCCTCGGGAAATCCGACAGCCTTGAATACGCCCATATTCTTGCCCGAGGAGAACACGTACGCCCCCTCGAAACGCGTGTTTATATTCATGACCGTGCGTGCAACGTATTCCTTTTCGTCAAGCTGTAATCTCGACAGAACCGACGACAGCGGAGCGACGAAATACCGCCATATGAGCGGAACGTCCGTAATTTCGGGAGTTTTTCGTATCGGAATGTTTTCGGCTTTGACAATTTCGAAGCTGTCTTTTAAAAAGCGCTCGCATTCGACGCGTGATTCATTGTCTGTGTAGAATATATGAAGCGCGTAGAATTCCGCGTAGTCCGGGTAAATTCCGTACCCCGCGAATCCGCCTCCGAGTCCGTTTGAACGGTCGTGCATGGGAATCATGCTTTTAATTATTTTTTCACCGGTCATTTTGTTTCCGCTGCGTGAAATCATCGCGGATATCGCGCATCCCGACGGAATCCTGACCTGTCCCTCAAGTAACATAAGTATCACCGATTCTGATTAATTAGTGTAAAACAAAAAAATCGCCCCGAGGGGGGAATATCCCCTCGGAACGAACGTCATTGCTCTGTTATGAAACGTATTTTATCACTAAAAAAATCGTTTGTCAAATAACAGGGTCATTTTCTCCGTTTAGATTAAAAAACATAATGTAATAAATCGGAATATAGGTTATCTTGCCTTTTTTTGAGACCTTGCGTTCGTTTGAAACGACGAAAGCCTTTTTTATGTGATAATCCTCGTTTTCGACGAATGCGTTCAGCGCCCTGTGGGTAGTGTAGTCCTTGCCGGACTTTACCTCTATCGGAACAGCCGACAGACTGTCGTAGTCGTCGATGAAATAGTCAACTTCGCCCTTGCTTCTGTTGTCGTAGTAGAACAGGCTGTACCCGTGCGCGTGCAGTTCGCATGCTATCGCCGTTTCGTAGACGGAGCCCAGATTGACGCTGTTTTCGCTCTCGAGAACGGCGCGGACGTTGTTCCTGTATAATATATTCGTTAAAATTCCGACGTCGTTTAAATAAAGTTTCAGAAGATTTTTTCCGCTTGATTCAATCAGAGGGAATACGGGATTTGAAATTGCCTGAACGTTTAATGCGATTCCCGCGCTGATTAAATATTCGAACTCGTCGGAATAATCCGAAAAGGTTTTGCCCTTTTTATTTTCTATATCCTTTGCGACAACGCGTTTTTTCCTGTTTTCCATATTTGACGGAATCATTTCGTAAATTCTGCGTATTTTAAGTTTTCTTTCCTCGTCGTATTTTGACGCGTCGGCGGCGTAATACGAGTGAATTTCACTCTGAATTTCGCGCACAAGCGTTATGTTTTTGCTCTCGAGATATGAATTTACCGCGTCGGGCATGCCTCCGACGAGCAGATATTTTTTAAACAAATCCAATATTTTCGCATGCTCCGCCTCGCCGAGCGATTCGAGATTTTTAAATTTATCTCTCATTGCAGAAACGACGGATTCCCCGACACCCGAGGCGTACAGAAATTCCTCGAAATCGAGCGGGAACATCCTGATTTTCCGTATGCTTCCTATCGGAATCGACGTTGTCTGCGACAGCGTTACGCCGAGAAGCGAACCGCTTGCTATAAACGTAAACCTGCCGTCGCGTGACAGAAATTTAAGCAGAGTAAGAAACTTCGGATACGCCTGAATTTCGTCTATGAAAATCAGGGTATTTTCTTTTTCCTTCATTTTTTCGCCGGCAAGCATGCTCAGTTTTAAATAAAAGTCCTCCGTTGTATCGACAGAAGCAAACAGTTTCTCGCCCATGGAGTCCTCAATCATGTTTATTTCAATAAAATTTTTAAACAGTTTTTTTCCGGCGTGACGTATTATATATGTTTTTCCGACCTGGCGCGCGCCGTCGATAAGCAGTATTTTATCAGAACCGGACTTTAAGTGCTCTTCTATTGTTTTTTCTATTTTTCTATATAACATATAGTATATCAGCCCTTTAAAATGATTTTTCAATAAAATATTAGCATAAAAAATCTGACTTTTCAATGCTTTTTAAGCTATAAAAATATGACTTTTCAATACTATTTATACCCATAAAATATGACTTTTCATACTTTCTGATTTTATCTTCGTCAATTCCGACAAAAAAAATTGAATTTTTTTGTGAAAAAGGGGTTGACAAAAGGCGAAAAACGAGTATAATTCAACGCATAGAGACAAAGGCGTCTCAGAGTTTCACACTCTGAGGCGTTTTCTCTTTTATGGGTAAAAGTTAAGACGGGACAAAGGCGTCCTTGACCGGTATTTTCATATCGGGCGTGCCTTTGCCCCGTTCTTTATTTGCAGAAATGAAAATGAAAAGTAAAAGGATTAGAAAAGGAGAAATCATTATGACTACGGTATCTGATTATTTCGGCAGTCTCGTATTTGACGACAGAGTAATGAAGGCAAAGCTTTCTTCCGACATTTACGCGTCACTCAAAAAGACGATCGACGAGGGCGCGAGCCTTAAAAACGACGTTGCAAACGCGGTCGCTCTCGCAATGAAAGACTGGGCGGTCGAGAACGGCGCGACTCACTTCACGCACTGGTTCCAGCCTCTTACCGGAATTACGGCTGAGAAACACGACAGTTTCATCTCCCCCGCTCCCGACGGCAGAGTTATAATGGAATTCTCCGGCAAGGAGCTTATCAAGGGCGAGCCCGACGCGTCGAGTTTTCCCTCCGGCGGACTCAGAGCGACTTTCGAGGCAAGAGGCTACACCGCATGGGACCCGACTTCATACGCGTTTATAAAGGACAAAACGCTCTGCATCCCCACGGCGTTCTGCTCGTACGGCGGAGAGGCGCTTGACAAAAAGACCCCGCTGTTAAGGTCTATGGAGGCTCTTAACAAACAGGCGCTGAGAATATTAAAATTATTCGGAAATACCGACGTAAAATGCGTACGCACTTCGGTAGGTCCCGAGCAGGAATATTTCCTTGTAGATAAGGCAATGTATGAAAAGCGCAAGGATTTAATGTTCACCGGCAGAACTCTTTTCGGCGCGAAGCCTCCCAAGGGTCAGGAGATGGACGACCACTATTTCGGCGTTATCAAGCCGAGAGTCGCCGCGTATATGGCGGATTTAAATGAAGAACTCTGGAAACTGGGAGTTCTCGCAAAGACGGAGCATAACGAGGTTGCTCCCGCACAGCACGAGCTTGCCCCGATTTATACGACTACGAATATTGCTACAGACCATAACCAGCTGACAATGGAGATCATGCAGAAGGTCGCTTCAAAGCACGGACTTGTCTGCCTTCTTCACGAAAAGCCGTTTGCCGGCGTCAACGGAAGCGGTAAGCACAACAACTGGTCAATGGCTACCGACACGGGCGTAAATCTTCTTACCCCCGGCGAGACTCCGTATGAAAACGCGCAGTTTCTGCTGTTCTTATGCGCCGTTATCAAGGCGGTTGACGACTATCAGGATTTGTTAAGACTCTCCGTAGCGACGGCGGGCAATGACCACCGTCTCGGCGCAAACGAGGCTCCCCCCGCGGTTGTTTCAATGTTCCTGGGCGACGAGCTCAACGCCGTTCTCGAAGCTATTAAAAATGATGAAGCATACGAATCAAACGGAAAGACGATAATGAAATTAGGCGTTCATGTTCTTCCCAAATTCGCAAGGGACAACACCGACCGTAACCGTACGTCGCCGTTCGCGTTCACGGGCAATAAATTCGAATTCCGTATGCTCGGTTCTTCGAATTCCATAGCGTGCGCGAACATTATGCTCAACGCCTCGGTTGCACAGTCGCTTAAAATTTACGCAGACCGTCTCGAGGGCGCGGAGGATTTCGAAACCGCTCTTCACGACATGATTAAAAAGACGATAAAGGATCACGAGCGTATTATATTCAACGGCAACGGCTATGACGACGCGTGGATTAAGGAGGCGACCGAAAAGAGAGGACTTCTCAACCTGCGTACGACTCCCGACGCAATGTCCGCATTCCTTGACAAAAAGAATATCGACATGCTCACGTCGTTAAAGGTATTCTCCGAAACGGAAATTAAATCGAGATATGAAATTCAGCTTGAAAATTACTGCAAAACGGTAAATATCGAGGCTTGCACCATGATTGACATGGCTGAAAAGGAGATTCTGCCCGCAGTAATCGCATATGAAAAAGACCTCTGTGAGACCGTATCGGCTAAGACTGCGGCGGTCGAAGGACTTAAATGCAAGTATGAAAAGGGCGTTATTTCGAGCCTTTCCGAACTGACGGATTCTATTGCGGACGCTGTCGAAGAGCTTAAATCGGCAGTCGGAGAGTACGAGAAAATTGACGATATAACGAAAGCTTCATTCTTTATGAAGGACGTAATTATCCCGAAGATGGATGCTCTGCGCGCTCCGTGCGACGAGGCTGAAACGCTCACGGCAGACAAATACTGGCCGTTCCCGACCTACGGCGACCTCCTTTTCGGAGTTAAATAAGCAGAAGAGAGAATAAAATAATAATAACCGCATAAAACAATTTTGGGGAAGAGAATTGTTTTATATAGCAAAAAGAGAGCCGAACTTTGCAGGTTTGACTCTCTTTTTGCATAATGAAAACATCCCGTTTCGCGGGTGTTGACAAATCGGGGATTTTGTTATGACCGTATATAAAAATAGTGAATGCTGTTAAAGCCAGGATTATTTTTTTGCTGTCAGTTCATAGCTTAATCCGACGAGGTTTTTTACTGTTTCGCTGTCCGTTTCTTTGTCTAAAATTATCGACAGCCACGAATTTTTATTCATGTGATATGCGGGGAAAATTGTTCGTCCGTCGCGGACTGAGCCTGTCAGTATCGGATCGCATTTTACATTTACGACGTCAATATTTCCGTCCTCGCCGGGCAGAAGTCTGTCACGCCGGATGTTCATCACCAGCGCAAACCACTTTCGGTTGTCCCTGTGTCTGAACACGGCGTTTTCGTCGTCCCACGGATAATCCGGGTCAACGTTGTATTCGGTTTTTATAAATTCAAAAAATTCGGATTTTGTCATAATAAGCCGTATTTTACATTTGTAATAATTTTATTAAGATCTTTATCAAGTTTGTCAATCGCACAGCCGTTTCTTCCCGCCGTTCTGTCTTCTTCGACAGCAAGAAGCTCAGCACTCAATTTCTGCATTTTCTTATGACGAGTGTAAGTTCCGATATTCATAGCGTCCTTGCCTTTTTTATAATCAAATCATTATAAAATCAAAATTATCAGTGTGTTCCTTATTTTTTCTTATTGATTGATTCCAGAAGACACACCGTCTCGACGTGAGAAGTTCTCGGGAAGAGGTCTACCGGGGTTGCTTCGGTCGTCTTATATCCGAGCGAATCGAACACGGCGCAGTCCCTTGCGAGTGTTGCGTGGTCGCACGAAACATACACGACTCTGTCCGGGTTCATTTTTACAACAGTTTCGATAAGCTCCTTCGAGCACCCTTTTCTCGGCGGGTCGAGGATCACGACATCGGGTTTCAGATTTTCCTTTTCGAGAGTTTCGGCGGCTGCCGCCGCGTCGGCGCATATAAAACGCGCGTTTTTTATGCCGTTTATTTCGGCGTTCGTCTTCGCGTTTTCGACAGCCTCGGGGATAATCTCCGCGCCTATCACTTCTTTAACTTTGTCCGCCATTGACAGTCCTATCGTTCCCGCCCCGCAGTATAAATCGAGCAGAACCGTGTCGGGCGTAAGGTATGCGTATTCGGCGGCTTTTTTATATAAAATTTCCGCCATCGTTCGGTTGACCTGATAAAATGCGAGCGGTGAAATTCTGATTTTAACGGAACACAGAATATCCTCGATATATTCGCGTCCCCAGATGCATTCGCATTTGTCGGACATAATAACGTTCGTCTTATCCGTGTTGTAATCGGCGCAGATTCCGACGATATTTTTATTCGACTTTAATATTTCTGTTATCAATTCGTCCTTTTTCGGGACTTTTTTTGCGTTTGCTATGACCGTTACGACAATCTCACCGGTCTCGAACGCTTTTCTTATATAAATATGACGTATAACCCCGCGGTGCGTGTTCTCATCGTAGACGGGAATCGAGTATTTCGTTATCCACGTTCTGAACGCGGAAATAATATCCGAAAATTCCTCGGGCTGCAGCCGGCAGTCGGCGCAGTCTATGACCCTGTGCGAAAACGGCGCGAAAAATCCGATTTCCAATCTGCCGTTGTTCATTCTGACGGGGTACTGCGCTTTGTTTCTGTATCTTGAACACGAAACTGCCGGAATTATCGGTTTTACCGTAACGTCAAGACTGCCGATTCTTTTAAAAGAATCGGCTATGTTCTGTTCTTTGACTCTGCACTCGGCTTCATACGAAATGTGTCTGTATGAACAGCCCCCGCACTGCGAATAAACAGCGCAGTCCGGCTCTGTTCTGTCGGGGGAGGGGGTTATAATTTTCGTAAGCTTGCCGACGGCATAGTTTTTTTTCGCTTTAATAATATGACATTCAATCTCGTCGCCGACCGCTGTCGAGGCAACAAAAACAGCCTGTCCGCCGTACCGTCCGACTCCGTTTCCCTCGTTCGTCAGAGACGTTATCGTAAGACGTATATCCTGATTTTTAGTGAGCATAATTAAAATGTTTTAACAAGTTCTTTAAGATAATTCTTGAATTTTTCTCCGATTTCGGGGTGGGCGAGCGCGACCTCGCAGTTTGCCTGCATGATTCCGAGCTTGTCGCCCATGTCGTACCGTTTTCCTATAAAATCGACTGCGGTAAGTCCCTTTTCGCGCGCCATCATCGTCATCGAATCGGTGTAAAGCACCTCGCCGAGAATCGGGCTGACGGGCGTTTTCTCTATGTATTCGAATATTTCGGGCGTGAGCAGATTTCTGCCGAGAATCGAATAGTACGACAGAATTTCGTTCTCTTTAGGCTTCTCGACAATATTCGATACGTTCATAACGTTGTTTTCAAGGGGAGTTACGTCGAGCGTGCAGTACTTCATGACCTGCTCCTTCGGACATTTGTGAACGCCGACTGTACATTTGCCGTACTTATTAAACGCGTCGATAAGCTGTTTCGTGACGGGGTACTCATTATTTATAATGATATCGTCTCCGTACAGCACGGCGAACGGGTCGGAGCCGACGAACGATTTTGCCGTATGAATGGCGTGAGCGAGTCCGCGCGTTTCCTTTTGACGGATATAATAAATATTCGCAAGGCTCGCGGGCTTTAATATAGACTCGTAAAGCTCTTCCTTGCCTTTTTTGCCTCTGAGATTCGCTTCAAGCTCAAACGAGTGGTCGAAATGATCCTCGATAACCTCTTTGCCGCGGTTTGTAATGATAAGAATATCGGTGATTCCCGATGCCGCCGCCTCCTCGACAAGGTACTGAATCGCGGGCTTGTCGACGATGTTAAGCATTTCTTTGGGAATTGATTTTGAAGCGGGGAGAACGCGGGTCCCGAGCCCCGCGGCGGGGATAACTGCTTTTGTGACTTTCATTTTAATACCCTGTCTTTCTTAAAATCTCAAAAATACCGAAATAAACGATTCTATTATGAACGGGAAAAGAATATTCAGCGCGCTTGTACCGCCGTTGTGTCTCAGAACAAAATGATACGTGTTATCGTCGACGGCGACGGTTCTCAGATTCTTAATATCCCTGAGCGCTTTCTGCTTGTAAAAGTCGTTGCCTTTTATACCCATTACGATTCCGAATGCGATATACAGCAGAATGCTCGAGCCTACCGAGGCGAGAAATACGTTCGAGGTTGTGACTGCCAGTCCCTTCTGCCGGACATCGGCGTCCGAGATATTGTCCGTATCGCCCTGCTGGATTTTTGTGTAAATGTCGGCAAATTCGTACGCCGCCTGTTCATACGCCTGCCACTGTTCGGGGGCAAACTTCTGAAACGCGAGGTCTACGCCCTGGGAGAATATAAACTGAAGGGCGATTAAAAGCACGGTTGCGACGCATCCGATTTTAACCATTTTTCTGTAAAAGAGCCAGTAGATTGAAAAAATCGCCGAGCTCCAGTTCCATTTGTGCTTCTTGCCGCCGTTCTGAATTTCGAGGAACGAGGCGATATACTTGTCGGAATTTGTCTGAATGTATTCACCGAGTTCGGAAACCGGAACGTCCTCAACCTTAGCGTCGCCGAAAAGAGCTTTCGCCGAGTCGGCGTAAGGATTGTTATATGAATACGTGTTCTGTCCGCCCGTGCCGAACGGGGGGTATCCGTTTTGATTAAAACGCGGGTCGTTTTGATTATACCGTCCGCCGTACGGATTGTTCTTCTGAGCGCCGGGGTTCGCATTTTGGTTTACAAGAGGCATTTTGCATCTTGCGCAGTTCGTCTCTCCGACGGGGTTGGGCAGTCCGCACCTCGGACAGATAAGTACCTCCGCTTTTCTCTCGTTCCTGTTTTCGTTATCGAGTTCGGGAGCCTGCCAGACGAAACCGTCCGCATGCTTATCCTCGTTTGCGCAGTGACCGAGCGAATTATAGCACTCGCGGTGGTGGGGCGTTCCGCATATCGGGCAGACGACGACATCGTCTGACTCTTTAAATTTATTGTGACAGACAGGACACTCATATCCCGTATAGAACATTTTATTTTCCTCCGTTAATATAGCAAAAGAGAGTCGAACCTCATAAGCCCAAAACGCACCGTCTCACGTCTCTGAGAACGGTTTTTTCCTTGAAATACGCCAGTATTCCTGCGGAAAAGAATCGTCCCCATAGACGCAATCCGCTGTATTTTGGGTGCGGAGCAGTTCATATCAATCATATTTTCGTTTCGGCAAGGCAAAGGAAAGCAGAAATCTTAACGGCTTTCAAGTTTCTTTAACGCAGGCGAAGCAGAAAGAGGGTGGATATAAACCTTATGGGGTCGACTCCCTTTTGCTATTATACAATTAATCTATTTTATTATATACCGATATTATCCCGAATTCAAGTACGGATATTTTTATTTGACAATATGATATGATTTTATTATAATATAAAATGATTGATTATGATTTAAAATAAGAGAGGAATATTTATGCTGCAGTATGAAGAACTGAGATTAAGCCTGCTTAAATGCAAAGAGCCTATCGGCGAGCTTGCAGACGCGCTCGGTCTCGGTAAAATGAAAGAGGAAATTGCGGAGCTTGAGGAGAGAGCCGCTTCCGACGGATTCTGGAACGATCTCGAAAAATCACAGCAGATAGTTCAGAGAACGAGCATGCTTAAAAAGAAAGTTGAAGCGTACGAGGGACTTGTAAGCGATTACGAGGACACGCTCGCGCTTATAGAAATGGCTGACGAAGAGGGCGACGATTCCATGGTCGACGAGTGCGCCGAGAGCGTTCAGAAGGTTAAGGACGAGCTCGACAGACAAACTCTCGACACGCTCCTTATCGGCGAATACGATTCAAAGAACGCGATTCTTACGTTCCACGCGGGCGAGGGCGGAACCGAGGCTCAGGACTGGGCGATGATGCTTTTCAGAATGTATCACCGCTGGGGCGAGCGCCACGGATTCAAAACGACGACTCTCGACTATCTCGAGGGCGACGAAGCAGGAATCAAGTCCGCGACGATTTTAATAGAGGGCGACAACGCTTACGGATATTTAAAGAGTGAGATGGGCGTTCACCGTCTTGTCAGAATCTCGCCGTTTGACGCTTCGGGCAGGAGACATACGTCGTTCGCTTCGGTTGAGGTTATGCCCGAGATTGACGATACTATCGAGGTTGAGATTAAACCCGAGGACATCAAAATGGACGTTTACCGCGCGAGCGGTGCCGGCGGACAGAAGGTTAACAAAACCTCGTCGGCGGTTCGTCTTACGCATATCCCGACGGGTATCGTAGTTTCGTGCCAGGTCGAGCGTTCGCAGTATCAGAACAAGGACGTCGCGATGAACATGCTCAAATCAAAGCTCATTGAAATCAAGGAGCGCGAGCATCTTGACAAAATCGACGATATCAAGGGCGAGCAGAGAGAAATCGCATGGGGCAGTCAGATTCGTTCGTACGTTTTCATGCCCTACACGCTCGCAAAGGATACGAGAACGGGATATTCGAATTCTAATATCAACGCAGTTATGGACGGAGATATCGACGGATTCATAAACGCGTATCTTAAAATGCAGTCGCAGGAGAAGTTGACTGCGGAAAATAATCAATAACATCCCCTATAAAGATATTAATAAAATCAAGCCTCCGCTTAATACCGAAACGGAGGCTTAAATTATAATTTAAAGTACGAGTTATTATTCTTATACATAATCAAATTATGTAGGGGAAGACATTGTCTTCCCGCATGAGACTTACGGTATTATGAATAATAACAATGCGTCAGCAATATGAAATCTGCGGGTTTCCGTCGGTAAATTCACAAGACAAATTTGTGCCTTTACCCCGGGAAGAAAATGTCTTCCCCTACGTCTCAATTCGAATTTTTATAATATTTTTAATTCGATTATCATCAAAATCCGAACAAAGGCATTTCTGATCACTGACCGCTGATTAAAACGGATTGAAAAATCTGTCGAATACGTTATATCCGAGCGCAACTTTCTTGAACAGCCAGATAACGGGATTGAATCTGAAGAAAATCCAGTCTACGACCGTTACGAGTTTTCTTAACTTTGTCGAAATGTCGTTTGTCTCGGGAACCTCTACGCTCTCGAACTCCTCGCCCTCAACATTGAGAACGAACGGCTGAGAGTAGCAGATTCCGTTTTCGCCCGTGATGTAAAATCTTACGTAGAGATAAGGATCGTCAAGAAGCTCTGCCGAATGAAGGTCAAGCGCTGCGGTGCCGTTTATTGCTTCCCTTAAAATAACGTTGCCGTCGGAAACGAACGTTATAGTGTCGCAGTTTACGCCCGATACGGTGATGGTGTCGTTATCCTGATCAACCTCGACTCTCGTTACCATGGGAGTGTTGTTGAGCTTCCAAAGCTCCTCATCGTAAACCTTCTGCTCGTCGAATCCGGGCATTTCGGGCATACCGTTGAGCTCAACGCCGTTTGAAAAGTGCGAAACCGCGAAGCACGTGCCGTTTTCCATGGCGGTACGGAGCGCACCGGTCGTAAGCTCGGGAGCCATAACCATTGTGTATGCGTCGTTTATCGATCTTTCGTTATGAGAATCGGAAAAACTGAACGCCCAGGGCACTACGCCGTTGGGAATGGTTTTCTGAAGAATCTGGTCATAGAGAATTCTGTCGCAGCGGGTGTGCTCATCTATAGCGGAATTAATTCCCATGCCTACGCTTGAACCTGCATTGTCAATAAACAGACGGGCAAACTTTGTTGGGTAATAGTCGTCTATTTTCTGTCCTACATGTTTTTCGGTATCTCTTTTTATGTAAACGTATTCGCCGACGTGGGAAAGCATGGATATTCCCCCCGCCTTTTTTACGCCCGCTGAGGGTGTTTCGTAGTCGCCGAAAACGCCTGCGAGTCCCTGTCCGTAGTCACAGTAATAACCTGTAAGATGACAATCCGTTATGGGCGTTGCCATGTTAAGCTCAATACCCTGAGGAATATCGAGCATTCCGTTTTTATGCGTTCTCGTTGCGGAATCCGCGGTACCGGTAATGTACGATTGATACTCCTCATCGGACAGCGGAACGATTTCGGACATTTTTGTTCTTTCATACTTAATGAGACGGACGAGCGGAATAAGCTCGGGAGCTGTATCCCAGCCTTTGTTTATGGTGCCGTGATCTGTGATTGCGACCATATCATAGTCATAATCATAGTGAGCCTGTACGACTTCCTTTACTGTCATGTAGCCGTCGGACGCGGTCGTCTGGCAGTGGGGCTGGAATTTATACGAACCCCATTCGTCCCAGTTGACCTCGGCGTATGGGTCTGTGATAATGTAATTCTTCTCGCCCATGCCGTCCTCGGCGGATGCGCAGAAAACAAACGTCTGCATAAGTATAAGAACGGTCAGAAGTACGGAAATAAATTTTTTCATGCCGATATTCCTCCTGCAAAACAGTTATGTGTATAATATTGTACATATTATACACCGAAATGTCAAGTATTTTTGTTATAAAAATTAAAAAATGAAATACCAAATGGAAAGCCAGCGGAATTATCATCGCAGCAATTGTTAAATTCTGTCGATGATGTCAAGCACTTCTGAATTTAAATTGAGATTTATTTCTTCAAATCCGTTATCCTTATCGTAATAAAAACAGTCGCCGTCCTCGTTTCCGCAGACGGTGTAGTATTTTCCGTCGACATAGCAGAAACCGGCGCCGTTGTCCATTGCGATGCCCGAAAGACCGCCGGATTTTATCGCGTCGGAGAATGTACGCCAGTTCTCGCTCTGATAGTGCGGACAGCTCGTAAACGGGATGAATCCGAGACAGTCGTAAAACATGAAGCTTCCGTCTTCTCCGCAGTCGTCGTAGCCCTGATTAAACCAGCACATCGCGCCTGAGGACAGTCCGCACATGACTTTACCGTCGGCGTACGCATTTTTCAGATACTTATCCGCGCCTGTTGATTTCCATGTGTCCATTAAGAATTTGAGATTTCCCCCGCCGACGTAGATTATGTCGGCTTTGTTTATTTTTTCGGCGATAACGGATTCGGTCACGTCGGAATGAGTCAGATACAGTATATCAATATTATTGCATCCGCGCGCCTTAAAATTATCCATAATAACGTCGTCCCCGCCGATATCGTCGTGTCCCGCAGTCGGAACAAAGAGAAAGTCGGGATTTTTTTTGCCCGAAAGCGAAACTATATGCTCTGCGACGCTTGTCATTTCGCCGTTGTCGTATCTGCCCCCGCCGAGAGCTACTATTTTACCCATAAAAAATTCCTCCGAATTCAAAAATCGGTTAATATCTTATCATGAATTCGCCTTTTTATCAATAAATTCGCGGAAAAATGAAAAAAATGTGTAAAACATAGCCTTGAAAGTACGGAAAAACGAGTAAAAACAGTATTAAAAACCTCGGAAAAATGTGTAAAACACAGGGTATAATATTAAGAAAAATGTGTAAAAACCATATTGAAAACATAAGAAAAACGTGTTAATATGATTATGGCAAAAGAGAGTCGGGAGGTATATTTATGAGGAGAAACGCGCTCGAGCTTCTTAAAAAATGGAAAGACGACAGCGAACGCAAACCCTTGATATTAAAGGGCGCGCGCCAGGTCGGCAAAACATGGCTTATGAAGGAATTCGGACGGACATGCTACGACAATTTCGTGTATTTCAACTTTGACGAGGACGACGAGCTGAAAACTGTATTTGAAAAGAATAAAAATCCCGAAAGAATCGTCGAGCTTCTGTCGCTTATTTCGGGCAGAAAAATAGAGAAGAAAAAAACGCTCATTATTTTCGACGAGGTACAGGAGTGCCCGAACGCGCTCAATTCTCTCAAATATTTTAAGGAAAACGCAAACGACTATCACATCATTTCAGCCGGAAGTCTGCTCGGTACGCTTCTCTCACAGCCAAAATCATACCCCGTCGGAATGGTTAATCTTATAAATATATATCCGCTGACGTTCGGAGAATTTCTCGAGGCGGTACAGCCGGAGCTTTATGAATATTATAAGGAAATAAAAAAAGACGTTCAGCCCGAGGAGTATTTTCATACACGGCTTACCGAGGCGTATAACACGTATCTCATAATCGGCGGTATGCCCGAATGTGCCGCGTCGTGGATAAAATACAAGGATCCCGAGAGAGTTGCGGGAATTCAGCGTGAGCTTATAGAAATATACGAAAATGATTTTTCGAAACATAACGGAAGCATAAACAGCGGACGTATTCTCATGGTTTTCCGCAGTATCGTTTCACAGCTTGCAAAGCCGAATGAAAAATTTGTCTACGGCGCGGTGAGAAGCGGAGCGAGAGCGAGAGAATTTGAGGAAGCGATAGAGTGGCTCGTCTCGGCGGGCATGGTCAACCGCGTTTATAATATTTCGAAGCCGGAACACCCGCTTCCCGCGTTTGATAAAATCGAGCAGTTTAAGCTGTTTTTATTCGATACGGGACTTCTCAAAATGATGGCGGGCGTTGACAACAGCGCGGTTCTTTTAAAAACCGATTATCAGTTTAAAGGGGCGCTTACGGAAAATTACGTGCTTCAGCAGTTAAAGGGCTGTTTTGACTGCGACCCGAGATATTATGCGGACAAAGACGGTGAAATTGATTTTATAGTTCAGAATAAAACACAGATTATTCCGATTGAAGTAAAGGGCGGAGAGGATAAATCCGCACCGTCTTTTAAAAAGTACATTTCCGTGTATAACCCGGAATGCGCTGTCAGATTTTCAAAAAGAGGTTACAGAACCGACGGAAAAATAACGAATATCCCGCTGTACCTTGCAGAAAAGATGAAAGAATTAATATAGCAAAATAAAACCGCCGAATCGGTCAGTTCCGACTCGGCGGTAAATATTTAACGGAAAAGCGTTCGGAATGAATCAGCCGTCAGTGCATAAGTTTCATTCGGCACTTTATATAATGACAAATCCGTCAGGATTTGCACCGACACTATTCACTTTTCACTCGGGATATTTACATCCTTTTCATGGGATAGGAAAAAGCGTTCGGAATGAATCAGCCGAACATCAACCGCCGTTCCAAACGGCGGTTGATGCTTGCCCGACGGCGTACAAAAGTACTCCGAGGGTGAGGATGGTTCATAGCAAAAAGCCAACCTTTTTTATATTTACAACTGCTTTTTGCGGTCCGGACGTTTTTAACATCCCATCACTCTGTTCTCAATGCCAGTACGGGGTCTTTTTTCGCCGCCATTTTCGCGGGGATAAATCCGCCGAGCACGGTCAGTATCAAACTTACCGCCATAAGCGCAAGCGCGTACAGCGGGTTGAGTTTCGCAACGCCCGAAAGACCCGTCATGTTGTAAATTATAATATTAATAGGAATAATCAGCACGTAGGCGATCGCGATTCCGAGCGTACCGGAGCAGAGACCCGTGATGAACGTTTCCGCATTGAATACGCGTGTGATGTCCTTGCTCCTTGCGCCCAAAGCTCTCAGAACGCCTATCTCCTTTGTTCTCTCGAGGACGGAAATGTACGTGATTATCGCAATCATTATCAGCGACACTACGAGCGAAATCGCCGCGAATGCGATAAGAACGATTGTGATAGCGTCCATAATGCTTCCCGTCATCTCGGTTATCGTGCTCGAAAGGTCGGTATAAACGACGGTGTCGTCCTCGCTTTTACCCTCGTTGTATTTATCGAGATACTGAATAACCGCGTCCTTAGCCTCGAAGTTACAGGGGTAAACGAGTATGCAAACCGGCGACGAATTTCCGCCGAGCGCGGAGAGCATTGCCGATTTGTCCGAATACGAATCGCTCGAAAAGAATACGGGCGTGTCGCTCTCGGACTGCGCCTTATAAACGGCGGTCGACTCGTTTTTCTCGATCAATTTATCGACGAGCTTTTCGGAGTACGCGATACCCGTGCTCAAAAAGCCCATAGCGGTACCGCCCTTGATTCTGACGACTCCCGAAACAGTGAGAGTTTCGCATTTATCATTATTATAAACGGAATCGAGGTCATTCTCCGACGTCTTCATATAGAGCTTGTAATTGTCGTTATACGTGTACATAAGGTCGTTGTCCGCGAATTTATACTGCGTACCGACAATCTCGTCAAACGGGATGTCCTTATCGTCCGAAACGTCGAATCCGAGCGACTCGAGGACGGATTTGTCGACCCTGTTCTGCGTGTCGACGACCATGACAATCTCGTTTTCATTCTTCGGATAGCTTCCCGCAAGGATGTCATAATTCGATTCAAGATACGACGTCTGACCCTCGCCGAGTGTTTCGGGGTAAGTCGAAATGCCCATTCCGCTCGTCGAATACATGCTCGAAAAATCGGCTGTCGAGAACTGCGAGAGCGATATCTGTTTTATTTTTCCGTCGGAGGTCTTATAAAGAACGTTCATCGGGAAACTCTTGATACGGCTTACGGAATTGCATATCGACGGGTCGATGTTGTCTAAATACGATTCAAAATCGCCGTCTAATTTATTGATGTGAACGGTCGCCTCGTGCGTAAGGTCGTACGGCTTTACCGCGGTTGTGTCGGCAAACTGCACTTCTCCGCTCATCATTGATTTAAACTGCGTTTTCATCTCCTGAATATCCTCTTCGGAGTAATTCGCGGACATGGGCAGAATCATTATCGGAAATTCTGACAGAGCGTTCGACTGGTATTTGTCGACCTGAATTTTAAATCCGCCCGACAGCGCGAGAATCAGCGCGATGCCGATAATTCCTATGCTCGAAGCAAATGCGGTAAGCGCGGTACGCCATTTTTTCGTCGTAATATTTTTGCCCGAGAGCTTAAGCGCCGTTTTAAACGACATACTCGTTTTCTTGAGTTCGTAATTATTATCCGAATCCGCGCCGTCGAACGGGTTTGTGTCGTTCGTAACCTTGCCGTCGGAAAAGCTTATGATTCTGTCGGCGTATTCGTTTGCAAGCTCGGGGTTGTGCGTAACCATTATGACGAGTTTGTCTGCGGCAATCTCCTTGATTAAATCCATTATCTGCTTGCTTGTCTCTGTGTCGAGTGCGCCTGTCGGCTCGTCGGCGAGGATTATATCCGGGTCGTTTGCGAGTGCGCGGGCAATCGCGACTCTCTGCATCTGACCGCCGGAGAGCTGATTCGGTTTTTTGTGAATATGGTCTTTTAATCCGACTCTTTCGAGCGCTTCGAGAGCCTTTTTGTGCTTGGTTTCGGGGTCGACTCCGCTTAAGGTCATGCCCATTTCGACGTTGTCGACGATGCTCAGGTGCGTTATCAGGTTGTAGCTTTGGAATATAAATCCTATGCTGTTGTTTCTGTACGCGTCCCAGTCCGCCTCGGTAAAAGCGGCGGTCGTCTTGCCGTTAATAATAAGATCCCCGCTGTCGTAGCGGTCTAAGCCTCCGATAATGTTTAAGAACGTCGTTTTTCCCGAGCCGGACGGACCGAGAATTGCGACGAATTCATTTTTTCTGAAATTAACGCTTACCCCGTTAAGCGCATGCTGTGTAAAATCGCCCGTGGTGTAGCTTTTTTTGATATCCTTGACCTTTAACATGGTTTTTCTCCCAAAAACAATATTATTTAATTATTGTACACCTATTATTATACGTAATTTTTAACACAGTTTAAACATTTTGTCGATTTTCTAGCGGCAGTCATTTTTTTCAAATTTCAATGATTATCAAATTTAAATAATTATAAAAATTTGGATAGTGACGTAGGGAAGGACATTGTCTTCCCGGGGTAAAGGCTCAAATTTGCTTTTATAAATAACCGACGGAAACTCGCGGATTCCATATTGCTGACGCAAATTTATTTTTGATAAAACCGTAAGTCTCATGCGGGAAGA
>ERZ808240.2006-NODE-2006-length-23554-cov-4.545300_pt1 | contig 23554 bp, 14 predicted proteins | sample MGYA00521084_ERZ808240 | MGnify/ENA primary metagenome ERZ808240 (study PRJEB31516, sample SAMN03275571) | gut metagenome | biome: mammalia-associated habitat; material: feces | host: Papio cynocephalus | place: Kenya | collected 2012-08-06 ...
TTTCGCATTATGCCGGCATGTGCAAGCACATCCCGTCGCAATGCTCATTTTATCATATCACCTTCGGTTCTATGTTTTTTTCGCATTATGCCGGCATGTGCAAGCACATCCCGTCGCAATGCTCATTTTATCACGTTTTTATAGTATACTCTACCTTTAAAATGTAGTAAAATAATATGGATAATGATTTTTATCTATTCATACTGAATGATAAAACAAAGATAGTCTAAAACAGAAATGGAGATCATAGCTATGCCTGCTAAAGATAATAATAACAATATATACCGAAGCTATATTGATGCGCTCCTGTATCCGGAGCAGAATCCTTTTATAGAAGACATGAAGCGTTTTGAGGAACTCATGATGATGTACTCCTGTGCGATCAAGGAAGTTCAGACCAAACTGGATGTATTAAATACAGACTTCAGTGTCCGCTATAACCGGAATCCGATCGAATTCATCCAGTCCCGGATCAAGAAACCAGTCAGTATCGCAACAAAGCTTTCTTCCAGAGGATGTCAGGTAACAGTAGAAAATATCGTATACAATTTAAATGATGTTGCCGGACTTCGTGTCATCTGTTCCTTTATCGATGATATTTACGCTGTTGCGGAAAAACTCATCAGTCAGGACGATATTACACTGATTGAAGCAAAGGACTATATCAGCCATCCGAAGCCAAACGGTTACCGCAGTCTTCACCTGATCATAGAGGTTCCTGTTTTCTTTGCTGACCACACACGAAACATGCGAGTAGAGGTGCAGATCCGGACAATCGCAATGGACTTCTGGGCAAGCCTTGATCATCAGCTGCGTTATAAAAAAGATGTCGCAGACTCTGAACTTATCTCCGGCCGTTTAAAGCAATGTGCAGATGTCATCTCACAGACTGATCTTGAGATGCAGGCAATTAAAAATATGATCTATGGAGAGGATTCCCAGCCACAGATCAGCCTGCGTATTGAAAAAGATGAAGAATTTTTTTAGGAAAAATATAAGAATTTGTTTGACAAATACATAGAACTGGTATAGAATACTATCTGTTGTTGAACAACGTGTGTATGTAGCTCAGCTGGATAGAGCACTTGGCTACGGACCAAGGTGTCGGGGGTTCGAATCCTCTCATGCACGTAAACTTAAAAGACTGTCACTTTGATGACAGTCTTTTTTATTGCAAAATTCCCGGTAAACATTTCCTGACAGATGGAACTGCCCCACTACACAATGACATAACTTAAGATTTCGTTGTGAGCTGCACATTGCCGAATCAGTGTAAGCTACACTAACCTCAAACTACGCTAACGCTTGTTTTCGCTAAGTGTACTTACATGGCACGCACTAACCTCAGACTTCGCACTAACGCTCGTCTTCACTAAGTGCTCCGCTCAGCCAAAGGCGAATTAGCACAGAAGTATTTACGAATAAGGCATGTGAAGCGAATAGAAATCTTAATTCGTCATTTGTAGTGGGGCAGTTTCATCTGTCAGAAGAATTTTACCGGAAATTCTTTTATAATCTTGCTGCGAGAATCTGACGCTTGACTTCCTGTCCATTCAGGATAAATTCTGCACGTCCGTTCTCCAACTGTATATTCTTTTCCAGTGCTCCGATATCAGAACTGAACTCTGTGACCGCGTTCGTTCCAACATCTGCATTGGAACAGTACAGCTTGGCTGTCATGATGGAATTACCAAAGGCAACTGCTGACTTGCCTTGTACCACACTCTTAACTGCTGCATATCCGATATAGATATCCGTTCTGCCTGCGCGGCATCCGATACCATAACATTCCTTTGCACGGATATTTGACGAGATATTTACATTTTCCAATCGAACCATACAACTGTTTCCGGCAATCGTTCCTATACCGGTTATAATATTCCCTGCGCCCTGAAGCTTTGCTGATATATTCTCAAGTTTGATATCTGCATCCCCGTTTACAGAACCGATGATCGTGCCATTTGATATACCGGAATATATATCCATATCACAGTATTCAATGAACAATTCAGAATCACCATTTACAGAACCAATGCAGGCGCCTTCCTGACCTTTCATATCAAACTCATAATGTCCTCGTTTAATATTAATAACACCACCAAGGCCGGAACCAATACCAACGCCTTTCATACCATTTGCATTGATGATGATCCCACCATCCTGATAGAAGTTGAGTTCACCATGGTAATTGTCCAATGAATTGCCAATACCATAGTATTTTCCTGAATTCAGATTGATCGTAAGGTTACCATCTCCTACAATTGTCAGCACCGAACTGTCCGGTACTCTGATACCACCGGTACTCAATTCATTTTCTCCATCAAGCTGGAGATTCACATTACATTTCTTGCCAATATCAATACATGGTATTCCGCGTTCTCCCGCAAGACTAACATTTTCAAGTATGACAGTACCGCGGAAACCGTCTTCAATCGACATCAATATATTCGGCCGGAATCCTGCCGAGCCTTTGATCACGGTCTTTTTATTGATACCTCGTGCTTTCTTCACCTTAATACTTGTGTATTTATTAGTCGCAAGCTGTACCATGGAAACCGTATCATTATAATCCATCTCATACTCTTTCTTATACATTCTGGCATTCATACTCTGATTATACTGAACTATCTCATTTAACACACGTTCATCAATGGATCGTACCACATAAGGCTGTGGTTTTGATGTATAATATCCCTGTATCAGATCAACACCCAGCTTGATAACCTCACGCAGTTCCTGCGTCAATTCGATTCCCTCTGCCAGTGTCAGAATATCATTGTCATGTGCAAATTCTATAATATCTTTTACAAAATGCTGTTTCTGGATATCCTTGTGGATATCTGTCATAAGCATCCGATCAATCTTCACAAATCGAGGCATGTACCGGAGCAGATTATTTACATTGGAATAACCGGAACCATAATCATCAATGGCCGTCTCAATATTCATCTTCGCAAAGGTTTGCTTCAGTTCCTTTAACTGATCGTCACCCATCTCTGTCTCTTCTGTAAATTCAACAACAAGCTCTCCTGCATGCTGCTCCATCAGCTCTGTTAATTTTTTCTTATCCTTACCGGTCAACTGATATCCCGGAATACTGTTAATAAATACTTTCTTGCCCTCAAAGTCCTGAGGATGTGATTCTATATAATCTACCACATTAAAGAATGTTGCTTTTTCTATGTCATATAAACGCTTCAGACGGTCTGCGCTTTCCAGCATATCAAGTGGTGAGATCTTGCGTTCTGTATCTGCACGCATAAGTGCTTCATATGCGTAGACCTCTCCGGTTCTGGCATTGATGATTGGCTGGAAATGATAAACAAAACGATTGTTATCCAGAATGAATTCCATCAGACGGTCATCCGCCTTCTGTTTATCCGTCAAAACACCTGTCTGTTCCTGTTTTCCCTGTTCTATTGCTTTCTTATTATTCTTTACAATGATCGTTTCGTTGATCAAATGATCTAATGCTTCTGAACCAGAAATCATATCGCAGCGGATACCCGTACAGATCTCGAGTTCGTATGACTCTTTCTGCAATTCATTATATTGCTCTATCTTATCAGACAGGCGTTTGATAAATGCCTCTCCACATATTTCATCGGATGTTTCAACTGGAAATGCAACAACAAATTCATCATTGCTGATACGGGCACATAACGCATCATCATCCTTGCTCTCTGATATCAACTGTGCCAGCTTCAGGATAGCGGCATCTCCTGCTTTTCTTCCATAACCTGCATTGATATCCTTTAATTTATTAATATCGATCGCGATCACTGCTACTGACTTGCCATCAAATGTTGCATTTTCACAGAGTTCCCCGCCTTTCTGAAGAAAGCCCTTATAATTATACAGGCCAGTCATTGCATCACGGATCTGCGTTGCTTCCATCTGCTGTAACAATGCGCGCAGACCATTCTGACGATAGAATGCCTCCATGCTCTGCATGATCGTCTTTAACCAGTTCCTGTAAATCTCTGTAAACTGTGCTTCCGGGTCTGTAAAACCTACAACAGCATATCCAAAACTACGATTGTCGAAATGCATTGGTGTAAAGAAAAATGTCTCCGGATAATCTCTCTGCTCATATAACTCCGGTATCATCTCTTTCATATCAAACACATCATCAAAGCTGATACGGTTATCCGTATGTTCATCCGGTCCGCATTTGATGATCTGATAGATCTTATCTGTATAGCCACTGGAACGAAGTGCTTCTTCGCTCGTCACGATCTCAGATGAATTCCAGTAATCATTCATACAAATGCTGAACGAATGAAATGGTCGTACCTGATATACATGCTGGAATATCGTATTAAAGAAGCTGCGATGATCCTGTTCCGATAACAGATCCTCTATAAAACCGTTATAGTAGGAAGAATAACCCATCTTTGCATGATCGGTATTCCAAAAATTCTCTTTCTCATCAAAGCGTTCTTCTTCTGTTTTTATATTTTCAATACATCCACAGCTTTCTCCCTGGAAGATCATCGATTCGGATTCGAACTCCGGTATGTCTTCTCCTTCAAGGGAAGCACGAATATACTGTGCACAATATCTGCCACATTCTCTTGCCGGAATATCAGCAGATGTCAGTTTACATTTCAGATTTTTTCCTTCATCCGTGGAATCATAGCCGATCACAGCCACCTGCTCCGATACCTGGATATGGTTGTTGAATAATTCCGCTGCAACTCCAATTGCCATACAATCGTTTGCACATGCGATCACTTCCGGAAGCTTCTTTCTAGAATCCAACATCAGCTTCACAACCTCTTTCCCGGAATCGTACCAGTAATTGCCATAATAGATATTATTCGGATCAACCGGAATCCCATGCTCTGTCAGGCTGTCTCTGTATGCCCGTTCTCGCTGTACCGAATGAATATGCTCTTTCCATCCATTCAAAAACATGATATCGGTATAATTATGTACCTCGATCAGATGGTCGATCAGCTTCTTATATGGTTTATAATGATTTATCTTTACAGTTGGGAAATAACGGCTGTCCTTGTCCACAAAAAGAACAACCCCTGAAAATACTTCGTGGATTTTGTCTTCTAATTTCGTAACAATATCGACTGCCTGAATGGTATCCGAAAGAACAATGATCGCATCAAATGCATCCCATTGAATCAGATTATAGATATTGGCATCACCGATCTGTTTGTATAGCGTATCCTGAAATCTTAAATACATGGAAAATACACATATATCATACCCATAGACATATGATTCCTCCATTAATCCTTTCATGAACAAGGTCTGGGAATACTCCTCCGCCTGTGCCATAATAACTCCAATTTTCCTACGCTTCATATATACACCCCACTAAAAAAACAAAATACTTTTTTAAGTTTAGCATAATTTAGCAGAAAAGTATATAAATTTAACTAAAAAAAGTTTACACTGCGTTATTTTCTGTACATTTTATACAATTTTCATATTATATTATGTCTTTCATATGACATTTGTCGCATGATACGAGCAAAAAATAAAACAGTCCGGTTTCCATCCGGCCGCAGAAGCTTCCTTCCACAGCCACGTATCAATGAAAACCAGACTGTTCTATATCTTTTATATCTTATATTTTATATCTCATACCCATAGCAGCTTCAAAGCTTACAACATTTAAATCATTCTTATTTATCACATGCTATATCTAAGATACTTGCTCAAACTGTGAATTATACAGCTCTGCATAGAAGCCATTCTGTGCCATCAGTTCTTCATGGTTGCCCTGCTCGATGATATCGCCATCCTTCATAACCAGAATGATATCTGCATTCTTGATCGTGGATAACCGGTGTGCGATTACAAAGCTTGTTCTGCCCTTCATCAGATTATCCATCGCACGCTGAATGCTGTGCTCCGTTCTGGTATCAACGGAAGATGTCGCTTCATCCAGGATCAGAACCGGATTGTTTGCAAGGATTGCTCTTGCGATCGTAAGAAGCTGTTTCTGTCCCTGTGAGATATTCGTTACTTCTTCATTCAGCTCCATCTGATAACCACCCGGAAGTGCCGAGATGAACCGATGTGCATGTGCTGCCTTTGCTGCTGTGATTACCTCCTCATCGGTTGCATCCAGTCTTCCATAACGGATATTCTCCATGATCGTTCCCTTAAACAGCCATGTATCCTGAAGTACCATGCCAAGCGCATCACGAAGTTCTCTGCGGTTATATTCCTTTACATTGTGACCATCTAACAGGATCGCACCTTCATTTACATCATAGAACCGCATCAGCAGTTTGACCATTGTTGTCTTACCGGCTCCGGTCGGTCCAACGATCGCCACCTGCTTGCCCGGATCAACATGAACACTGAAATCATGAATGACGATCTTTTCAGGATCATATCCGAACTTTACATGGCAGAAATCTACTTCACCCTTTATATTCTCAACAGAAGCAGGATGCTCAACAACCTGAACCTCCTCTTCTTCCTCTAACAGCTCAAATACACGTTCTGCTGCGGCTGCCATCTGCTGCATCATATTGGTAACCTGTGCTACCTGCTGGATCGGCTGTGTGAAATTCTTCACATACTGGATAAATGCCTGGATATCACCAATCGTGATCGTTCCACGGATGGCAAGAGCCGCACCTGAGATAGCAACGCCTACATAACCGAGGTTACCAACAAACATCATAACCGGCTGCATCAATCCTGAAAAGAACTGTGCTTTCCATGCAGATTTATATAAGACTTCATTTGTCTCATGGAATTCCTTTAAGGTTGTTTCCTCTTTGTTAAATGCCTTAATAACCGTGTGTCCGCCATAGACCTCTTCAACCTGTCCGTTGATATGTCCGACATACTCCTGCTGCTGTTTGAAGAAACGCTGTGACTTCTTAATGATGATACCCATTAATGTCACGCTGATCGGCAGGATAATGATTGCGATCATCGTCATAAGCGGACTGATCGTAAGCATCATGATAAATACACCGACAACAGTCGATACCGAAGTGATCAGCTGTGTAATACTCTGATTGAGTCCATTGCCCATCGTATCAATATCGTTTGTAATACGGGATAATACCTCACCATAGGTTCTGGATTCAAAATACTTCAGTGGCATACGGTTGATCTTCTCGGATACATCCTTACGCATCTTATAACATAACTTCTGGGTTACACCTGTCATGATGATTCCCTGTGTAAAATTGAATAATACACTTAACAGATACAGTCCCAGACAGAACAGGAGGATCTTACCGATATAGGTAAAATCAATTCCACCGATTCCATTTATCTTCCGCATGATCCCTTCGGATAAGGCTGTCGTCGCCTTACCAAGTACCTTTGGGCAGACAACATTGAATACTGTACTGAACACCGCAATGACCATAACCACAATCACTGCCGGCAGATATTTTCTTGAATAACGGATTAACTTCGATATGGTTCCTTTAAAATCCTTGGCTTTCTCGCCACCTCCCATTCCAGGAGGTCCCATGTGTCGTCCACCACGTCTTGGTCTGTTTTCTTCCATCTCTGTTACCTTCCTTTCCTGAGTTCTTGCGCCATGCTCGCCGCAATCTCTTTTTCAGATAACTGTGAACGGGCAATCTGTTCATATACCGGACAGTTCTCCATCAGCTCTTTGTGTGTACCCTTACCTACGATCTTTCCTTCATCCAGTACCAGTATCTGGTCTGCATGTAAGATCGTGCTGACACGCTGAGCAACGATGAATACCGTACTGTCTGTCATATCTTCACGAAGTGCTTTTCTGACTGCTACATCCGTCTTGAAATCAAGAGCAGAGAAGCTGTCGTCGAATATATAGATCTTTGCATTCCGGGCTACTGCTCTGGCGATCGCAAGTCTCTGCTTCTGACCACCGGAAACATTTGTACCGCCCTGTGAAATGCTGCTGTCATACTGTTTATCCTTTGCCTCGATGAAGTCTGTTGCCTGTGCGATCGCTGCCGCTTTCTTCATCTGTTCATCGGTCGCATCCTCTGCACCAAACCGGATATTCGATGCGATCGTACCGGAGAACAGCACACCCTTCTGAGGCACATAACCGATATTCTCACGAAGACTCTCGATCGATACATCACGGATATCCGTTCCGTCGATCGTGATCTTACCGCCTGTGACATCATAGAATCTTGGTATCAGCTGCACCAGAGAGGATTTCCCACAGCCGGTGCTTCCGATAATCGCTGTCGTCTCACCCGGTCTTGCTTCAAAGTCAAGATCTGTCAGAACATCTTCATCTGCCCCCGGATATGCGAAGCTTACATGCTCATAACGGACAACACCCTTTACATTTTCTAACTTCTTGCAATCCGGCTTGTCACAGATCGTACTCTCTGTATCGATGACCTCTTTGATTCGATCTGCTGCCACGCCTGCTCTTGGAAGCATAACAGACAGCATACCGATCATCAAGAAGGACATAATGATCATCATGGTATAAGTAATAAACGCTGTCATAGAACCAACCTGAAGTTCACCGGAATCGATTCTATGGGCCGCAACCCACTCGATCAGGATCGTAACTGCATACATAATAAACATCAGAACCGGCATCATAAACGTCATTACACGGTTAACAAACAATGAAGTCCTTGTCAGATCTTTATTTGCCTTATCAAAACGCTCTTCCTCGAACTTTTCTCTGCCAAATGCACGAATTACCGGGATACCGGTCAGGATCTCTCTGGATACAAGGTTGACACGGTCAACCAGCTCCTGCATGATCTTGAACTTTGGAAGCGCGATCGCCATTAATACACCTAAAACAACCAGAATACCTGCTACCGCAACGACAATTACCCAGCCCATACCGGCTCCGCTCTCTACAACCTTTAAGATACCGCCAACTGCCAGAACCGGCGCATATAAGACCATACGAAGCAGCATAACCGTAACCATCTGGATCTGCTGAACATCATTTGTCGAACGTGTGATCAGGGACGCTGTTGAAAACCGGTTGATCTCTGCATCCGAGAATGAGATTACACGTTTGAAAATGCCCTCTCTCAGATCACATCCAACGCCTGCTGCTACCCTTGCCGCTACCAGTCCGGTAAGGATCGCTGATACGACCATTAATAATGTCATGAGGATCATCTCTACACCAACACGTTTCAGATAAGACATCTGGATATCCTTGTAGTTATAATCCATACTGTCATAGCAGGTCTTTGTACAGGTAATCGCAGATGACATCATCATATCATCCCCCATACTGTCACGCATGGAATTGATCATCTGCTTCATCTGTGTGCCCATCTGGCTCCACATCTCAGCCGGCATCTCATCTAACGTCATACCGCTTGATGCAAGCATCTGCTTCAACTGATTATCATCATCTGAATTCACCATCGTATATGGATAATAATACATCATCATTGGCTCCATACACGCCTGATCTATATCATCTATATGATCCTTTCCGTCATCTGTCATATAATATATGCCATCATCTGACTGCTCATAATACTTTTCCCATACCGCTGCATCGTCTTCATCCATGAACCCTTTAATAATAGTATACGCTTTTTCCGGGATCTGTAACGGACTGCAATGTTCGATACCATAGTTCTGAATACCGGTATCGATCAGCTTCGATGTGTAATCCGGGAGTGCCAGATCACAATACGCCTGAACGATCAATAACACAACGATTATCAGAACCGATTTCCAATATGGCTTCAAATTCTTAATTATCTGCATAGTTTCACCTCTCTATAGTTTTCGCATGTAGGGGTATTCTATCACTACCTATATAAAAGTCAATTAAATTCCCATAAAAAATAAATGAAAAAAGACCCGCCTGCCGGTTCTGACAGACGAGCCTTCCTGTATATTAATACTTTGTATATTGGGGGGCTTTATTTTACGGTAACCTTTAAGACCTTACGAGCACCGTTCTGTGCTATGGCATATACATAGCATTTTCCTTTCTTCTTTCCTTTAATTCTACCTGCCTGTGTAACTGTAGCTATCTTCTTATTAGTTGAGAACCAGCGGATCTTCTCGCAATGTCTCTTTAACTTTTTGCCCTTTGGCATTTTTACAGTTGCTTCAAGAAGAACTGACTTGTTCTTTTTCACTGTTACCTTTGAAACAGTCTTTTTCTTTGTAGTCTTAACTACAACAGCAGTTGGATTGCTGTATTTGTACTTCTTGGTAGCAGTAATTGTATGAAGCTGGTATGATTTACCAATTGCTTTCTTTACAGTCTTTCCTGTCTTGGCATCCTTCACATTCTTATATGCTATTACTTTAAACTTATAGAATGTGTTCTTCTTTAACTTCTTACCACCTGCAATTTTTGTAATCTTACAGCTGACATTCTTTTTATTTTTAAATTTCTTTGCACTTACAGTCTTGATCTTGTTGTATTTGTATACTTTCTTTTTGGTATTACAGTAATTACCATAAATAATATATCCATCTGCGCCCTTTACATTTTCCCAGCGTAAAGTAACTGTCTTCGTTGTAGCAGACGCTCTGCCTGTTAACTGTCCCATTGTATACTTATCTACAGCATCATTCTTAACCCAGTTATCAAATTTCTTTGTTCCAGGAACATAAGAACTTACCGGAGTTGTTTCCTGATTCTGAGTCGGTTTATCTGTCTTGGATTCACCCGGCTTTGGATTTTCAACAATTGTGATCTGTGTAATCTTACCTGCAACTTTCAGAACAACAAACTGAACGATCTTGCTATCTTTCATTCCTGCTTTTCTGGCTATTGCTGTGATTGTAGTGCTGTCTTTTGTTAATTTAATTGGTCCGTTATATACTGTTCCATTTGAGGCTGATGGCATGGTTCCATCTGTTGTGTATATAATTGTAGCACCTGCTGTATTACTTGACAGGATTAACGAAGTATTATCTGCTGATTTTGCTGCAACCGGCATTTCAACCTGCTGCTGTCTGCTATCATCTGTTGATACCGGATTTGATAAAATCACCGGTATACTTGCATAATCTGTAAATAATGATTCATCAATTCCCATAGTAGCCGGATCATCTGCGCTTACATCTTCTGCAACAATATATACTTTATAATTTTCAAACAGATTATCCGCTGTGCATCCGTTTCCAATCTTTGCCGCAACTGATGCGAGATCCATCTGAAGATTTCCCGTCAGATTAGACGACACATCCGTTAACTTACCATATGCCTTAATCTTTGCTCCGTCAGCATCATAAACCTTATCGGTAACAAAATATGAAAGCTGTGAAACATTACTCTTTTTCTTTCCTGCTATCTCATATGGAATGGTAATCGTATTTCCTGTCTTTGTAATTACACTATTGGTAATTTGAACATTCATACCAGAATCCAGTAATGTAAATTTGTAAGATGCCCCCATCTTACCTGCTGTTCCATCTACAAGGGTTGTAAATAAAATTTCTTTTTTATCGATATTAAAAGCAGGTGATGGATAAAATGGCGATGATGTTACGCTCATGCTTACACATCCGGTACTTGAATATCCAAACGCATATGGGAATGCATTTGCAGTACCAGAACTGATCCAATGATAAGTTGTACGGCATCCCCAACCCGTTCCCGGCTTACTTCTCTGCGCAGCATTTTCATAAGTATTTGGATAACCATAGCTTGTGTTCGCTGCCTCTGTAAGATCAAGAGCAAATACCTTTTCATTTGTGATCGGCATATAACCGATTTCATCTTTATACCAATAATATGTATCTCCATCCTTGGCATTTTTGCCGGTTTTTGTAGATGCGACAATCGTCTCCTTCTCTATATCTGAAAAGCCATACAGAAATCCATCGATTTTATTTGAAATACAGTTAACCGGTGCGTTCGTATCATTTTTGGATGATTCGCTATTTAACCATTTATATATATTACTATCTTTCCATGAAACAGTACCTGATGAGAATATAAGTGGAACCGAAACAATCTGTTCGTCACAGTCAAGAAGCATACTGTCTGTTCCTGTCTTAAAATCTGTTCCTGACGCTGTATCAAGTACACGATATTTTACAGGTTCTCCATTATACTGTCCGTAATATACATAACTGCCTTTCCACTCCTCATTCACATTAAGCGTCTCACCCGGATGTGAACCATATGGGGTATCAATACCTGAAGTACCGTTCTCTATTACGGTCTTATCGTCATCTGCCACTGTGCCTTCATTTGCCGGTTTTGACAATAATACCGGTGTACTGGCCAGATCGGTAAATAAGCCTTCATTTATATCTGTTGTACGGTCCTTATCTACCTGTACGGACTCTGCAACGAGATAAACCATATAATTATCAAAGAGTGTGTCAGCTGTACATCCACCGCCGACCTGTTCCGCGATAGCCGCAAGATTTAACTTTGCATTACCGGCTTTACCGCCACTGACAGACGCAGCCTTGCCATATGCTCTTATCTTTGCACCCTCCGCATCAAACTGCTTATTTGTGACAAGATAAGACAACTGATTTACACTTGTGCCATTTGATCCATAAATATTATATGGAACAGCCACAATATTTCCTGACCTGGTTGTGCTGCTTGATGTAACAGCAAGCTTAATGTTACTATCAAGCATTGTTAACTTATAGGCTGCACCATATTTTCCGGCAGTTCCTTCTACAAGTGAATTAAATAACACTTTCGTTGTATCAAGATTAAATGCCGGATTTGCATAACCATAAGTCCGGTAATCTACTGCACCTGTTAATGTTACATCACAAAAAGTTCCATCAACATCTACACAATTTACCTGATTTAAAAAATGATACTTTGTAGATGTACTTCCGTATTTTGACCGAAGGAAATACCAGCCAGCACTATTCTTGCCTCGCTGCTTCATAGTTGAAAATGAATTTGGATATCCATACGATTTATTTGTTATCTCCGCTTCATCTAATGCAAATACTTTTTCACCTTTCAATGGCACAAAATCATAGTATTTGATCGAACCGGAGCCAGATTTGCCCTTTCCATCTTCACTGGAACGTATCTGCTTGTTACTGCTTACAATCGCAGTCTGCTCTGCATTTGAAAAGTCTCTCAAAAATCCACTCATATTGCCCTGAGTATATGCATTATATATTGCCGGATCAGTACTGTTCATCCACTTATAAACATCACTGTTTTTCCAGTCATTCGTATATGCATCCGTATCATAATAGAGAATCTCTACTCCAGATTCACAATCAAGAAGCATACTGTCTGTTCCTGTCTGAAAGTCTTTTTTTGAATCGGTATCTAATACCCGATACCGAATAGGTCTTTCCTTGTATTTTCCATAGTATACATAATTGCCCTTCCAGTCATCAGAAGCTGCCAAAGTATCCGTTGCTCCTGAACCATATGGATTGATAATGCCATCAATTCCAAGACCCGAAACCGTTTTCGTCGTCTGTACAGCAGCTTCTACCTTGGGTATAGAAGCAAGCGGCGGTAAGATGCTGACGGTCATAACAGCTCCCAGCACAAGTGCTGCACCTCGCTTAAATATTTCTTTTTTCATAATTTCCTCCATGTGATTTTAATTATATCTACTTAACTGTAACTTTGATCTTCTTTCTTGCCCCATTCTGTGCAAGCGCATATACGTAACACTTACCCTTCTTTTTCGCTTTGATTCTTCCGGCCTGTGTTACGGTTGCAATCTTTTTATTTGTTGAGATCCAACGGATTTCCTCACAATGTTTTTTCAGCTTCTTTCCTTTTGGCATACCCGCACGGGCATCTAAAAGAATAGACTTCTTTTTCTTTAATGTGACAGATGATATCTTCTTATTCTTCGTTGTCGTCACAATAACACTCTTTGGATTTCCATATTTACCAGTCTTCGTCTCAATAATTGTATGAAGCTGATATGATTTTCCTATTGCTTTTTTTACTGTTTTTCCGCTCTCGGAATCTTTAACATTCTTATATGCAACTATCTTAAATTTGTAAAATGTATTCTTTTTAAGTTTCTGTTTTCCAACTACTTTTGTAAGCTTACAACTGGCAGTGCTCTTATTCTTAAATTTCTTTGCACTGATCGTTTTAATCTTTTTATATTTGTATTTTTTAGTCTTTGTATTGCAGTAATTACCATAAATAATATAACCATCTGCATCCTTCAGATTTTCCCATCGAAGCGTAACTGCTTTTGTTGTAGCAGATGCTCTGCCGGTCAGCTGACCCTTTGTCAGAGAATCTACTGTATCACTGGTCAGCCATTTTTCATATTCGACTGTTCCCGGTTTATACTGTTCCCCGGTTTTCTTCTGATCTGTAGATGGTGTCGGATTTGGAGTCGGTGTTGGCTCTGATGTTCCTTCGGTCTTGATCACGATAGTACCATCAGCGCCCTTAATAACGATCAACTGTATAACCATACTGTTATCCATACCATCTTTTGCAGCAATGGCTGTTATGGTACTGGTTCCTGCCGGAACAGATATTGGTCCTGTATATTTAGTTCCATTTTTCTGATCGGGAATACTGCCATCTAAAGTATAATAAATATCCGCACCTTCTGTTTCTGATGAAATTATCAAAGATGTCTTATCATCTGAAACTTTAGCAATCGGCTGTTTTACTGTCTCACGTGCTCCTGTCTCCTGTCTTACAGAAGTCAGACAATATGGCAGACTTGCATAATCAGAATAATTTCCATCTGTTACACACTCAGCAAGAAGATATACCTGATAATCTTTACCCCAAACACCTGTCAATGTCTGTGGTAAAGTAAATGTACCGGTACCGATCGACTGTGCTGTATTTCCAGATAATGCTCCATAATATAACACTCTGGCATTCTTATCTGTATATGCTTTATCTGTTATTAATACAGACACCTGATTAACCGGATTCTGTGAATTTCTGCTATCTGAATATGTGTATGGAATCGTTACTGTCCTATCAGAAGCAAGAACCGCTTCTTTTCCGGATGTTAACTGAATTGTTTTATTCGTATCTTTCAAAGTCAGAGTCCAATCATTTACTGCACTCTCTTTTATCTGTGCGGAAGATGCTGTTATTGCTTTTTTCTTATCAACTCCAACTGCAGTTGAAAACAAAACTCCACTTGTATTCATATTAAATGCCGGACAAACACCAATGTTGTCATCCATGCATTCAGCATCTATCTGAAAATTTCCATTACCATCAATCCATGTCACTTTTAACGAGTTGACCTTGGAAGACCGTAACCACCAGTAATCTCCTGTCACATTTTTATTTGTAGACTGTCTGTCTGCATACATATTCTGAATCTCTTTTGCTGAAAGGACAAACATATAATCTTCAGCTGCCTCATCCTTTACAGATGCTGTACCTGATTCGCCTTCCAGATAAGTTCGTATCGTATATGTATTTTCTTTTAATGTAGTAGGCATAAGCAGATTTGCTTCTACTTTTGAAAACAATGCACCCTGTTCCGCATTCCTTGAATCCACATACTTGTTGTTTAAAAATTTTTCCAGATCACTACCATTCCATCCGTTTGATGATTCATCAAAAGAACTACGGTATAAGATAGAATCTGAATCGAGCAATACATAATCCTGTGCTGCGTTTACACTCTGTGTCTCAGTACTTTTTCCAAGTACACGATAGGCAACAGGATTTTTACCAGTCGTATCAGATATAAGATTTCCATAATATATCCTTGCTCCTGTTGATTTACTCCATGAAGTTGAACCCGTATACAAAGATGACATACCAAGATTCACTTCATACTTCACCGGGCTTGCATCCGAAGCAGCATTTACTATCGAACCTGCTCCCAGTGGTGGCACAATACTGACTGCAACCGCAGCACTTAATGCAAATGCCATTCCTCTTCTGAAAACATTCTTTTTCATAATTGCCTCCATTTTATTATAATTTTTAAAATATCATTTCATATATTCAAAGTATATATTGTCATATTTTAAATATCAAGTGTTATTATACATCTATTGTTATTTTCATATATTATGTACAGAAAATATATGGTACTCACAAAAAATGTAGACATTTTTGTATGAGAAATTAACCCTTATCATTAGATCAGGCTGTTTTTATTAATGTCAATTTTATCTTTATATATTAAAAAATGTCGCATTTTTAATATCATATGTTGTATCATGTCTAATTTATATTTTATGGGAATATACATAAAATATATGGTTGAGGTGATGAAATGAGTAGACACGCTGAGGTGACTCATAACGAGAAGCGATATATAGAATTGGGGTATAATATTTCGTATTATCGCAAGCATAAGGGCTATACTCAGGAACAGCTTGCAGAAAAACTGGACATTTCAAGACAACATCTGGGAGCCGTCGAAGCCCCTAACATCGTTCGATCAATTTCGCTGGATCTGCTGTTTAATATCGCAGATGCACTTGAGATAGATGTTCGTGATCTTCTGGATTTTCACGGAAATGCCTAAAAAAAGATATGGCGTAAATTCTTTTAGGAATTTACGCCATATCTTTTTTATTTATGAATGTTTTTTAATTAGTCTACTTTGATCTCTTTGATCCATCCTTCAGGAGCTTCGATTCTGCCCATCTGGATACCTGTTAATGTATCATAGAGTTTCTGGATAACCGGTCCCATCTTCTCCATTCCACTTGGGAAGCAGATCTCTTTGCCATGGTCTACGATCTTACCGACCGGTGAGATAACAGCTGCTGTACCACACAGACCACACTCTGCAAAATCCTTTACTTCATCGAAGTATACTTCTCTGTGCTCAACCTTCAATCCGAGGTACTTCTCAGCAACTACCATAAGTGAACGTCTTGTGATAGATGGAAGGATGCTGTTTGACTTTGGTGTTACAACTGTACCATCCTTTGTTACAAAAATGAAGTTTGCTCCACCTGTCTCCTCTACCTTTGTTCTGGTTGCTGCATCTAAGTACATGTTCTCATCATAACCTTCCTGATGAGCGGTAACGATTGCATGAAGACTCATTGCATAGTTCAGACCGGCTTTGATATGACCTGTTCCATGAGGTGCCGCACGATCGAAATCTGAAACCTTGATCGTAATTGGCTTTGCGCCGCCCTTGAAGTAAGGACCTACCGGTGTACAGAACATTCTGAACTGATATTCATCTGCCGGCTTAACACCGATTACAGGGTTCGAACCAAACATATATGGTCTGATGTAAAGAGTCGCACCTGAACCATAAGGTGGAACATAAGCGGCATTTGCTCTTACTGTCTCTTCTACTGCTTTTACAAATCTATCCTCCGGGAATGGAGGCATCTCAAGTCTCTTTGCTGAATCTGCCATTCTGCTTGCATTCAGGTCAGGACGGAAGCATACGATCCTGCCATCTTCTGTTGTATATGCCTTTAATCCTTCAAATACTGTCTGGGCATACTGAAGAACACCTGCGCACTCGTTTAATACGATGTTCGCATCATCTGTTAATGTTCCTTCATCCCATGCACCATTCTTATAATTTGATACATATCTTTTATCTGTTTTGATATAACCAAAACCGATTTCTGACCAGTCAATATTTTTCTTCTCCATAACTATTCATCCTTTCAGTTTCTATTTCGTAAAAAAATAATATTCATAGTTTCTGTTATAGCACATTCTTTTCTCAATTTCCATAGTATTGATAATTTTTTTACTGTTCAAATATATATTTTACCATATCTGATACTGCATTGCTGTCCTTATGCTTTAAGGTTCTCTTTGCAAGCGGCACACGATCCGTGATGATATTATCCACACCAATCGCCATCATACGACGCATCTCGCTGCTGGTATTAACTGTCCATGCACAGACGATTATACCTTTCTTATGTGCTCCCGCCACAACCTGTCTGGTCAGATATCTGGCATCAATACTTAAGACATCCATTGCTTCGTAATTCGTCCGGTTACTGTATCCAAAACTATATATATATCCGGTCACAATGTCAGAATCCTCCTTCTTTATCCGCACAAGAGACCGTTGCTTAAAAGATGTGACGATGCATTGTTCTTCCATATTGTTATCTTTGAGTATCTGTGCAACCTTTTCTTCCAGCTCTCCGTCATTTCTGACTGTTTTTAACTCTATATTCATCATAACCTTGCCCTTGCAGGTATCGATTGCTTCCTGCAAAGTCGGAATCTTTGTTCCTGCATATTCTTCCGAGAATTCTGCTCCGGCATCCAGCTTTTCCAGTTCTTCATAAGTAGTGTCACATACAAGCTTATCAATACCTGTCGTCCGTTCTGTTGACGGATCATGCATAAGTACCAGTTCACCATCTGATGTCAGCCGGACATCCATCTCCACATAATCTGCCCCTTCTTCTATTGCCTTTTCAAATGCAGGGATCGTATTCTCCGGTGCTTCACTGCTGGAGCCTCTGTGTGCTGTGATCAGCGTAGCCCCAAGCGACGCATACGTCGGTGCAGTACCGGCAGACAGACTTCTGACATTCAGATATACTGCCAGCATACAGGCTACAGCAACCAGACTTACCAGTACATAATGTGTCTGTTTATTTAGATCCGTATTATCCACATGATACATAAGCATCTTCGGTCGTGCAAGCTGCAAAGCCGCCGATATATTAAACATGCCACAGATAAATAACAACAATCCTCCTACCACGATATTGATATTGTTATATACCTCATAGAAAAGAATAAGTACATTGTCCCCATCTGACTTTGCCTTTATCACCAATACACTCACAATTATAAAAACTGCATATAACAATACGCAGAACAATCCGATAAATATCTCCCATAACACCTGAAATATAAAATGATGAACCGATTCCCGGCAGGTCAGTCTGGTCTGCTCTGCTGCTTTTGCAGCATCTGTATTTCCAAGGATCAGCAGACGGATATATGGAATCTTTACGGACATGATCCAGATACAGACAAGATAGACCACTGCAAATCCGATCCAGAATGTCTTTTTTCCTGTTCCTCTGATACAAAGCTTCAGAAGATATTTGGTAACTGTATTATTATTCAGTGCCATTAAAAACGGCGGCATATATACTGCAAATGCAAATGGGAGCATATACAGGATACGGATAATCTTCTTTTTCCCCAAAAAAAGAAAGAAATGCTTCTCGACCTGTATCAGATATTCGATCAAGCCATTCCGGCTATGTCTGAGCGCCGCATCAAACAGTACAATATACATTGTAAGATTCAACAGCATGAACACCATGAGCAGCACGATAAGAAGCAATATATAGACAATGGAGCCCGGCTTGACCAGGACATCCAGAAAGTTCTCTTTCGTGATCGAACTGTACCCGGACAATTTGATCGCCAGATAAAATCCCCGAAATACAACAGGGATCAGAATAAACGATGAAACCAGCAGAAAAGCAAGCTGACACAGCACTACCTTTATTTTATTATGCGCCAGAAAATATCTGACTCGGAGCATATATCCCGCTTTCATATCTGTCCGCCTCCTGGTTGTTTGTTCAAAACAGGCATTGCAGAATATTCTATGCGCTTTCTGCAATTGCCTGTTTCATCTCATAGTCTATATTATAGGCACAACCGAAGCTATCTGCAAGCACTCTCTGCCACAATATTCTGACAATCGAACACATCCGGCTTCTGGCGATATATAAAGGCAGGGGCTTACTCTTGGTTATTAGTCCTGCCTTCATAACATGACATCTGTGAGAATTTCGTTATTCGCTGCATATTGTCAGTAAATACGAGTGCCTGTCTGAGCCGAAGGCGAGTTGGCACAGAAGTATTTACGAATCAGACATATGCAGTGAATAGAAACCGCAACAAGTCATTTATGATGGCAGAGCTAAAAAACAAGAAGTAAGCCCCTATCGTATATTCAGGCTTAGAAACCGGTGTTTCGGTTATCAGTGATACGCTTTGCCTTGCCCTCGGAACGAGCGACAGACTTCGGAGGAAGCAGTTCCACCTTTGCGCTAATCAGCAGAGTCTGCTTGATCTGTGTCTTGATGTATGCTGCCAGCTTCTCAAGCTTATCTGCGTCATTCATATCAACATCATCCTTTAATTCCACCTGAACGGTAAGCTTATCCTGTGAATTTACACGATCAACTACCAACATATAATGTGCAGATGCTTCTTCAACGCCCATCAGTACAGATTCGATCTGGCTAGGGAATACATTAACGCCACGGATAACAAGCATATCATCTGTACGACCTGTAATACGGCTCATCTTAACTGTTGTTCTTCCACATGCACAGGTTCCATGATGTAACGTACAGATATCGTGTGTCCTGTAACGAATCATAGGCGTACCTGTCTTTGTCAGCGTCGTAAATACCAGTTCACCCGGTGTATCGTCCGGAAGTGGTTCTTCTGTCACAGGATCAATGATCTCTGCAAGCACATGATCCTCATTTATATGCATGCCATGTTTTTCCATACATTCAAATGCAACACCCGGTCCACCGATCTCAGTCAGGCCGTAGATATCAAGTGCATCAAAATCAAGAAGCTCTTCCAGATGCTGTCTCATCTCTTCTGTCCACGGTTCTGCACCAAAGCAACCGGATTTCAATTTTAATTCTTCCGGCTTGATTCCCATTTCTCGAATTGTCTCAGCCAGATATGTTGCGTAAGACGGTGTACAGCAAAGCATTGTAGATCCAAGCTCTTTCATCATCATGATCTGTCTCTGCGTATTACCGGATGACATCGGAATAACTGTAGCGCCAATCTCTGTTGCACCCTGATGTGCACCCAGTCCACCGGTAAATAAACCATAACCATATGCGACCTGAATGATATCATCTTTTGTACCGCCGGCAGCAGTCAGTGCTCTTGCAACCATCTCTGTCCATACATCAATATCATTTTCAGTATAACCGGATACGATCGGCTTTCCGGTTGTTCCTGAAGAACCCTGAATACGTACAATATCTTTAAGATCTGCAGCAAATAGTCCATATGGGAAATTATCTCTCAAATCTGTTTTCTGCATAAATGGAAGCTTTACGATATCTTCTATCCCATTAATATCTTCCGGCTTTACTCCGGTCTCATCCATTCTCTTTCTGTAAGCAGGAACATTATTATATTCCAGCTCTACTGTAGCTCTCAGTCTTTCTCCCTGAAGCTTTTTTCTTTCATCAAAATCCATACATTCCATTGCATCATTATAGATGTAATGAATCTTCTTCTGTCTCATATGTAACTATCCTCCATGTCTGATCTTGGCTCTACTTTTTCGCTTTTATGTTTTTCCACACTAAAGCGTTTACCCATAAAAATTTTAGCCGAGCAGCCTGTATATGTCAAGGAAGTTTTTACCATCCACCAAAAGTTTTTATACCCCCATCCACCAAAAATCCCCCTGTCCAGGAGCCGCAAATGACGCTTTCACACCCATGTAAAAATTACAAAGCAAGTTAAAAAAAGACCACCACACAGGCGCGTCCTGTATGATGGTCTTTTTGTCAATATATTGGTATATAAGATTTACGCAAATCTTGTTGTGTTAATCTTTACACCAGGACCCATTGTTGAAGCAATTACAACGCTCTTAAAGTACTGTCCTTTAGCAGCTGATGGCTTTGCTTTTACAATAGCATCCATTAAGGTCTGGAAGTTTTCGTCTAACTGTTCCTCTGTAAAGGAAGCTTTTCCCACTGGCACATGGATAATATTGGCTTTGTCAAGTCTGTACTCTATCTTACCAGCTTTGATATCGTTAACTGCTTTTGTTACATCCATTGTAACTGTACCAGCCTTAGGGTTTGGCATTAAGCCCTTAGGTCCAAGTACACGTCCAAGACGTCCAACAACACCCATCATATCAGGTGTAGCTACAACAACATCGAAATCTAACCATCCATCTTTCTGGATCTTTGGAACTAATTCCTCACCACCTGCGTAATCAGCGCCAGCAGCAAGTGCTTCGTCTACCTTATCACCCTTAGCGAATACGAGAACCTTAACTGTCTTACCTGTTCCATGAGGTAATACAACAGCACCACGTACCTGCTGATCTGCATGACGTCCATCAACACCCAGTCTTAAGTGAGCTTCGATCGTCTCGTCAAATTTAGCTGTAGCCATCTTCTTTACCAAAGCAACTGCCTCTTCAAATTCGTAAACGGCTGTTTTGTCATAGAGCTTGCTTGCATCTACATATTTCTTACTCTTCTTCATTATAAACCTCCTGTGGTCTTATCGGGAGCGACCCTCCCACCAAAATGTTTTTATTCTTAATTACTCTTCAACTGTAACGCCCATTGAACGAGCTGTTCCAGCGATCATGCTCATAGCAGCTTCAAGGCTTGCAGCATTTAAATCTTTCATCTTAAGTTCGGCAATTTCCTGAACCTTAGCTTTTGAGATAGTTGCAACCTTTGTCTTCTTTGAGTTAGCTGAACCGGATTTGATATTACAAGCCTTCTTGATCAGAAGTGATGCAGGAGGAGTCTTAGTAATAAAGCTAAAGCTCTTATCCTGATAAACTGTAATAACAACAGGAATGATCATATCTCCTTCGTTAGCAGTTCTAGCATTGAATTCCTTTGTGAATGCAACGATATTAACACCGTGCTGACCAAGAGCTGGTCCAACAGGTGGTGCAGGTGTTGCCTTTCCTGCAGGGATCTGTAATTTAATATATCCTTCTACTTTCTTCGCCATCTTAGCGCACCTCCAAAAATATTGTGGTAATAACGGGGGATACCCTTCCACTCACTCTTACAATTTCTTGATATCAGCGAATGCAATCTCTACAGATGTTGCACGGCCAAATATTTCTACATCGATGGTAATGGTCTGTTTACTTGGGTTAATTGCCTTAATACTACCCACGGTACCTTCCCAGGCACCTGCTGTAACCTCAACCATATCGCCTACTTCCACATCGATCACGATCGTTTCCTTGTTGATTCCAAGGTACTTCATCTCATCATCTGATAATGGAACCGGCTTTGATCCCGGTCCTACGAATCCTGTAACACCTCTTGTATTACGAACTACATACCATGTGGCATCGTTCATAACCATATTGAGCAGAACATAGCCAGGGAACAGTTTTCTGGTAACAGCTTTCTGTACACCGTTCTTAACCTCAATGGATTCTTCCACGGGTACAGATACTTCTAATATCTGGTCCTGTAATTTTCTGTTTTCAATTGTTTTCTCAATATCAGCTTTAACCTTATTTTCATAACCTGAGTAGGTATGGACTACATACCATCTTGCGCTTTCAGCATCTGCCATATAATTCACCAACCTTTACTCAATTATATTATGAAATTCAAGCCTATCTGTATAAGCCAGTCAACGATTGCAATAATAACTCCGAGTATTACCGTTGAAACGATTACTACGACTGACTGCTTAAGCAGGGTGTTTCTGTCAAGCCATGTAATTTTCTTGAATTCACCCTTAAGTTCCTGGGTCCAGCTTTTCTTGAGAGCTGTTGATTTTTCTTCACTTTTTGCCATTAAACCAATCCTCCTTCACTGGTCCGGAACTATTTTGTTTCCTTGTGTACTGTATGCTTCTTGCAGAATCTGCAGTACTTCTTTGTTTCCATTCTGTCTGGATGCGTTTTCTTATCCTTTGTCATATTGTAATTACGCTGTTTACAATCCTGAC
>ERZ808240.2008-NODE-2008-length-23546-cov-8.571453_pt1 | contig 23546 bp, 27 predicted proteins | sample MGYA00521084_ERZ808240 | MGnify/ENA primary metagenome ERZ808240 (study PRJEB31516, sample SAMN03275571) | gut metagenome | biome: mammalia-associated habitat; material: feces | host: Papio cynocephalus | place: Kenya | collected 2012-08-06 ...
TTTGCATGAATGCTCTGTGACGCCGTCCATGGATGGCGGCGCAGTTCAAAGCCTGATTCTTGTTGATGAAAAATATGGGATTGTTTTTTTGATACCTTAAAATCCATAAAGTTTTTTGATAAATTTCAGGAAAACAAAAAACAAAGAATATAGGCTAGAATATTGAGCTTTAATCGAATTGTTATGGTCAAACCTGGTATGATCTAACCTTACTTATAAAACAAACGCCGAATAGAAGAAAAACTCAACTAGTTCATTGATAGTTATTGACATTTCTGACTTAATCCTATAAACTATTGTACGCGTTTGGAAACGCCCTCATAGTTAAGTGGTATAACAGGTCCTTGGTAAGGACCAGTTCTCAGTTCGATTCTGGGTGAGGGCACCACTTTTTTGTAAATACGCATTTGTTATTATATGTAGACTCCTTTGTGCGCTAATTCGATGGAGGAATGAAAATGGCTGATAAAACCAAGAAAGATGTCAATAAAAAAGCCAAAGCCCATATCGCTGCAGGGTGGGAATGGTTCAAAGAAGCTGCCTGGTTGCAGGTTCTTTTGCTTGTTGGCGTTGTTGTCGGTGGTGTTATTTCAGTTCCTTATATTGCAAAAGCAATTACTTCCAATTTGAATGGCGATAATTCTGGTTTCTACAAAGCTCATAAAATCAATTATAGCCGTTATCAGAAACTTGTAAGTGGACAGGATAAAGAAGCTGCAGGTCTTCTTGGTACTGATACTTATGATCAGACTCCTATTGTTGATAAGAGATTCTCTTCCAATAATGAAGGTTTCGTTGTCATGTTCTACAAGGATAACGATTCCACTGCAACGGAAATGCAGAAGTATCTTGAAAAAGCTTACAACAAGCTTCAGAAAATGGATGCTGTTAATAGTAAGGTCAGGTTCTATACTTTAAATGTTTCTTGGGTGCCGGGTGACAGTTCTGAAAGCTCTACTGCTGAAACCTCCCATGATAGTATCAAGTATGAAAATACTGATATTACTCTTGAACAACAGGATGCCATTTGCAAATCCTTGCTTGAACGTTATAAGCAGCAGGATAGTGCAGACTTTGATCCGGATAAGATGTATTACAGCAGTGATAACCTTTCCAAGCTTGATAAAGATATCTCCGATTCCATCGGTGATAACGCAACACTTCCGACTGTCTCCTTTGTGACTTATTCCAGAACCAAAGGATCCACCGAAGCTTATCAGCCATATAAGGTTGTTCTTGGAAATCTCTCTGGTATCTCTGATACCAATGAAACAGATCTTCTCAATCAGCTTTATGACTTCACGCTGATTCAGAGATATCGAAAGTCCTAAAAATGATAAGACTATTTCTCCAAAAAAAGAAGTAGTCTTTTTTTGTGCTTCGATTTGATTGTAAGAGTAATGCCTGACAATCTAGAGTATTGGAATGCTGATTTTCGCAAGGAGTTAATACTGGCTTTATTTCAAAAAGTCTTAATGGGAAGCTTTTTGATAGTTGTTATGGGATATGCCCCTGATTATTTAGCTAGTGCGATTTGTATGATTAAGCAATGTGTAATTGAGTAAAGCTTTTACTTGCTTGTTGAAAAATTGAATTATAAGATTTGACGAGAATTTTAATTTAATGTATTATCGTTGACAAACTTATGTTGCTTTTGTATTATAAAAATAAATTCAGTATGTGTAATTGACAAAAAAAGGGGGGGATAACAATGAAGATGCTGCTAATGTCAGTTCTGATGTTGACTTCGCTCTCATCCAATGTAAGTTCACAAAACAAATCCGGCTTAATTAATAATACCAATGTTCAACACCTGTTTTCATCTGATTTCGACAAGAAATACAGTTGTTATGAATATGAACGTGGTTATGAAATTGTTGATGATTCCACAGGGAATGTCATTGAATTCAGTCCTGATGCGCCAAGTCCTTATCGTAATCTCAAAAGTAATGTTTTAATTTATGATGGTCCGATGTCATATGATTCGAAAAATAATTTAACAAAAGACGAACTGTATGATAAGGAAAAAAAAGCAGCTAGGTCAAATGTTGAAGTGAAACATGTTTTAGCTAATTTTTCTTATAATTACGATACCTATATTGATAATTATCAAATTTTATCCGAATTATCTGGATTTCAGCGCAATGATGGAACAGGCAAGCCGTATAACAAAGATGGAACCTGTGGTTATCTTTGTGCTGCAATGATTCTTTATTATTCAAAGTATCAATTCAACAACGGATTTGTAGCAGACTCTTATATCGAAACATACGAAGGAAAGAAAAGGTTCAAAGCTGAATTCCATGATTGTCTGGTTAACCTCGGATTGGAAATAGGGAAGAAATATTCAACGGATGCATTCGACATTAAAAGCGTCATGACAGAATATTGTAGTCGTATTGGAATCAAGGCAAATCACTTTGCTATGCTGCTGTCTACTGTTGCTAATATTAATATGTGCATACAAGATAATAAACCTATTGCTTTATTTGGGAATTTTGTTAGTCCTGCAGATGGAAAAAAGGTTAACCACGCTGTCACTTGTTATGGTACTAGGGATGAGCCTTTAGGGCAGGGACAAACAAATAGGTACTTTATTGTAAACTTTGGATGGACTTCATATTCCCATGTTTATTTGTTGGACAATTTATTCAGAAATCCTGTCGATAGTATGTACAATATGAATTATTAAGGAATATTAAATATGGCAAAAATAAAACCAATTTTACTTCTAACTCTTGCAATCTCGTTATGTTCCTGTGGAGGCGGAACCAAAGCAAAGAAAGTGAGAACCTCCAGCTTGAATCGTGATTATGATTTTACAATTAAAGTCCCAGTGATTGCCTATTATGAAGAAAATACGAATTTTGAATTTCAAGAAGGCTATTCTATGGAAAGCATCACCGAATATCTTGATAAGGAGAAAATCGCGTATGAATGGAAGTGGGATATGTTCTTTATGACCCCCATTATCGACGAGAAGCTTGAGTTTTTCTTTATTCATGAAGGTAAATCTCATATGGATACGCCTCTTTATTTGTTTTCCAGTGCATCTAGTCGTTTTATGAGTTATGGCTGGGTTCTTATTCCGTATTTTCTTCTTAATGGGAAGGATGATTTCTTCAAAGTACGCCAATTTATCAATTCTGAGAATACCGGTGAATTGAAACTGAATGCAAACGGAGATTATTCCTATGCGAAGATGATCTATTCTTTGACGCCTCAGAAGGAAATCAAATATGATGAAGAAGCGAAGAAGTTCACGTTCTTCAACCGCCTTGAATATCGTTTCGAAGGAGATTCCATCACGTTTGCGATTCTTCCAATCGAATAGTAAACCGGATTCTTTCCGACTTCATCAGACGAACCCTGACTCATCCAAATCAAATTACAGCCTAAAGCATAGATATATATCAATGAGCTTTAGGCTTTTTTCCTATTTGTAAAAGTCTGATTACCAAGTTTTGTTCGACGAATGATCCGAGTTTGTTGTTTATGTCACATGTAAAAAAGCTGTGAATCAAGAACATGTTTTAAGACAGTTCCTAGATTCACAGCCAAAGTCAATAGATTGTTTTATTCTGATTCAAATCTTATAGGACTCAGTCATTTTTCTCGTTGATGATATCTATACTTTTCTTTCGAAGTAGTCTCATAAAAGGAATGAATGATATGATGATAGAAAAACAAAAAGCGGATAGGAACAAATAGAGAACCGGAAGACCTTTAAACAGGAGGAACTTGCATAGATATCCGCTGTTTTTAATGACACAGATGATTTCGATCGGAATGATAGAAAGAATCAAAGCAGGGAATGAGAACAAGAAGCTCTTCGAAAGAATGATGAACAATAGATCCTTCTTGCTGGCTCCTGAGGATAATAGGATGTATCTTTCCTTTCTTTCCCGTTTTGATTCATGGGAAAACAAAGAAATGACGAGCAGTAGATCAAATATAAGGAAAATGACCAAGACGGCGATGTAGATATTTATCAAAGTTCCGCTTTGGAAAACTCTTGCGCTATCTACAACACTTGTAACTGGGGAAAGCAAATTAGGCCTTATTTTGAAATCGACCCCATCTTCATCTTTGTAAGCATAGGTCATTTTATTAAGGAGAGAAAGGCAGGAAGCTTTGTTTTCCGGAAGATGGTAGAAGAGACCGAAAGCAAAGGTCTGTTTCCAGTCGTTGTTCTTTTCGAAGTTGTCTAAGGTTCCCTTTTTCAAATAGAGATAGTTATTGATGTATGTGCCATCACAATATCGATTGTTTTCCAATTTCTCCGCTTTATTATTGGGGCTCTCGAAGGAATGCTTTTTGGCAAGATCCCTATCCTCTCTGGTTTCATATATTGCTGTAATGGTGAAGTTGTCCAGTTTTCTTCCAATCAGGTCATCGAGGTTTTTAAGAGAAACGATGTTTCCATTTTCATCCCTGTATCCTTTTTCCAGATATAGGTTTGCTTTGAATCCGGAAATTGCACATTCATCATATTTTGATGGAAGATGACACTCAGCTTTGTTTTGAATCCTTTTATCTAAGGAAAAGCCAGTGTACTCAAAGCTTTCTTCATCCATTTCCATAAAGCCGTGGAAATTTTCATAGAAAGTGTTTGTATAGGCAGTTTCTATCTTCTCTGTTTGCTCCCATTCAAGTAAATCGTAGGTGATGTTTTTCTCGAAATCGAAGAATGTGGAATTGTTCGGAACCTTAAGCTTAAGGGCGTAGTTGTTATAGACTCTGATCTGCTCTTTTTCTGGAATCTCATTATTTATTGCGATAAGTTGTTTTTCGGAAAATCCTTTCCGCAGTAAAATCTCAGGGTCAAGTGCCCTATTTTCTATGAGAACATTTTCATCGCTAAGAATCACGTCTTCGATGCTGTTGTCATAAAGCATGGATACAAGAGGCTCTATTTTTTTACTTGTCTGAGAGATGAAGGTTATTCCAAGACCGGAAAAGAGAACCAAAGTAAGAACAAAGGTTATGGCATATTTGATTTTCTTTGCATAAAAAGAATGAAGACCAAATCGAAAAATATCCATAATAGGTAGATGTTTGTTTTTCGGCATACGGAAATCTGAATGCTGTGATTCATCTTTCCTACAGAAATTCATATCCGAACATTGACCGTTTGTAAAAGTAACTGTTCCATCAGAGTACTCATCTATGATTTCTTTGTTCGATGAGCTTACAATCACAAGGATGGATTTGGAAAGCTCCTTCAGTATTTCATAGATTTTCTTTTCTGGTTCCTTTTTTGGGAAAGAAGGGTTCTCTACAATAAGAATCTTCACATCTTTGACCAAAGCCCGGGCAATTGCTACCCTCTTTTTCTCGTCTTCGGATAATTGAGAAACTGTTTTGCTTAGAAAACCATTTGAATTCGGAAGACCTGCTTTTGAGAGTGCCTGTTTGATATTATCCGGATTTGATTTGTGATTTGTAAGCTTATAGGCAAGAATGAGATTATCTTGAACCGACTGAGTTTCCATAAGTCCATTGTCTTTGAAGACGATACTTGCGATTTTATTTCGGTATGTTTCCAAATAGGATTTCTTTGTTTTATATATGGAAGTTCCTGAAAAAAGAATTTCACCAGAATCCGGTTTATTAAGTCCGCTGATTATGGATAAAAATTTTAAGCCTTCATTTCCGTTTCTTCCTGTTATAAAATAGATTCCTTTTTCTGGAAATGACACATTCACCTGATTTAATTCGAACTTTTTTGTATTCGGAATGATCATTGTGACATTCCGTACTTCAAGGAATGAATTATAATACGGCATATCGTTACATTATTCCTCCAGAGTTTTCCTGTAATCCATCTGTGTAAGTGACAAAATTTTTGCTGTTTGATTTCCAATCGCATACAATTACAGTTGCAAATCAGTTTTCTTTGATTTCGACTGTCTTTGTGCCATATCCATCAATATGGACTTCTTGAAGGCCTTTCATTTTTTTTCCAATCAAGGCAGTCGTCAAGGAAACACATTACTGATTTTTCTCTGAATTTTCCTTTCTTTTTATAAGTATATCAAAAACACTTGATTTTCACAATATTTACTTTATTCTAAAAAAGCGTGTTTCCATATATTAAAGAAACAAAACATTTGAGATATCCATTGGAAAACTTAATAGAGGAAACCCTATTTTCTATGGTGAATTTTTCTGAAAAAGAAACGTGAAGTTTTATCTAGTTTTCCGTTTCTTCTCCATCATTGCCTTCAGGACAGGCTCTGGGACTAGATGTGAAATATCTTCGTCATAATCGAATATCTCCTTGATATTGCTTGAGGATACAAAAGCCTGATCCCGATGAGACATCAGATAGACCATCTCAATATCCGGAGCAAGAAATTCGTTGACTTCATGCAATTGGAATTCTGCCTCATAATCGGTAACTGCTCTGAGTCCACGAATCAAAGCCTGTGCATGCAGCTCCTTTGCCTTTTTGACAACCAATCCATCATAGCTGATGACATCGATTCCGGAATAGTCTTTGACACTCTCCTTGATCATATCTACTCTTTCCTGGGCACTGAAAAGATAACTGGTTTTCTTGGAATTATAGGCAACCATGATGATGACCTTATCGAAAATCTTCTTGGCTCTCAAAGCGACATCAAGATGGCCGTTAGTAAAAGGATCGAAGGATCCTGGATAGACTGCAATCTTCATTCTGACTCCTTTTTGTAGGTATAAAGCCCTACATGTTTCTGACCATAACGGTATTCCCTCATTGTGAATCCATCGATTTCCTTGTTAGGATAATCCTGTTCCGAAATGATGACGGCATCATCATTCAGCATGGAGAATTTCTTCATATATTCGATGATATCTGCATTGATGGTGAACTTGTATGGAGGATCAAGAATGACAAGATCGAACTTTAAGTCAGTATTTCGCTTTAAGAAAACCCGATAGTCTAAATTGGATAAGATTATCTTGTCTTTCTCCGTACTTAATGATAATGCGTTTTCTCTCATTATAACAAAAGTGCTTCTATTCTTATCATTGAGATAAACCTGTTTTGCTCCACGAGACAAGGCTTCAAGTCCCATGGCACCAGAGCCAGCAAACAAATCAAGTACCACGCTTCCTAGGCTTTTATCCTTGATGGCATTGAAAAGAGCCTGTCTGACTTTATCCATGGTCGGACGGGTGACTTTGCTATCCGGTACCTTCAGAAATCTCCCCTTATAAGTTCCGGCAATGATTCTAATCATATCGTAGCTCCTTGAGTATTCCATCGTTGATTCGGTTTAGAATATCTTTGACGGCTCTATAGTTTTCCATATACTTTTTGACAAGGTCTGAAGACAAAAGAGCGTCATTTGCCTCCTTGGCTTCAATTTCCTTTTTATGCCTTAAATCCATGTCCTCTGTAGTTGCAGCTACGACATAGGCATCATCTCTCTTCTTGGATAGCGCAATCAATTCTGGATTTGAGGAAATTTCCAAAGAGAGTTCCTGGGCATTTTTGAAATAGGAAGAAGACTTTATTTTCTCCAGGATATCCTCTTCCTCTTGTTTAAATTGTTCTAGATTCATAGCGAAAATATTATATCATAGAGAAACACTTTTACGGAAAAGACGGTATCGACAAGAGACAGTTATTCCAATTAAAAAGGAAGATGCCATGAGGACATCCTCCCGAATGGATTCATTCTTCTGAATAGACTACCTTAGCAATTTTGAAGGCAGCCCAGGCCTTCGGCCATCCACAATAGAAAGCAGAATGAGTGATGATAGCAGAAATCTCTTTTTCGGTGATGCCGTTCTTCTTTCCAGTCTCAAGATGATATTGGAATGAACTGTCAATGAGTCCCTGAGACATCAAAGATACAATGGTAATCATGCTCCGTTCCTTTAAGGATAAGGTATCATCCGACCAGACCTCTCCGAATAGAATATCGTCATTCACTTTGGCAAATTCCGGAGCGAATTCCCCAAGCTGCTCTCTTCCGGTCGTCTGCTTTACTTTCATTCTCCTCCGTCCTCCAATTTGGAATAATCCTCGTCGCTGACCGGCTCCAGCCATTCGTTCCAGATATTCTCTCCCGGTACAGTAATGGCGATATGGCTGAAATAGCTGTTCTTCTTTGCACCATGCCAATGCTTGACTCCGGCTTTGATCATAATGACGGAGCCTGGCTTTAAAGAAACAGGCTTTTTCCCCTCTTCTTGATACCAGCCTTCGCCTGCCGTACAGAGAAGTAGCTGGCCTCCTCCATTGGTGGCATGATGAATATGCCAGTTGTTTCGGCATCCTGGTTCAAAAGTCACATTCGATACTGCAAGTCCGTCTTCTTTTTTGGTCAGAGGATTCAGAAAAGAATTTCCGATGAAAAATTGGCTGTAGGCCGTATTCGGCTTTCCGAAACCGAATATATTTTCTTTTTCGAACTCACTTTTATTTGTTGTTTTCATCTTGTTTTCCTTTATTTAAAACCGAGTAACGGATCATGACAGCATCGGACGCGAATGATTTGATTTCCTTGAGTTTCAGCTTTGTCAAAGGCATGTCCATGTTAAGTCCATCGAAAACCGAAACCATTGATTTCCGACCATCGATTCCTGCACCGATCAGAAGGATGATTTCATCCAGAAGACCGTCTTTAAGGAATGCGGCATTAATATGCCCACCTCCGACAACAGCCATTCGTTTTATTTTGAATTCATCGAAGAGAATCTCGGATGCCCGTTTAAGATCCACTTCACCATCTCCGACGACAATATAGGAAATTTTGTTTTCTTTCAGATATCGGATATAGTTTCTATCTGCTTCTTTGGTTGTGATGATGAGAAAGTTTGCACCTTTTTCATAGCAAAGGCTTCCTTTGCTGTCTATGATGATTTCAAATCCATCCCCTCCGTTTCCGGCATCATAGAAACATTCTTCTCCAATATTTTCGTTGGAAAAATCTTTGAATTCTCCGGAGGCAATCTCCAGTTTCGATGTGATTTTTCCGCTGATATGGTTTGGGCAGTCAAGTGAATCCAGAAGCGGATAATATTCCTCTACTCCAGGAAGATTCTCGGTCATTGGACAATCGATTCTTCCGTCTGCTGACATTATCATATAGCAGATAGTATAAGGTCTGTTCATGTTTTGTTTTTCCCCTTCTAATCAATCCTCTTGAAACACAATGTCTCAAAAGTTATATTAATATACAACTTAAAGTCAACTTTAAGTCAATAGTCCATCAACTATCATGGAGGTGGAAAATGTTCTATACAATCGGTGAAATGGCAAGCAGGCTCAATATTATGCCATCGACACTTCGATATTACGATAAAGAAGGTCTCCTTCCTTTTGTCGAGCGTTCCGAAGGAGGCATCCGAAGATTCAAAGAATCTGACTATGAATGGCTGAAAGTCATCGAATGCATGAAAAAAGCGGGAATGTCCATCAAAGACATCAGGACATATATCACTTTGGCCATCCAAGGAGACTCCACCATTGAAGAAAGAGGGATGCTCTTTGAGAAGCAGAGAGTAGAACTGGAAAAGCAGATCGAAGATATGAACAAGACCATGAAGGTTTTGGAATACAAATGCTGGTTCTATAAAATGGCAAAAGAACTGGGAAGCACTGAAAAAGTGAAGACACTCAAAGATGAAGACATTCCGAGTGAATTTGCCAAAACCAGGAAAGAACTATCACAAGGATTCAGAAAGGATTGAATATGAAACTATTTAAGATACACTACGACAACGAAGAAGTCCTTCATCAGAAGGCAAAAGAAGTACAGTTGCCGCTTTCGGAAGAAAAACGCAATACCATATTGGACATGGTCCAGTATCTGAAGGATTCCCAGGATGAAGTCTTGAGCAAGAAGTACAACATCCGCCCTGGAGTAGGCATTGCTGCTCCGCAGATCGGGATTTCCGAGAGATTTTTTGCCATCTATTTCCAGGACAATGACAAGACTTATGAATATGGACTAGTCAACCCGGTGATTCTCTCTTCTTCCGTCAAAAAAGCATATCTTGAAACGGGAGAAGGATGCCTATCTGTTCCGCAAGATGTGAAAGGATATGTTTACCGCTATTTCAAGGTTACCATGAAGGCATATGACGTTGTTTCCCAGAAAGAAGTGACTCTTAAACTTCATGGATATCCAGCTATTGTTTTCCAACATGAATACGACCATCTTGATGGCGTCCTCTATTATGAAAGAATCAACAAAGAAGACCCATTTTACGAAGACCCAAATGCAGTCAAGATTGCCTGATGTTAACTGCTCTTATACCGATAGAGATATCTTAACCGATTCTGTGATATACCCTAATTAAATTGCAAAAGGAAAAAAAGTATTTTTTGTGGCTTTTATAAGACAACAATTGAAAACGTTTTTTTCTCTTTCGTCTTGAAGAGGCCAAGACTTTCCGCTATACTAATTTTCGCAAGAAGATATGTTTACATTTAAAAAGAAATCCGCACGCACGATTTTCTATGTGGTATTTCAGGACGTATCAAAATAAGGAGCAGTATTAATATGGCTAATGCGAAAAATACGTTGATTTCTCCTGTCCAGATCTATGCTTTGGGCGGACTTGGAGAGGTCGGAAAGAATTTGTATTGCGTTGAAAATGCAAATTCTCTTTTGATTGTCGATTGCGGTGTCATGTTTCCGGATGAGGCAATGCCAGGTATCGACTATGTCGTTCCGGATTTCACTCATCTCAGGGAAAATCAGAACAAGATCAAGGGCCTGGTCATCACCCATGGACATGAAGATCACATCGGTGGAATTCCGTTCCTTCTTCAGCAGGTGGATGTTCCGGTCATCTATGCACCGAAGATTGCCTGTGCTCTGATCAGACATAAGCTTGACGATTCCAAGATTGCGACCAGAACCAAGGTTATCGAGTACAAAGAGGAAGACGTCATCCGTTTCGGTGATTTCACCTGCCAGTTCTATCATGTTACCCACTCCATTCCGGATTCTTTCGGTATTTTCATCAATACTCCTCAGGGAACCATTGTCGAATCCGGAGACTTCAAGATTGACCTTACCCCGGTTGACGGAGACTTCAATCTTTCCAAACTCTCCCGTTTCGGTGATCAGGGAATCGACCTATTGATGGCTGATAGCACCAATGCCGAAAAAGAAGGCTATACGCCAAGTGAAAAGACGGTCATCCAGGGAATCGGAGACGTTTTCTCCGAGTCCAGCGGAAGACTTATCATCTCTACCTTCTCATCCAACATCTCCCGTATTGAACAGATCATCGAAATGGCGATGAAGTACAAGAGGAAAATCATCATCTTCGGCCGTAGTATGGAAAGCAACATCGATGCAGCCAGAGAATTCGGATATATCAAAGTTCCGGATGAATATATCGCAAGACCCGAAGATCTGAAAACCCTTCCGCCAAGCGATGTCTGTATCCTTTGCACGGGAACCCAAGGCGAACCGATGGCTGTCTTGTCCAGAATCGCCAGAGGTGAACACAGATATATCCATGTCCTTCCAGGTGATACTATTGTCTTCTCTTCCTCCGTTATTCCAGGAAACACCTCCTCTGTCAATGCCCTGACCAATCAGCTTACCAGACTCGGAGCCAGCGTTGTCACCAATTCCGTTCTGAACAACCTCCATGCTTCCGGACATGCATCCAGACAGGAAATGAGACTTCTCCAGAAAATCGCAAGACCGAAATACTTCATGCCAATCCATGGCGAATATAGAATGCTCAAGCTTCACGGAAGGATCGCCGTCGAATGCGGAATGCCGAAGAAGAATGTCTTCGTGTGTGAAAACGGAGATGTCCTTACACTCATCAACCATAAAGTGACAAGAGGCGGAGAATATCCGGCTGACAGCATCTATATTGATGGAAAATCCACAGTCGGTCTTTCCAACTCCGTCATCAAAGACCGCTCTACTCTCATCAATGAGGGAATGGTCGGCGTCTATCTTGTCATCGACACCAAGAGAAGCAAGCTTCTGTATACCCCGGTTGTCGACAGTGAAGGGTTCATTTCTTCCAACAAGAAAGCACTTCAGAAGAAAGCAGCCGAAATTATCGGCATTTCCGTCAATTCCCTGATGAATTCCGGAAACAAAATCACTTTCTCCGATATCAAGAATACGGTCAAGACCGTTGCCGGAAGATTCCTCTACCGTGAAAGCCACCGCAATCCGATGATCATCCCTGTCATCTTGAATTACGACAGCACGGCAAACAAAGGGGAATAGAATGATCATCCTTGCAAGCCAGTCTCCGAGAAGAAAAGAGATTCTCAAGGAAATCCTTGGCGATATTCCCTTTGAGACCATTCCGTCTCATTTCGATGAAAGAAGCATCCAGAATTCCTCACTCCGGAAGCTTTGCCTTATGGAAGCAATCGGAAAGGCAAAGGATGTTTCAAAAGAACATCCTGACGATATCGTCATCGCTTCCGATACGATGGTTCTGTTCGAACACAAGCAGCTTGGAAAACCGAAGGATGAAAACGAAGCCTTCAATATGCTCAGGATGCTTCAGGACAACACCCACGAAGTCATCACGGCATATGCTCTCTTCCAGGGAGACAAAGAACTGAAAAGCCGGGTCGTGAGTGCAAAACTTCACATCGAGAAGATGGCAGACCTCGAAATCCAGGAATACATCGAAACCGGTTCCCCTATGGATAAGGCAGGAGCCTATGGAATCCAGGACAAAGACTTCATCACATCCACGCTTCTGGAGGGTGACGAATCCACGGTCATGGGACTTCCGCTCTATGAACTTGTTGCTGACCTTTACGAGCTCCATATCCTAAAACACTGAATCAAAAGACAGCTATCTGAATGAAACAATATTCAGAATCCAGCTGTCTTTTTTTGAAACAAAAAAAGATGATGAAATCAACAAAATCTCATCATCATTTATAAGTTGTAACTAAGTGGAATTATCTATTTTCCTGTTTTGTCGATGTATTCGAGAAATTCTTCGTATGTCATCTGACGATCGATGAAGCTTCCATCCGCTTTGAGATAGATGATTCTGTTGGCGATGGAATTGACAAGTTCTCTATCGTGGGAATAGAAGAGGAAGACGGATTTCGGAGCTTCGGCCATGGCCTTGTTCAGAGACTGGATGGATTCCAGATCAAGATGGTTGGTCGGATCGTTCAGGATGATGACATTGCCAGGATCCAACATGACTCTGCAGAAACGAAGCCTTACCTTTTCTCCTCCGGACAGGACGGATACGCTCTTGAGTGCCTCTTCTCCGGTGAAGAGCATTCTACCAAGGAAACCTCTGATATAAGCATCGGTGGTTTCCTTTGCATAAGGTCTAAGATAATTGACCAAGGAGTCGTTGATGCCATCAAATTCCTTGAAATCTGCAGGAATATACATCGGTTTGGTCGTAATACCCCATTTATAGCTTCCGCTATCCAATTCTTCTCTTCCGGAAATGATGTCGAAAAGTTTGGTGATGGCAAGCGAGTTATCCGCGATGAAGGCAACCTTGTCTGTGTTCCGGATGGTGAATTCCAGGTTTTTGAAGAAACCATCCTTTGTTGCTTCCCGGACTTCGAGGATATCGTTTCCAAGCGGGTATTCACTCTTGAAGGAGATGAACGGATACTTTCTGCTGGATGGCTTGATCTCGTCAAGCTGGATCTTTTCCAACGATTTCTTTCTGGAAGTTGCCTGCCTTGATTTTGCGGCATTTGCTGCAAAACGTCGGATGAAGTCTTCCAATTCCTTGATTCTTTCTTCCTTTTTCTTGTTCTGATCCTTCATCTGCTGCTGGATGAGCTGGGAAGACTGATACCAGAAGTCGTAGTTTCCGACGAAAAGATTGATGGCATTGTAATCGACATCGAGGATCCTGGTACAGACGTTGTTGAGGAAATAACGGTCGTGGGAGACGATGAGAACCGTATTCGTGAAGTTGATCAGAAATTCTTCAAGCCAGCGGCACGCCCTCTCATCGAGGTTGTTGGTTGGTTCATCCAGGACCAGGATATCCGGATTTCCGAAAAGAGCCTGGGCAAGAAGGACCTTGACCTTGTCTCTAGGATCGACATCCTTCATCAGTTTGTGCTCGTTGTCCAAGGAAACACCTAAGGAAGAAAGAAGAGTCTCGGCATTGGATTCCGCGTTCCATCCATCCATTTCCGCAAATTCATTCTCGAGTTCTGCGGCAAGAACACCGTCAGCGTCGCTGAAATCCGGCTTGGCATAAAGAGCATCCTTCTCCTTCATGACCTGGATGAGCCTTGGATATCCCATCAAAACAGTCTCCAGGACTTCATGGTCATCGAAGGCATGCTGGTCCTGCTTCAGAACGGAAAGCCTTTCTTTCGGATCCTTGCTGACAAAACCTTCCGTCGGCTCAAGATCTCCGGAGATGATTCTTAGAAGCGTCGACTTTCCGGCTCCGTTGGCCCCGATGATTCCGAAGCATTCACCCGGTGTGAAGGAAACATTGACGTCTTTGAAAAGAACCCTTCCTCCGAATTGCATTGCGATATTATTTAACTGTAACATTTTGCACCTACCTTATCCGAGGTATTGTAACAAGAACAGCGGAGGAAAGAAAGTAAAATCCGCTTCCAGGAAGGAAACCTGAAAGCGGATTTTAATTGGATAAGAATTCACCTGTTATGGATTCTCTTTATCGAAATAAGAATTCAGACATTTTTTAAGCTCTTGGGCAAATTCATAGGAAGACTTTTCTAAAGTAAATCTTTTGTCTGTGCAGAAAGGATCATTGTCGGAATTCTTAAGATAATCGGCGCTTTCCGTGATGATCATGACTGTTCCGACTCCGAAACTGAATGTCGTCTTGTCCTTGAAAAGAATTTGGAAGAATCCCGAGTCATATGCTCCGATTCCTACTTTCATTCCGGAGAAATCCCTTTCGACCTTGAAGTAATCCTTTACGGAATTGTAAAGCCATTCCTTTTTGGGATTGCATTCTTTCCAATCCGATACATAGCCATGTCCCTCAAGGAAGAAATTGAAATTTTCGATTTCTTCGAATTTCGGAAGAGAAATGGATTCAGAAAGATGCACTCCGGTGAAGTCACTGATTCTTGGAAAAGAAACTGAAACGGAATTGCTTTTGCAACCGAAGAGGAGAGAAGAAGATAGAATCATTGTCTTGATTAAATTCTTGTTTTTCATGATGCTATTTTTTATGAATGAAAAAGTATTGATCTATATAGGAAGCGTCTACTTCAATTTCTTCCATCTTATCTTCGTAGGCTGCATTAACGATAATCAATTCCTTTATGCCTGAAGTTGTCGGCAGTCTTCGATATCCGATACCTAATATAGAATGGAAGGCTTTCCAAATATCACATGGATTGGCAGATAGTGGAACTGGATTAGCCGTTTTTGTTATGACTTCTTGATATGCTGTGAGGTTTCTTGTCATGGTAGTTTCATAATTATGATATCCATGTTCATTTAAGTAGTAAGTATATCCTGGCGCAATGTATTCTTCGAATGTTCCTCTTAATGATGTTGTTTTGAAGTAATTTTCTCCCAAAAGCGTTATGAACCGGTTTACTGCTTCTTCATCTTCGGTATGAGACAGAGGTAAAGGTTCTTCTAATATATTTTTTCTATCATATGATGAATTTCCTAAGAAAGAAAAATACATTGCAGCGGTGGTTGGGACACAACCTTTGTGATTAAACATAGTGTTCATGTAATTTGGAACATGTCTTATTTTGGAATATTCTGTGTAATGGTTGACCTCACGTTCAAAGTAATAAGTTTTGTTTACGCTGAAATAAGAAGATGAATCTGTTGGGACAATGGATTTGGCTTTTGAATTTGTTGAAACTGAATACGTGCTTTGAACTATGGAATCAATAGATTGTTCTTCGTTTGTTAAAGACTCGTTTTTATTACCTTGATATAAATGGATCAAATCAGTTTCATTCATTCCTTTGTATACCGCTTGTATGTTTGCAATCGAGACTGACGAGTTGAATAGTACAGAACCGAGCAATTTGTTTTGGGTATAGAATGTAGTAAGAAAACCTTTTTCTTTAGATATGGAAAATTCTTTAGTGGTAGAGCTAATGTCGGATGTAGATGGAAGATTAAAAATGGATTTGATTTGATCAGTGAATTGAATGGGAGCTTTTTCCGTAGTGAAAGAACAGCACAATAATGTTGAAGGGATGATAGATAACATAATCTTTTTCATATTATTTATCCTCTCTTTTTGTTAAAGTATAATTGATGTTTTGAATTCTGTCAACAAATAAGGGAGTAACATAAAGTTTATGACTTTCTAACTATTGTTCATCCAAGAACTAATTCTATCTACACTTTTTTCGGCCGGAGTTTGATTGTCTCCGGCACCTCGATCTTCTGGCGCAGATAATACCGCGGAAGGATTCTGTCGGTACCGTATTCCTCGTTTGATATCAGGATGAAGAATCCGTCGCTCATCAGTTCCTCGCATGCCTAATTGTTCTCGGGTATGTTCTTCCCTTCTGACATCCTTATGGTGTTATAGGCATGGGATGTTTTGTCCAGGCAGACATAGGCATGGACCTTTTCATCGCTGAACGGAACATCCTGATATAGAAGAAACTCTCTTCGTACCGTATCAAGTTCCCCTTGTTTTCAAGATTTCGTAAGAGGACCATCTTGGCATTTAGCCTTGTGATGAAGCTGATCTTCATGGTCATCAGTTTTCTGATGATCGAGGTCGTACAATACCCAGCATCAAGTAGTGCCATCGAGCCCCTTTCTGTTGTGGCTTGAGACCGCGGTAAAGGAGCAGTGGACGCCGTTGATGATTGCGGTTTTGAATGTCTCCCGTTTATAGTATTCCTCAGTATGACGGATTTCGTCTCCTCCTTTCCGAGAACAGAAAGAACCTCGCTGATTCTCTGGTCGTCCATCCTTGCATCGGAATAGAGGACAGAGGCATAGTTCCCTTCGAACCAGTCCAATGCATTGCTGTTCGGAACCCGGCATTCCAAATAGAAGAGAATCAGTGCCAGAAGTGACTGGCGGTCGATCCCTTCCACGGATGAGACGATTTCCTAGATTCCGATTCTCTCCATCATCTTGTCGGGGAAGAAGGAGACTCCGAAGTCGATGCAATGCAAGCTACCGCTTTTCTTTTTCTGCTTCGTCAGCTCCGTGATCTGCTCCGTCTCTGGTTCGTACTTGTAAAGGCCGTGTTTCCTGTTCTGGAAGATGTGCTTTTCCTTGACGACCTTTCCGACACGCCTGGATTTCGAGGCGTTGGCGTAGATGTTCTTCTCTTTCGCATATGTCGTGATGACCATTCCGAGCCTCAAACGTAGATATACTTGTTTGAATATCTGATTTCAACCGTTTCGTAGGGCACAAGACTACAAAAAAATCCCATAAACACGGAGGTTTACAGGATTGATTGACCAGGTGTAGATAGAATTCTGACGGCAATTGACGCTTAAAGAAATGTCAATCTACTTTCTTTTTTGTTTTGGCGAAACCAAAAACAAAATCCACAAGATAGGCAATTAAAACGAATGCGGAAAATGCAACAAACAGCAATAAGACAAGTTCGGTCGGAATCACAATTCCTTTGGTTCCGGTTTGATCCGCAAACAAACATAAGAAAGCCGAGACCAGGCTGCCAAGAACAAGAACAATCATAGAGGTCAGTTTCGGACGTGCTGTTTTCTTCTCTTGAAATTTCGTCATAGGAATGAGTCCGAAATTTATAATGGATGCCTGCAAAATCAGTCCCGTCCAATAGTAATCATGGATTAAAGGGACAGGAAAAATTTGTCCATCTATGATAAAGAATGGCGGATATACCTGAATGTTTTTGGTTTGGAATAGATAGAAACAGGAACAAACGATAATGAAGATAACGGCAAGAAGGTAAAAAGCAAAAGAGATGATGCCGGTCTTTTTCCTTGTTTTTCCAATAGGAGAGTTTTCTTCCCTACTGGATAACAAAAGAATCGTATTTCCGAAAAAGAGTTCTGCAAGGGATAATATTACAGTGATAACGGATGCAATTAATACAGGATAGAAGGGAGTCCCTTCCGATGAGAATCCCAGATTCTGTGTGTGAGAGAAAGCGAGCCATAATGTATATGTTTTTAATGAAGTAAGAAGAATGGGAAAGACTTTTTTCAAGCTGTCATTCTTCTTGAAGACCAATATCATGGTCTGAATCCCGGATAGAATGACGTATATTGTAAAACAAATCCATTCATCGAAAATCATGGAGCCAGTCTCATAGGTGGATAGGATAATTGCAGATACCAGAAAGGCAAGTAAGGTGAAACAATTGAAAAACGAAACAATCCACTGTTTTTTCATATCAACACTCCTTTAGCGCGATTTGACTATTGCAAGTCAGTTCCTTTTTATCCAGCTTATCTGCATAAGTGATATATCGTTTCCCGTCATAACAATATGATATGGCAATTGTTGTTGCCATAAAATTTTCATTTATTGAAATTGACGTTTCTTTTCCTGCACTCAATGCAATTTGCTTGACATCGGAAGATAATTTCCAACCTATGGCATCTCCCTTAAAGCACATTTTTGAATTATACTCTAAAGTTATGGGAAAATAATTGGGATTATATACTTTAATAGTCCACTTAGAATTTTGAAAAGACGAAACAGAAAGAGTCAGGTAGTATGCATTCAAAGCATCTATTATCTGCCCTCCAAAAAACCTATTTTCCATCATAGTTGGAATAAAAGGACACGTTTCATAATCGAATTTTGCGGGGTCAAAGTTAGGATTATAAAGAATATCCATACCAGCATCATAATAGGCAGCATATATCAATTCCGAACAATACCAGCTCGGTTGGTCGCCGATATGTGTACACGTATAATTTATTGAATATGGTTTTCCTAATTGCTTTTTCAAGAAGGAAAGTGCTCTACTAACAACGCCGAGTTCGGTAGCTCTATAGACACGATAAATAGTAACTTGATAATCGATCATTCTTTTATCATCCAAAAAGCCATATTGAACACCTGAGGCAACGGATTCAATAGTTTGAATATAATCACCATAATCACTTGAATGAGACGTGTTGCTAATAAAAGCAAGATGACCTATAGAATTATTATCTTTTTTCTCTAATATTAGATCACCATTTTGGATTTTACCTTTTTTTATTGCGTCATATGTTGGGCTTCTCTTAAAAAAGCGAGCATTAGTACTTTGAGAATCCTTGATATCACTAGCCATAATATAATCGGCATCAGGAGAAAATATTTCGAGAATATTATTGTCCTGCTGAGTATCATTCTGAATACCTATATCAGATTCTGGATTGATATACTCTGAATCATGTTTAGAAATAAGTGAAAAAACATAGTCGCAAATTTCTTCGCTTTGTCGATAAAAGCCATCACAAAAATCATCAAAAGAACAAATATTCTCTAATTCTGGATACTCGGAATATTTTTCAAATAAAATATCTTTATAGGAAAACACAACGAAATTATTATTTTCAGCTTCATTTGTACGGAGATGCGTCGCTTTGTGTAAAATTTGTTCTGAATCAACAATGCAATTCTGATAGGAGTGGAAAAATAACATGCTTACAAAAAAGATACTGACTAGCAACTTCTTTTTAACCATTTTAAATAATCCTTTCTTCTTCGATTATATCACAGAAAGCGATTACATTCAACGCTTTAATCATAACAGAAACTCTAGCAGAAATATACGCTGTATGAGGAAAACGAAATAATCAGAAGAAAGCCGAAGGCAATACCGGACGACATCGATGATTATCCCTATTTCGATCCCTATCTGGTACTGAGGGAATCCGCATCCAAGCGCGGTGCATTGAAGGTGATGAAGAAATCTTTTTCGGATCCCGGCATATTCCGTATTCATGATCGAAACGGGAAACAGCCGTTCGCAGAAATACGGGAAGTGGGGATTCTACAACTATTCCGTATGGTGAATTTATGTCTCGTCCTAGGTTTTTTCGGAGGACTTTTATAGCATATCGACTATAGGAGGTTCATTCACATGGACGATATCAGAAAGACCAATCGCTATTCCCAGGAAGAGAAGCAGGCATTCATCCGGAAGTTCAAGACAGCCGGACTGGAACAGTCCCTTGCAGGCTTCTTCAGGCAGAAGGGAATCAGCGAATCTATGCTGAGAGGCTTGCTCGGAAGAAAGGAATAAACCGGTGTAAACGTCACGTACATATCACAACAAGTAACTGAATTAGGTACACGAGTATGCGTCAAGTATCGCATCAGCTGAATCTGCTCTTTTCTCGTCGTCTTTGCTTTCCTTGCCGCTGCAGACAACCTTGCATCGCTCCTTGAGGCGACCATGAGAACGAAGCAGAGCTCCTGTGCATCGTATTCAAGATTCAGCGACTTGCTGTGCTATAGTAAAAAGAGGAAGAGCGTTAATTCCTGATGACATCAAAAAAAGCAGAACCGATAACAGCCCTGCTTTTGCAAACATCATTTTTCAATTTTATCGACGTTCTCTTCAAGAAGTTTCTTGAATTTTTCGGAATCGGAACCGATGACAAAGACAATCTTGCTTCCCATGTACATGCATCCGGGAAGAATGGAATTGATGCCTTCTTTGTCGATGATGGTCGGATTCTTGACAATCACAGTCACTCTTGACATGGATGTCTGGATCTTTTCAATATTTGCTTTTCCTCCGAATTTGTCGGCAAGCTGGCTAGTCGAAGAGGCGATGGTTTTGTCGACATGTTCTTCTGCCTTTTTCTTTTTTGCGTTCTTAAGAAGGATACGGATAATCAGGAAAAGAGCAACTAAGATGATAACAATCACCACTGCTAAGATGACATAAAGACCGACTTTGGAATCGTTTGCTTCGTTTGGCATGATACTGCCTCCTTTTATTTGACCTGAATTGACTTGCGTATACGATCGAACTGCCTGATTTTCCTGAAATGGGCAAGCTTGAATGTCCTCATTTTGTCGAATTGGATCTGATAGTAGTTCGGAGACAGTTTGTGATCATAGATCATCCCATCCACGCAGATCGTATAGTCCCCTCGTTTGATTTTGACCTGAAGCGTATCTCTCTGTGAAATCAAAGCCTTGTTGATTGGATTCGGAAATAGACGATTGTATACCGGAGCAATCATGGCATATTGATAGCAGGAGAGATTGTTTGTCATGACAGGGGAATCCAGGCTGAGAGAGAAACCGGTGGAACCAAGACTGGTGGAAATCACGATTCCGGAACTTCTCACTTCTGTAAAAGGTTGATGGTTGATTTCGATGTTTAGCTCGATACTCCTGGTTGTCTGGATGACGACATCATTGATGAAATTGATGATTTTGTTGTTTATCTTTATGGTGTACATGGATGTTCTTTCGACTTCCATCGTATTGGTTTCCACATCCTTAAGAAAGTCCTGGTATTCATTCAGTGAATAGTCGGAATAATATCCGAGATGACCGGAGTTGATCAGAAGGAAATTCCCTTCGAAGTTCAGTTCCCGTGCGGCACGAAGAAGACTCCCGTCACCACCGAAAACAATGACAAGCTCTGCATTTTCCTTGACTAAAGAATAGCCAAGCGAAGTCAGCTTTTCTGTAATTTCTTTGATCGGTTTTTCAAAACGATCTGGATGATTTGCGAATATCAGGAATGTCTTTTTTTCCATTGTGCTTACTTTCAATTTTATCCTTGCTATTGTATCATATTAGAAGAAGAAAAGAGGTTACAATTTATGGCAAGCAACAACATAGAAATTGAAGCGAAAGTCCTTTTGAAACGTACTGACTATGAAAAACTCAAGAAGAATCTCGAGTTTGTCCCCGCAGTCAAAATTCAGTCCAACTACTATTTGGACAGCACTGACCGCGTTTTAAAGAAGTATGGAATGATCGTAAGACTGAGAACAAGAGAAGGAAATGCGAATCTCACAATGAAGGCCCCACTTTCCGAAGGGTTGTTGGAGAAAACACAGCCTATGACGCTTCAGGAAGCGACGGATATGATCCGGAACAACCGCGTTCCGGAAGGAGAAGTCAAGGATTTCCTTGAAACGCTTCATATCGATCCGAATTCCTTAACCATTCTTGCTGAACTTACAACCGAAAGAAGAGAAGGAACCTACGAAGGAACAAAGATCAATATCTCCAAGAACACTTATGGAGATACCATCGATTATGAAATCGAATGCGACAGCGATAGCAAATCCAAATCCGAAAAGACCTTGGAAGAACTTTGCACAAAATTCAAGATTCCATTCAAAATCAACGAAATTTCCAAAGAAGATAGAGCTATTTCCGAGGCCTTGGCCAACTCAGAGAAGTAGAAAACACAAAAGAAATTACGATATTGATGTAGAAAAGACCCGTGCGGATTCCGGGCCTTTTTTGCTTTGTAAGACTTTTTATATATCCTTTTTGAAACAAGACAAAACTAGATGACCTTTGGTAAACGATTTATCAAAAAGACTTGTTTTTCGATGAAATAACGTTATAATGAAGTTAACCATAAAAGGTTAACATTAAAAGGGGAGGAAAAAAGACTATGACAAAAGGCTATGGGATATTGATCAAAGATATTCGCTTAGCGCATGATGAAAATATGGGCGATATGGCCAAATGGTTAGGAGTTTCCTTGCCTTTCGTTTCCGCTGTTGAAAACGGAAAAAAGAAAATTCCTGATGATTGGGAAGAGAAAATCGCAGCTCATTATCGATTGTCTTTGGCTGAAAGAGAAGAACTCAAAGAAGCAATCATGGAAACTCAAAAACAGGTAACATTCAGCCTTTTGAATGTAAGTGCTTCTCAAAAACGTATGGTGCTCCAGTTTCAACGCTCTTTTGAAAACATCGATGATGAAACCGCAGAAAAAATTTGCAGGATTCTAGAAGAAGAGGAAAAATAATGGACTATCGAACAAAAGGAATAAGTCGCAATCAGTTAAGAAATTTGGCAAAAGTGATTCGTTTTTCTTGGGAATATGATGATTCTAGTCCCTTTAATCCAATCCTGGAACTGGACCGGTTGCATCTGCATATAAAGCGGGTCACTTATGAAATCGTTATGGATGATGAACTTCCGAAAAATGTACCTGCCGCCTGCGAAATTGTCGAAAATGACAATATCATTATCAAGATCAAAGAAAAGGTGTATGTCGGTGCAAGCGAAAGAAAAATAGGCGGGTATCTTATGGATATTACACATGAAATCATGCATGCGTTTTTATATCGTATTGGTTTCAAGCCCACCCTTTGTCGCAGCTATCAGAACAATTCCATAAAGCCTTATGAAAGTATGGAATGGCAAGCCAAAGCCTTGGCGGGAGAAGTCATGATTCCCTATGAAGCCTCAAAAGGACTGAGTGTGGATGAAATCATGAGGAAATTCCATGTTTCAAAATCTGCGGCTGAGATGCGAGTTAAGTTGGATAAACAAAAGGAAAAGTAAATAGTTGCATCTCTAATAAAGAATAGAAATCGTTTTATGTTAGAAATGAAAAAAATGTTGAAGAAATAAGAAAGGAGGGATTTTATGGGAGGCAGAGGATACAAGAACGACGTAAGCGGCTATCTCGACGGAAACAGA
>ERZ808240.2010-NODE-2010-length-23521-cov-27.487130_pt1 | contig 23521 bp, 19 predicted proteins | sample MGYA00521084_ERZ808240 | MGnify/ENA primary metagenome ERZ808240 (study PRJEB31516, sample SAMN03275571) | gut metagenome | biome: mammalia-associated habitat; material: feces | host: Papio cynocephalus | place: Kenya | collected 2012-08-06 ...
ACGCTATGCCTTCAAGGACTGGGCAGACGGCGATCTCTTCTGCGACGGACTGCCCGTCAGCTCGTTCCGTACGGACAACTGGGATAAATAGTATTATTATGCTGTGCTGACACCTGATCAGTTCCGGTACTTTGCCGCATGTAGATTCGAGTCCAGTCTGGCGAACCTTCAGGAATCCTAAAAGTCGAGGGTGTAGTTCACACTGGAGTCGAATCTCACGTTTCCCCTGTCTTGCGACATCTGCAGCTTTATGCCCACGCCATGAAATGGCCCGGCACTTAGTCCTACAGTTGACACCCGGTAGTCCCTTTCATTCGCAATGGTAAGCAGGTCATATCTCACGAATGGTAACAGCCAAGGCAGCAGCTGGTAACCGAGTTCTGCACCGACAGCAACATTATTGCTTTCCGACTGATATACCATTTCTCCACTGGAAATCCATTTTCCGTGATTGTAGTTGTAGTCTATGGCGGCGTAGTTGCACCATCTTTCTCCTTCCGTATCGCTTTCGATGAACTCACCTCGCCCTACAAAGCCAGCCACGCCCAGTCGCAACGCATCGTTGGCATACCAGTTTAGTCTGACTGCTCCCCCATGGTTCTCATAGTCTTCCACGCCAGCGTCTATATGGGCAAGATAACCAAGCCAATACTCAAACTTGCCAAATTTTCCAGTTACGGCAATGGCTGTCTCGCGCCATTTCTTCGGTAGCACACGGCCTTCCGACAATGGGTCGTAGACGGTCAGTCCTGTTCCGTAATATGAGCTGACCAATCCCACGGGTATATTCAGAATACCTGCCAACACGCTTATCTTTGGCGAGAAGTCTTTTCTTACATAAGCCCAATTCACGCTGTATTCGTCGCTGAAATGCCTTGGCCAGTCGCCGTTTTCCGTAAGATACTCAAATTCCTGTTCTGTACTCAGATGCCATCCCTTGCCCAAATGGATGTTCAAATCGACCACGCCATGCGGAAAATCATAAGTGTTGCGCTTGCCGCCGAAAAAGTTGTATCCATAGTTGGCTTCTGTATAAAAACTGCCGTCTATCCACCGGTGTGCGACAGAGTCGTTGTCTTGTGCTACGGCTGCCATAGGCATGCCAAGCAGAAATTGAGTCAAAAATATTGAATTGGTTATTTTCTTCATTAATGTCTTTAATATATATACTCATTACAAAATTAGCACAAACAAGGGAGATACGCAAATCATTCTTAAAAAATATTACCTGTGCAGCAGTCATGGAAGCCATGAAAAAAAAGACCGCAACTGAATGAGTAACAGTTACGGTCTAAATCATTTTGTGCAACCGCAGTAAGTGCGGTCAGCTACGGTTATTTCCGAGAGTCTTCTTCATCCTCGGTGTCAGTCTCATCTTCGTCCCACAGGCTGGAGCCACCGCCCAACCAATTATTATTTGCCTTGGAGCGCTGGGGTTGACCGCTATACTCGTTGTTGATGCCGATGCTGTTGGCAGCCATCAGAGACTCAGACTCTAATTTCTGCACTTTCACTGCAGGCTGAATATACTTTTTCATTATTTGTTTCCTTTCCTAAATTTAAAAGTTACAATCGTTTAAACGACTGGTCAAGTGAGCCGGTTATTTCACGAACTTCTTGCCGTTGCGAATCACTATGCCTTTATAAGAGTTAGTTACACGCTGGCCAGCCAGGTTGTAGACTGGTGCATTGACATTTGCCTTCTCATATCCGATAGCATCGATGCCTGTGGTTTCGCCGTTACCGCCGAAGCTGAATGATTTAGCACCGTTTGCCTGAGACTTCGGCACCACCAGATAAGCCTTGTGAGCTTGGTTGGCAAACAAACCACCATCAGCGTCACCCCAGTAGAAGCCAATGTTCTCGTAGTTATCGTCCAAAGAGAGCTTATAGAAGTAGTATTTGCTGGCATCACCTTCGATTAGCTTAGTCTCGTCAGTACCCAAGAGCATGTTATCCGGATCCTTTGTCATAAGTAAACCATCAGCATATTTGAAGATGTACTTGCCCTCAGCAGCAGAGACGACAACAGCCTCATCAGCCGGGATTACCTTGCCAGCAGCATACTTGCGAGAAACTTTTAGCCCCTCATTGTCAACCTTGTAGGTCAAAGCCTTGGCACCTTCAGGAACTTCCAGCGCGCGGTCGCTGTAATACAACGTAACGTAGCCATACTCGTCCATATCAACCGTTACACCAGTTTCGTGAACCTTAGCATAGACAACGGTCATATTGTTCAGTTTCACTGTTCCCGTGTAGGTCAGCTCAACGTTTTGCTGGTTCACATCACCGATGGTCTGCTGCGGGTCGGTTGGATCTGTTACCACGCTGGAAATAATATAGCCATCTGGTACGGATAGGGTGAGCTTGGCGCCATTATAGATTCTGAAGTCGATCTTATCTGTACTCTTCCAGAAACGAGTAGAAGGAGAACCATTCGTGGTCACGGTTAAAGTTACATCATCTTGACGGATGGACTCACCTTCTGCCATGTCGCCATCAGTTGAATCATCACTGTTTGACGTACCCTTGTTGTAGTTGCCTGGCAGTGTGAAGTCGAAAGTGGCATTCTTAGTCTGAACTGAAGGATCAGACACGACAATCGTATAAGAAGCCTTAGAAGCTTCATATTTGTCGTTGCCAGCGAAGGCAGCGGTGATAATGGTTGATCCGGTATTCTTGTCACTCAAGGTAACTTCACCCGTCTGTGCGTTCACGGTAGCCACATCAGGATTGGAAGAAGTATAGGTCAGCTTACCAGCTTCTTCAGGATCCAGCGTAGCGGTAGGATAATTGAATGTGCCACCAACCTTCTCATAGTAAATCTTGTCGTTGCCGTCACGGAAAGTAACGGTGGTAGCGGTCTTCACTGTGTCCTGGTTCAAGAACTCAACGATGTAGTTGTCCTTGTCAAGCTCAATGATATCTTTGTACTTGGTAAGGACACCAAGAACAAGAACCTTGTCGCCAACCTTCAGCTGGTCGGCAGAAGTGAAGTCAGTATTGCCGAGATACTTGCCGCGGAAAGCCATGATAGAATCGGTGTCGCCCTCGTTGTCCACCAGATAGTAATCGCAGTTCTTGTATTTCACGATATTGTCAGCAGTTGTTTTGATTTTGCTAACGATACCTTTCACATAAACACAGTCAGTGGTCTGCTGACCAGCATTAACGATAGCGAGCACGTCAGCTACAGTGTAAGGATTCGCCTTCGTGCCGTCGCCTGTGAGCGAAAGTGCCTCAGCAACATTGAGCGTATAAGAAGCGCTGGATGCAGCGTAGGTATCGTTGCCAGCGAAAGCAGCGGTGATAGTAGTCTTGCCGGTTGTGCCAGTAAAGGTTACGGCACCTGTTGCATCAACAGTAGCGACTTTCTCGTCAGAAGAAGAATAAGCCAGTGTGCCTGCCTCGGCAGGAGTCAGCGTAGCGGTAGGAGCCTTGAAACTCTCGCGCGGCTTCAAGCTGATGGTCTTGCCGTCGTAGTCAGTACCGAAGGATACGGTGGTAGAGGTCTTGGTAACCCCACCCTTCTTGTAGATTTCAATTTTGGTGACCTGAGTGTTATGCGAACTAAGCACTTTCAGCGTATAGATATTACCCGCAGCTTGGTAAGCCTCGGCTATCTCATACGTGTTCGTCCCCTGAGCACCAGTAGTATTGGTGCTGGCGGCCTTGTCACCAACAAATATGTTCTGCTCTACCTTTCCAGAAGCATTTTTGTTTCCTGTGACAACGATTTTCTCTACAGCAAAATTGAAAGCTGGCAAAGAAAGCGTTGCTCCATTCTGTCCAAAGATTAGATAACTGCCACCAAACTTGTGGCCATTGCTGCTTTCACCAAATGAAATCTTATAAGTCCCATCGGTGTAAGTGGCAGCAATTTTTGTGTAGTCTGTCGGCAGCCCCCACGTGTTTTGCGTGAAGTCAAGCGTCACTTCCTGCGCCAAAGATACCCCCAATGGTCATGACCATGAGAAGGAGCATTAAAAATCGTAAATGCTTTAACATAAGACAAATGTTTAATTAATAATAAATTTTTAGTCAAATACTTTTCTGTTCATCCCTTGAAAATATAATCAAGGTCTATTTAGTTTCCTGCGGCAAATTTATAAAGCTTTATGCATACAAACAAGCGATTTTAAACTATTAATCTGTTTGTAATTATCTTGTCATACAAGTTGCAGAAGCGTCAATTGCTAAACAGCACAAAAAGTATGGCTCCTTATCATGAGAAAAAACAATAGAAGCAATACAGCAACAAGGAAAGAGGCATTACCATAGGCAGTTGACCTGTTTTGTATCGGTCAAACAACCTGTGATAATGCCTCAGTTATTGTTTTTCTTATCTTGCCTCCGGCATGCCTTTTCGCATATCCCTTCTCATTTTTATAGCTTCAGGACTGTTGTTGCGAAACTCGCGCTCGCCTTTCTCAAACCGGCGTGCATCTTTTGGATGATGTTTGTCGAATTCCCCAATTTTCCTTTTTGGCGGCTGCATCTTGCCGAAACGTCTTACTGGTCCCTGCTTCGGGTATCTGGCATAGATGTTGTGAACGTAAGCATTGTCGCACCAACCTATAGGGCGATAGAAGTAATCCGCCTTCTTATACATCTTCCACTGTTTCTCACTGAGCAGAGCCTTCAGTCGTTTGTTGCGGTGTTTCCATCCTTTTGCGCCAATGTCGCGATAGCTTGATATGCCGTCAAGATAATTCACGTTAATCTGCAATATGCTGTTACGCTGCGAACTGCTTAATCCGAGTTCCACCATCATCTTGTCGGTAATAAACTGGGCTTCTGCCGCTATATTTGTAAGTCTCTGTGCGCTTGCCGATGTCAGCATCATAAATGCTGCAATGGCTGTAAACAATATCCGTTTCATAACTCTTCCTTTTTTATGGGTTATTACTCTTTTTCTTTATTCTCAATGCAAAGATACGCAATCCACTAAAAACAAAAAAGGGGAAAACCATAAACATACGTATGGTTTTCCCTAATGTCATTATGCATTTCGGCATCAGCCAACAACTGCGGCACTATGCCAGACAATCGTCGAGCATCTTTTCAATCTCCTTGCGGTTCATGTTCTGTCCGATAAACACGAGCTTCTGCATGCGGTCGCCGTATTCCGGATCCCAGTCTTTCACTGCTGCCGGATTATTCTTCTTGAATTCCTCCAGCTCGTCCTTAGGCATCGTGGCATACCATTGTCCGGCATTGCGCAGCGAAACCTGACTGCCTGCCTGTTCAAACACATAGCAAGTGTCGCGCTCGTCGGAGAAGTAGCACAGTCCCTTGCAGCGGATAACGCTCTTCGGGAACTTGCGTGCTATAAACTGGTCGAACTCCGTCATCAGGAACGGGCGGCGGCGTTTGTAGACAAAGGTGCCGATGCCATATTCCAGAGCTTCACCCTCTTCTTCATTCTCCAGGTCGTCCTCGTCGCCCTCTACGGCTTCAATCCAGCGTGCAGATGTGGCAACCTTTTCGAAATCGAAAAGATGCGTGTTGATAATCTTGTCGATATTAACATCGCCGTAGTTGCACGGTACGATGGCAGCCTTCGGCTGTATCTGACGCAGTATTGCCTTGATGCGCACCAGTTCCTCCGGCGAAACCTCGTCGGCTTTGTTCAAAAGAATGATATTGCAGAATTCCACCTGCTGTATTACAAGACTTGCCAAGTCGTCCTCTCCGAGATTGCCCCGCGTCAGGTCGGTGCCCTCAGCAAACTCGTCGCGCAGTCGCAGAGCATCGCATACCGTAACGATGGCATCCAACTTTGCTACACCCTTCTCCGCATATTCCGGATACATCTGCGGATATACGCTGATGGTCTGTGCTATAGGAGCCGGTTCGCAGATTCCGCTTGCCTCGATAACGATATAGTCGAAGCGATTCATAGATACGATATCGCTGAGTTGCTGTACGAGGTCCATCTTCAGGGTGCAGCAGATGCATCCGTTTTGGAGAGCAACCAGACTGTCGTCGCTCTGTCCCACTACGCCTCCCTGCTGTATAAGGTCAGCATCGATATTCACCTCGCCGATGTCGTTAACGATTACGGCAAACTTTATTCCCTTCTCATTAGAGAGGATTCTGTTGAGTAGAGTTGTTTTTCCGCTTCCTAAATATCCGGTAAGCAGAAGTACTGGAGTTTCTTTCATATTATATATATATTTAAAATACTCTTTTTTATTTCACTCTATGCATCTTTTGTTTTTCGTTTCATCCTCCCCACCCTGTATTAAAAGTACCAACCTTCATCCCCCAAAAAGAATTCCTATAAGAGTAATCTCCATTCATGGGTTTTCCATCCCCTCCCTTGGGGAGGGTTAGGGTGGGTTTTCCATTCCCTCCCTTCGGGAGGGTCAGGGTGGGTAAAAAAAAAGACACCCTTGGTGTAAGGATGTCTCTCTGTTGGGATACTCGGACTCGAACCAAGAATGACAGGACCAGAATCTGTAGTGTTACCATTACACCATATCCCAATGTTTTTATTTGAGCAATCGTTTATTGCTTGATTGCGAGTGCAAAGGTACTACTTTTTTTTGAACTACAAACAAATATCGCGTTTTTTTTATAAAAAAATTCAAAATAACGCTATTTTCTTGTTGTTTTCGGATAAATCGGCTTACCTTTGTATGCTGTTGGGGCATATTTTAATAAGGTGTGCCTCCAATTTAGACTAATGAACAAAAAAATAAGTAATACGAATAAATTTAATGGAACAGACAAACAAGCTTGTAGAATCAATCGTTAAGGGAATTCAAGAGAAAAAAGGTACAAATATCGTTATTGCTGATTTGAGAGGCATCGACGGGACAATATGCGACTATTTCGTAATCTGCCAAGGCAGTTCGCCTACACAGATTGACGCCATTACAGACTCTGTAGAGGAGGTTGCACGCATTGAGGCTGGTGAGAAACCGGTTAAAATAGCCGGACTCACCAATGCCGAGTGGGTGGCTATGGACTATACGGATGTGCTGGTACACATTTTCTTGCCTGAGATGCGTCAATATTATAATTTGGAAGACCTGTGGGAGGACGCTAAACTCACGAGGGTTCCGGATATCGATGCAGCATAATTGTATTGCGGCTAATGAAGCCGTTGATGCTATATATATAATAAGGTATAACAATCAAGAGGAGATAAAATGAATCCAAGCAATAGTAATACCCCGAATTTAAACAACAATAACAACAGGATGCCTAAGTTCAATATTGGCTGGATTTACGGTTTTGCCATTATTGCTCTTATCGTTGCCTATATCATGGGAGGCAACACGGCTGGAGGCAGTGCCGGGAAGCAGGCTTCTTACACTAAGTTCCAAACTTACATGATGCAGGGATATGCCCAGAGCATCGTGGTGAACAAGGACAACGGCAAACTGAAAATGTATGTTAAGCCTCAGTATATTCGCCAGCTGTTTAATGCCGGTACTAACCAGGTCGGGACAACACCATTTATAGAGGTTGAGTATGGCGGAATTGACAAACTGGAAAACTTTGTTGACTATGCCCGTTCCAAAGGCTCTTTCAAGGGAGACCTGAGCTATGAGAGCGACCAAGGGAACCTGTTGATGGCGATTCTGCAAACTGTAGGACCGATTATCCTGTTTTTTGCCATATGGATGTTCTTGATGCGCCGAATGGGCGGAGGAGGAGGAACTGGTATCCTCGGTGTCGGCAAAAGCAAGGCGAAAGTATACGACAAGCAGAAGGGTGAAAACGTTATAACCTTTAAGGATGTCGCCGGACAGGAAGGTGCAAAACAGGAAGTACAGGAAATAGTAGATTTCTTGAAGAACCCGAAGAAATACACCGAACTCGGCGGAAAAATCCCTACAGGAGCATTACTTATCGGTCCTCCGGGAACGGGAAAGACTCTTCTGGCAAAGGCTGTTGCCGGAGAAGCCGGGGTTCCGTTCTTCTCGATGAGCGGATCTGACTTCGTGGAGATGTTTGTCGGTGTCGGAGCGAGCCGCGTGCGCGACCTCTTCCGACAGGCTAAGGAGAAGGCTCCTTGTATTATCTTCATCGATGAGATTGACGCCGTGGGACGTGCCCGCAGCCAAAGTCCGGCAATGGGCAGCAACGACGAGAGGGAGAGCACCCTGAATGCACTGCTTACGGAGATGGACGGCTTCGGAACAAACAGTGGAGTAATCGTATTGGCTGCAACTAACCGTGCGGATATGCTCGACAAGGCTTTGCTGCGTGCCGGACGTTTCGACCGTCAGATTAATGTTGACCTGCCCGACTTGAACGAGCGAAAGGCTATCTTCGAGGTTCACCTGCGCCCGATAAAGAAGGACGACAGCGTGGATGTGGAGATGTTAGCCCGACAGACTCCGGGATTCTCTGGTGCCGACATTGCCAATGTATGCAACGAGGCTGCACTCATCGCTGCAAGATACGGGAAGAAGAGTGTAGGGAAACAGGATTTCCTTGATGCCGTAGACCGCATAATCGGCGGACTCGAAAAGAAGACTAAGGTCATGACTGCTGCCGAAAAGCGTTCTATTGCCATTCACGAGGCTGGACACGCTACGATATCATGGTTTACCGAGCATGCAAACCCACTCGTAAAGGTGTCTATCGTGCCACGAGGCAGAGCTCTCGGCGCTGCATGGTATATGCCGGAGGAAAGACAGATTACCACGAAGGAGGCTATGCTCGACGAGATTTGCTCCCTTCTTGGCGGTCGCGCTGCCGAGGAACTGTTTACCGGACATATCTCTACGGGAGCAATTAACGACCTTGAGCGTGTTACGAAGAGTATCTACGGAATGATTGCCTATGCCGGAATGAGCGATAAGTTGCCGAATATCAGCTATTACAACAATAATGAGTATAACTTCCAGAAGCCTTATTCTGAAACTACGGCGAAGATTATGGACGATGAGGTTTTGCGCATGATTGCCGAACAGTATGACAGGGCTAAGAAGATTCTCACGGAGCACAAGGAGGGACACAACAAACTTGCCGAACTGCTTATCGAGCGTGAGGTGATTTTTGCTGAGGATGTAGAAAAGATATTCGGAAAGCGCCCATGGGTGAGCCGTTCTGAAGAGATTCTTGAAGAGAATGAAAAGAATTCTAATGATTCCCAGAACTCCCAAGACTCCCAGAACTCCCAGCTCTCCCAGACCACCCCTAAAGAATAACATCATGACAGAAGAAAAGAAAAACAGCAAGTTGGCAAACCTCATCGTGCGCACCATAACCGGTGTACTCTTTGTGGTAGTAGTAGTAACGTCATTCCTTCGTCCAGAGGGAATGGAAGTACTGTTCGCCCTCGTCACCGGTCTGACGATGTGGGAATACTGCGGACTTGTAAACAATAAAAAGGATGTGCAGGTGAACCCCGTGATAAGTACTGTTGCCGGGGTATATTTCTTCCTTGCCATGGGAGGATTCTGCAGCGGACTGGTTCCTACGGCTGCATTCATCCCTTATCTGCTGACAATCGTCTATCTGTTTATCAGCGAACTGTATACCGGCAACAAGGATGCCATAGAGAATTGGGCGCATACTATGCTCGGACAGATGTATATCGCCCTACCCTTCTCTACTATCAATGTTCTTGCCTTTAATTCTTCCGGCGGACAGGTGATGTTCAACTATATCGTACCTCTCTGCGTGTTCATCTTCCTATGGGCTAACGACACCGGTGCATACTGCTCCGGCTCTCTATTCGGAAAGCACAAGCTCTTTCCGCGCATCTCGCCCGGAAAGACATGGGAGGGCTCCATCGGAGGTGCCGTCATCGTACTTGCAATAGCCGCAGCGATACATTTCCTCTATCCGAACATCGAGGAGGAACTCGGATTGTCGCTATGGCAGTGGATGGGACTCGGACTCGTCATCGTCGTGTTCGGAACTTGGGGCGACCTCGTAGAATCGCTCTTCAAGCGTACTCTCGGTATAAAGGACAGCGGTAACATCTTGCCTGGACATGGCGGAATGCTCGACCGCTTCGACTCTTCGCTCATGGCGATGCCGGCGGCTGTAGTATATCTCTACACGCTTTCGCTGTTCTGATTTTCTCTGAAGCGGAATACGTGGTCATCACGACATCAACTTAAGATAAGTTTCTACTCTCATGTGGAAAATAAAATTTAAATTTCGTAGCGTATGAAAAATTCTACTATTCTTTTTGCATCGGCAATGATGCTCAGCGCAGCAGCAGTAAGTGCGCAAACACAATCCATACACAAAAGGCTGCATTCCTCGATCTATGGCGTATCAGCCTCTAAGGTGATGATGGCGCAGGACATGAACCCGCGTACTATCAAACAGGAAAACAAAAACTTCAGGACTGCAGAAAAGAGTAACTTCATGCCGCTCACCGAAATGGTATACACTTATACCGAAGACGGTACTTGGGAACTGGAGGGGGAGTACTCTTATACTTACAAAAACGGCAAGGTGGCTACTCAGACTCAGAAGAGCGGCGACGACATTACGCTTACTACAACAAGCTATTCTGACGACGGACTGACAGAAACTGTCGTTGAAAGTACTTCCAGCGACGGCGGTAAGAACTTTACAAACGCATCGAAAGCGGTGTTCGTACATGACCCTGTCGTTACCGACCTCGTGATAAGCAAGAAGAGATATGAATGGGACAGCGAGAGCAATGACTGGACTGAGATTTCCGACTCGTTCCAGCGCGACATAAAACGTGATGCCGACGGCAATATCACGTCGCTTACGATTCTCGTGCCTTACATGGGAGCATACGACGCCACGGAGAAATATACAAACACCGTGGATCCGGAGACGAAACAGATTAACTCTTTCAAATACGAAAGCCTGACGTATGACGAAAACGACCAGCCGGTATGGCAGACTAACCAGTATCTTACCGATATAAAATGGGAAAAGACCAACGGACAGCTTGTTTCGCAGTATGACGAATGGATGCTTTGGGACAACTACCTTTCATCGGCAACGCTTGCCTATGAAGAGGATGGCGAAACCAAGAGCTTCGGAAATATCAATATCGAATACTCTGGCGACGGTGGATATAATGAGACATTTCAATATACTGACCAACTGGAACGCACGGACACGAAAAAGGTTATGGCCGACGAGAACGGAAGCTTCTCTATAGAAGAGAAATCTTACTCTGACGCCAACGAAGACGGTGTCTTGACTGACGAAGACCTGGTAAGCTGGAACAAGGAGATAGTAACATACGATGCACACAAGAATCTCGCTGAAGACGAATTCTATGAACTCGACGAAGAGACTTCCGGTCTTGTAAAGACCATGGGTGAAAAGACCGAACGCCAGTATGATGCAGAGCATGGCGATGCTGTAAAGGAAACAATAACGAGCAGCTACGACATGGACGCCCAGGAGTATATGCCTTACAGCAAGGTTATTGTAACGAGCTTTACCGATGTTACATCCGGAATTAAAGCCGTAGAGAATACTGACGGAAATATTGCCGCATACAATTTGCAAGGCATGCGAATCGATGCCTCAGCCTCTAACGGAATGGGAATAACAATAGTTAAGAAAAACGAAAAGACGTTTAAGCTCATAAAATAATCCGACTGAACGGATTCCGACAAAAACGAAGCAAAAAAACAAAAAGTTTTTTGGTAAATTTACCCTCACACCCTCACACTTCTCTCAAAACCCCTCTGTTTATCGGCATTTCGAGGGTGAGGGTAAGTGTGAGGGTGTGAGGGTAAATGTGAGGGTAAATGTGAGGGTAAGAATGAGGGTACACCCTCAAACCACACTTGAACTTATTTTCTCATGAATAAAAAAGAACAGGTTAAACGCCCCGTTTGGAAGCAGTGTTTCTATACTGCACCAAAGGTGCACGGAAGTTGCACCTTTGGTGCAGCTATCATATAAAAAACACACATCCATAAATGATAGTATCCATTATATAGCAAAGCCATCATAAATATTAGCTTTGTCTATTTGTATTGTAATCCGCGTTATTTTTTCCCCTTCTTCTCGGTTATAAGTTTCATATATGTAGACGGAGTCATTCCATTCACATTTTTAAATGCGCGCAAGAAATTACTCGCCGAACTATAGCCAAGAGAGACGTATAAAGCCTGTATGGTGAGATTTCCAAATTTGTCCGTGTCTTCCATTCTTCTGCAAACCTCCCTTATTCTGTATTCGTTGAGCAAAGTTTTGAAGTTCTTCTTGTAAGTATTGTTAATAACCCACGACACATAGCGCGTGTTCGACCCTATCATCTGAGCCAAAGCCACAAGCGTAAAGTCGGATTTGGATATAATGTCAACTTTTTCCATCACGGAAGTCACCTTTGCCAATATGTCGTCAATCTGTTCTTGTTTCAAACTGATTTCATTGCTACTGCTCTCGGCAAATTTACTCTCGTTATCCTCACTTCCGTCAATAGCAGAATCATTACTGGCATTGGATGAAATGGCATCGCTACTTGCTGTTACGTCCTTTTGGTTTCTGAGTTTCTGCGACATTTGACTTGCAACTACCAGTTCGCGGTTTTTCCCGATCACGAGTTTGTAGGCATGTTTCAATCTCCTGTTCTTTATGACGATAACCATGACAAGTGCAACCAGAATAACCACGAAGACGATGCATACGGCAATAAACTGCCACTGTTTGTTCACTGTAGTGTTCAGGGCCATGATATCATCACGGTTATTCTTGCCTTCGAATTTCACGATACGGTTGTCTATGTCCTTGATTTGCTGTTTGGCGATTCTCGCATTGAAAGTAGAATCTGCCATATGTCGATACATCTTTGATTTTACGGTATCGCCGGCAGCTTTGTATACATCACACAGCATTTCATAATATGCTTCCTTCCACAGCCGCTTGCTGTTTCCCTCTGTGGCACGTTTGTATTCGTCACAATACCTCAGAGCCTCGTCTATATTCTTTTTATACAATTGGATATACACCATCATACCATACACCGACTGTAGATATTTTTTGTCTAACCGATGGCGTTGCACGCAGTCGATGGCAAGATGAAACTGGCGTAGCGCCGCATCTTGCTTCCCTTCCAGAAAACTTGTCAGTCCTCCGTTATACAACATGAAATATTGTTTCATGTTCTCATTTTCATGCGGCAGAGTTCTCTGCATCTCAAAATAGTACTTTGCCATTTTAAGATTATTCATGAATCCATAGCAGCATGACATATATGATACGCATTTGCCCTGCATTATCCTGTCGCCGATGCTTCTTGCCTTTTCGAGACATAAATTGAAATAGTATAAGGCACGCTCCATATCGTCCATCCTGACATATACCATACCCAGATTGTATAGTCCCTCGGTATAAATAACCATATCGTCATGCTCTTTTGCTGTTTTCATTGCCTCGAGATACAGCGACGTAGCTTCAGAATATTGCTCATTATCGTAGAAAGCCTGTCCTTTGTCCAACGCATTTCTTGCTTTGCCGGGAACGGCGGCAATACATGGGAATGTTACAATAACAAGCAGAATTATGACAATATTGTATTTTAAGTTCATAATTATTCCATTCTTGTATTGCAAAAGTAGTAAAATTGTTTCTTTTTTCAAAAATAGAAACAACAAATAGCTGTATTTTTCCTTATTTTTCCATCAGCTGTGTTATTTTGCAAACAGAATTGTAAATATCGGATATAAATATCCAAAAGGTTAAACTAATAAAAGAACAAGCGTATGAGAAGGAATTTATTTTACGCATTATTAGCATTGAGTCTTGCAACCGCCAACGCATCGGCCGGCAACGTTGCTGTAGTACCACAATTTGAAAAGACTTCTCTACTGGTAGAGAATAAAGGAAAAGCTGTTCCTGATGTTGTGAAGGCTTTTCTTGCTACACCAATGGGACGACATTTTACTGCAGAACAGGTGATGGCGGCATACAACAATGTTAATTGTATTATGAAGGCGGAGAGTGGAAATGCCGCATCGGAGACAAAGATTGACGAAGACTTCTCCAAGCTAACAGCAGGAAGCGAAGATGCTCCTGATGCTACAAACATAGCTGATTTGTTCGACAACTATACCACTCTACCGGGCTGGGGCGCTTTTCTTACCTATCAGGCTGGCGAAAAGGCATACCTTGGATATGACGAGGTGGGCGAAGATGGTCCTGGCTACCTTATGACTCCAGCTATGGACCTTAGCGACGGCGACGGAGTTTTCAAGGTTACGTTCCGCGTGAAAAACGCGAATCCGAATGTAAACGACCAGGGCTTGCAGTATTTCATAATGAATGACAATCCGGACGCGAGCAAGAAGAGCATGATTTCAGCTGCCAGTCTGCCGATGACTACCGACTGGACTGACCTGGTGTTATACGTGGACGGCGGTGTGAAATACACCTCGGTGATGTTCCTTGGATGGCAAGGCAAGGTGCTTGTGGACAACGTGAAACTCGAGAAGCTAACCTATCCTCTGACTGAGCCTAAGAATGTGAAGCTAACGACAACAAGCGGCAGCGAACTTACTGCTACATGGGATGCCGTGGATGGAGCTACAGGATATTACGTGGAACTCCTCGATGATAATTTCGAGGGAAAGAAAAGTACATCTGATGAACAAGTAGTGGCTACGACAACGGTATCGGAGCCTACTGCCAAACTTTCGTTCCAGATTATCCCGTCTCACAAATATATCGTAAGGGTGACGGCAACAAACGGCGACGACAAGTCATTCCCGGCAAGAGGTTATACCACTCCAAGCGTGTCGAAGGTTGATGCCCCTGTGGCACTGGCTGCTACTGATGTTACAACATCGGGCTTTACAGCCAACTGGGAGTCATCTCTATATGCAGCAAACTACAAGGCGTCGTTCGTGCGCACTCACACCGCAACTGAGGACGGCGAGACTCTTACATATATCAATGAAGATTTCAGCCAGATTCCTTATAGCATGAACGACCCTAAGGGAACGGTGCAGACTGCGGACTTCGTTACTCCGGTAAGTCTCGACAATCTGTTTAACACTCCAGGCTGGAGCACTTTACTCGGCGTGGGCTATACAGGAATGTTCGGTATAACAAACATGTATGAGAGCTATGGACTGCCAGGTGCATTGTTCGGTCCGGTTGCCGACTTCACCATTGGCGAGGGCAAGGCAAAGATTAGCGGCACTGCAATGACAAGCGTGGATGACGCTCAGGTGAAAGTTGGTTTCGGAAAACTCGGAGCCGGCAACAGCATTACTTTTAACGAAGGTGCAAAAGTATTTGAAGTTTCAAAGTCTGGAAGTCCGTTCGATGTGGAAATCAGCGGCGGCAGCAAGGATTCGCGCCTTATATTCCAGATAATCGATGCTGCAGAGGGGGGCGACATCGTAATCTTCACAAACATGAAGGCAACAGCTGATCTGAAAAAGGATGATACATATACATTGCCTTACTGCACTGTCACTCTGCCATACGACGCAACATCGTATAAGATGGAAGTACCATTTACAGGCAACGATAAATTTGAATATACCGTTACCGGAACATTCGGCGACAAAGCCAGCGAGGAATCAAATACTATCACCGTTTATTCTCCTGAGGCAATGGCAATAAGTTCGGTGAAGGGTGAGACTGATGCAACTGCCACCTACACTACTCTCGACGGCATGCGCATGGACTATCCTGTCAAGGCTGGCGTGTATATCGTGAAGAAAAACGGCAAAACATTCAAAGTGATGAAATAAATTGTAAATAGAGAAATAAACTTATGACGAAGTTCATAGAATATATCATGAGGGCAGCAGCATGCGTGTGCCTGTGGGCGACGGCCTGCGGCATGGCGGATGCTGCCGCTTTTCATTTCGGGCCCTGCGAGGGACAGATGAGCGAGAAGGGCTACGGCAAGACAGGAAACGGCACGATATCCGCTGCCGTGGTGATACCTAAAGAGCAACTGGCTAAGTATACCGGAGCTCGGGTTACGGGAATAAGAATCGGTCTGGTGCAGACTGACGGCTTTTCGGGAATGTGCGGATGGGTGAGAAACTCGCTCGATGGCGCGGATATTGCATCGGCTAATATAGCATCGCCAACGGCGGGATGGAACGACGTAACAATAGACGGCGGCACTGTGAGCGGCACTGAGGATATTGTTGTGGGATATTCTTTCGAACAGGAAGTTACGGCAAAATGCATGTCGGTAGCTGGTCCTGTAAACAGCAATGGCTATTGGGTGGCAAAAAACGGCGAATGGACGGACAAAAGTAGCGATAATATAGGTTCGCTGAGCATCGAACTCGTTATCGAGGGCGAGAACGTGCCGGAGATTAATCTTGGCGTTACAGGAACGACATTCGACAAGGTGACGGAGCTTGGGAAACCGTTCACGGCAAAGATCGGTGTGCAGAATATCTCTAATTCCGTCATCGGCGGCTACCGCTACGCTTGCAGCATCAACGGCAAGAATGTGGCTGAGGGTAGTTCCGGGAAACAGCTCGACGCTTTCGGGCGCGATACTATAGACATCAGTTTCACGTCGGATGTGGTTTCCAAGGGCGTAAGAATTCCGGTATCGGTGGAAGTCTTTGCTGATGGCGACGGATACGCTGCCGACAACACAGCAACCGTATACATGTCTACTTACGACAGAAGAAACACCACATTCTACCATAACGTTCTGCTCGAAGAGTTCAGCACCGAGGAGTGCGGCAACTGTCCGCGCGCAATTAATACAATTGAGCAATGTATGGAGCAGGGCTTCGACAAGAACGTGATACAGGTAACCCACCATGCCGGATACAGATACGATTTTCTGACTACACCTGACGATGTTTCGATGGAATGGTTTTATGGTCCAAGTGGCTGCTATGCGCCTGCCGCAATGCTCGACAGACTTTACGACGAGCTGTGTAAGGAGATTCTCGGCGGCAGACCCAACAGTCCGGTAATGTCTGTGGGCTATGCCGATACGTTCAGTCCGGTACTTTCCTACATCACGAAGCGTCCTGCCTTTGTCGGCGTAACTCCAACATGCACTTACGATGCGGCATCGCGCAGACTTGACATAACTGTGGATGTGGAGAAAGACGATGTGTTCGATGCCCTGTCTACAAACCCTCGTCTCATGGTGTATATCGTTCAAGACAGCATACTGCACCATCACCAGGCTGGCTACTCGTCTGACACTTTCAAGCACCGCCATGTTTATCGTGCAAGTGTTACTCCTTTATTTGGTGAGGAGTTAACGTTCTCTGACAACAAAGCACAAAAGAAATATTCTTATACACTGCCTGAATCGGTAGAATCATCTCTTTATTCGGAAGAGAAGTATGGCAGGGATGTTCCAGTTGAGCCACGTGATGTAGAGGTCGTGGCTTTTGTCGGAAACTATAATCCGAAGGATATTTGCGACTGCACTGTGTTCAACACTGGACGCTACTGTCTGAAGAGCGACATTCCGGCATCGATAGCTGGAGTTATCGATGAGAGCAATATTGTTGCCGAGGAGTATTTTAATATCGACGGAACAAGAACAAGCGAAAAGGGTGCGAATGGAATTTACCTGAAGCTTATTAAGTTTGCCGATGGAACAAGAAAGACGGTAAAAATGACAAAATAGCAAAATTGTATATAGACAAACATTTTTTCAAGTGTGAGGGGTCAGACTTCTACCCTCACACTTACTCTCACACATATAATCTATTGTTATATAACAAGTTACCACCGATTAGTGAGGGTGTGAGGGTAAAATGACGAAAAAAAATTTTTTTTATTTAAGGGGTCCACCTGCGGTGAATCTCCGTAACAAAACCATTTTTGATTACCAGTTCGGTATTTAGGCAGTTGAAGTTGTCTTTGCGGTAATCTGGAAGTCGGTCGAAGTAATCCTTGAAGTTTGAGCGAACCGTATCCGAAGGATCACGGAAGTCAGCCCCACAGTCGACTAAAGTCAAATCCGTGGCAAGTCTAAGCTTTGTCTTCCCCAGATTCGTATGTACCGAGTAATCGTCCATAAGCATCGTGCGATACGTTCCGCCACCGTTTGCCACCAGTTCAGCTCCGCCATTCTCAATACCGCCATTTACAGTTTTCGCTCCTTTGTTATCCTTAACAGACACAATCACCATCGGCTTGCCTTCATAAATCAGGGTGTCGCCAGGGCGCATACGACTAACGTCCACTGCATCATACAGATCCTTACTGAACACGCTGCACGTCATTCTCCCGTCATTCCAGTCGATGTCGGCGGCTTTGAAGCCCACGGCAACGGTACAGTCTGTGAGCGAATCAAGATTCAGTCCGCTGTCCAGCGGCGCCACTCTCATATGTTCCGGTTTTCTTACGCTTGCGCAAGCCGTCATCAGCATTATCGCAACGGCTGCAAAAAAATAAGTTCTTTTCATTGTATTCTTTTTATAAATACACAAATATTGCAGTGTCATTCACAGGAGAGGCACCCATAATCGACGCTGCAAAATTATATATTTTTCTGAGTCTTACAATCTACATGCAGCAAACAGTAAGCGCGATGGTTGTTATCACCCAAAAGGCAATGACAACACAGCAGCCGCTATTCGAGGAAGAGCCCTTAGCTAAGTCGAAAATGCTGAACGTTGTTCTTCTATACACTCTGTTATATATAGCTCTCTTAGGATGAAATATACCCATGCCTCTCTTACCATAACCAGGGATTATGGCTCTTTTGATGGCACGTGTAGCACGTCCTTTCGTACGTGCGCTCAAACTCTTCTTCCAAGAAGGCTTTCTCATTCCGTATCTCATATCTTGTTGTTTTTAAAATTTCAATATATATTCATCACTGTCCTTCAAGGCTTTTGCACCTTCGAGATAGCGATGTGTTTCTTCAAAATATTCGCCACCAATGTCGGCATTTCTTGCAGGCATTTGCGGTCTTCTGTCTCGATGATGCGATAAGCATCTTGTAGCAAGATGTAGCGTTATATTCTATTATTGGTACAAAGTTAGCATAAAACCATTAGAATAAAGATAGTTTTCCCCATGTTTAACACTAACTTTGCAAAAGAAAAAGCCTCGTTCTAAGAAACTGGCTTTGGCATCCTTGTTTCTTTATGTCATAGTGCCTGATAGGGTGATATAGACGATTAAGTCTATTAGTAACTTGCCTTATCTATCCCATTTCATCTATTTTTCAAGATATTTTTATCGAATCGGCTCAAGACAGCAATGTACAAAGGCAAAACGCATGTGCGTGAGAGAGTGCAGCCATTGGATGCGGAACGCTTCAGAAAAGGTGATTTGCCAGTAGAGAATTTGCTTGCAAAGTATTGCTCATATATAAGAGCAAACCAATAATGATACCCGCAGAAGAAAAAATATTTTGATGTATGCCGTACATACGTGTATGAATTACTGTATTTGTAATATTAATGCTGTAGTTAGTATTTTGCATAAAGCATAACAGGTCTTTGCTTCGAAGTCCCACGATAGATCTCCATCACTTTCGCAACACAATTCCCCGACACCGTGAAGCAACCACGGCTCTCTGAACCTATCGGTAAATACTCCCTCTCGCCTGAAAATCTCGTTACCTTTCGTGCCGAATGAATTAAAATTCCACGTGTCTCGGCAAGATAGTTGGTCTTGTCGAGCCCACGAAGGCGAATGCTGTTCTTAAACTTACTGCCCTTCCTACCATCACATACCGTCCAAGACTGGAGCAGCCACTACCGAACTCATTGCTGAACTTCGGCGTAGCATCTGTATTGCCCTTTCCACTGCCGTGCATACAATAGCTGCTCAACACACGTTTGCCTTGCTGCAAGTCGTAGATGAAAAACCGCTTCTTGCCAGAGGGAATGGAGAAATCCACCAGGATGTAATAATCCGTGTTGTACCCTCGCCGCTCGCAATAGTCCTTCACCTCAGACAAGTCCTCGCAATCCACCTTGCCATACCATTCCTTGGCATCGACGTAATTCTTATACAATGGCTTCGTGTATCTATTATAAATGGGAGGTACAAAGGGGATGCAAACTATTAGCAAGCACTATGACAACCAACGATATGATATATTTCTTATTCATTGTCTTCGTTCAATTTGATTCTTTGTTTTGCGCCTATTTATCTTGTCCAACCATAATCGAGAATTATTGTGTCTCCTTTTATGGGAACAAAGACAGAGATATATGACCCATCCCAATCAGAAACCTTATTACCGTGACCATCATCAACCATTCTCCGATGCATACCCTTTGTTCTGTCGAAAGGAATTGCTTCTGGATAGATATCATATTTATATCCCGTAGAATCCTTACTCCAACAACACGAATCGGTCTTGCATGCTTGGTCTAAACGACAATAGAATTCTTTATCCAATGGTTTTACAGATACAAATTTCACATTTGTATTGTAACTAGCCAATCCACAATCCACATAAAGAGAATCTACTGGGACTATCTCTGGGAATTTCACTCCCGTAGCCTTTCGCAAGTCGTCAGCATTATGATAGTCAATTTGAGTAGGTACTTGTGTACTGCCGCCCCCAAAAGAAACTACTGCGATAAGAAGCAGAACTACAAATAAGGGCAAGCCAATAATAATAATGCCAAAACTCCATTTCAACGAACTTAACCATCCTCTTATATTCTCAATAGCTATATCTTCTTTCGAACAGTCGTCAGAGTGTCTCTTAATATATTCTCTTACCAATCTGCGCTTTACCATCTTCTTTTTCAGCGAGTTGCCCTTTACTTTCTCCAATTCGGACGCAACGGCCTCTTCCGCCTGTGCTTTCAACTGATTGCAGTGCTCTCCTGTTTTGCCGAGCATCTTATGAAGTTTTACAGACAACACGGCATAACTTACGCCACAGATGCCTGCAGCACCTATTAGCCATCGCAAATCTATGCCAGACTTAAAGCACCCTATAATAATGACCGCAAGGCAAACCCACGGCAAGATAATTCTAATAAATTTCTGCATATTTTTCATTGTAATGTCTCTGAACAAAAAAAGGAATACTAAAGCCCGCATGACAATGTTCAAAAGGCCATCTTCATGCAGGCTCTGTTCTGCTTACTGCTTTGTTACGGTAGCCTTGCGTGTGTTTACGCTGAACGTGCCGAGCGATGTCTTCACCTTGTACACGCCATTCTTGGCAGAAACGAGTTTGGCTGTCATACCCATAAAGGAAAAGCTTCCGTCCTCGTTTCGGTTGATGTTGTAACGGCCGAGCGGAGTGTTCACCACGATGTGGTTCTTGGTTACATCCACCACGCCATAGGTCGTGCCCGAAGGAGCGTCCTTCACTTTCTGTGCCACTTCCTTGGCTGCTGTCTGTACATGATCGTCACCACACTTTGCAAAACTTGCTGTGTTGGTTGCTACAACCATCATCAGCGCAATCATTAACTTCTTCATTGTCTTCTATAAATTTAATCGTTTTGTCTTATTGACAATGCAAAGGTAATGTGGCTTTTATGAACCGAGAAACTTTCCGAGGCGGCTTGTACAAGATGTTGGGTTTATTGTATATCTTGGTGCTTATCGCGTTCTGAGCACCAGCCAAGGGGCTACACCGTGGTGCTTGTCTGTACGATACTTGGCTGCCTTCTCCGTGAAATAGGCGGTGCCATCGGGAGCACGGTAGAAACCGCTCTCGTTGCCGCCGGTAAGGTATATGGCATCTACGTAGCCATACTCGCGCAGGGCATCGGCAAAGTCCCAAAGGGTCTCGGGGTGACGGGTTGCAATGACGCAAAGGCGGTCGTCGGCAGTGCGTGCAAGGGCTTTGCGCTCCACCTTGCCATGCAGTGAGAAACGGTGTGGCAGTTCGCCGTTGGAAACGAGCACGAACTGGCGGAAGTAAGAGCCGTCACGCTCTATCATGTGTTCCTGCATATCGTCAAAGCGCGAAACTCCGATAACCATATTGCCCCTTTCGATGGCGCAATAACCGAGGCGCGATGCGTCGCTCTGCTTCTTTTCGCCATCAACGACCAACGAACCGATATACTTGCCCGTAGAGGTATAGTCGGCAGTACGGGTATACATCAGCACACTATGGTCAGCGGTATCGGGTTCTACGAGCGACAACTCTGCTCGCACGTTGTGCAGTTCGTAGATGTCGAGTGCCACTCCGAGCACCGAGTCGGTTTTGAGCACTACTTCCGAGGAACCTTTCTGCACTTGCATACTGTCCAACTTCTTGATGTTGTCCCTCGGCGATACAGAAATACTTACTCCTATATTATAATAGTAGTTGTATAAAAGTATGGTACCATAGCAGCCAAACACAAGTGTAACGGTTGCCACAAACCATATAATACCCCGTCCCCACTTCTGCAGTCGGCTTCGCTTCCTTATGGTTGCAAATGAAGATTGACAGTCAGTCTCCTCACTACTCTCAATAGTAATAATGGGTTCCTCAAGTATCTCCTGTGAAGAAGCGCTGTTGTCATTATCCTCTATCGTGAATTTGGGCTTCTCCTGTGTCCCGTTGTCTTCAGTATGTTTCATAATCATTTATTTTTCTTGTTCTAACATGTTTTTTAACTCCTTTAGTGCTTCTTTTGAAGCCCTTAGCTTGAACACTTGATGCAAACGGTGGTCCATGAGTTTCAAATCCTGACTGGTGATGTTGATGGAGTAAACAAAATTCTTGTTCACTATGAGGCTCTTGCCGACACGTGCGAAGAAGTTCTGCTTTAGTTTCTCAAGTGCTTCGACAAAGTAGTGCAACTGAAACGTCATTGTCACAGCCTCGCCATTGAAAAGATACACGTCGCAATAATTGCCGGAGGCTTCTATATAGGCTATATCTTCAGTAGGCACTCTGAATAGACCTACGGAAGTGGATATTTTGAGTATTTCCATTTTGCATTTAAAAGATCTACATAGTTATACATAAAAAGGTGGTTGTATTATCAACGTAAATTTACAAATTTTATTTTGTCATACATCAATAATGCCTCAGCTCGTCTTTTCCAAAATGAAATACTGATACCCACAACATGCTCTCATCGCCGTCGAAGAAGAACCATGGATTGGAAATAGGGTTAGGGTTTCTCACTATATGTAGTTCGCGTGCAGGAGTATTGCCCTCTGCACACATAATGGCGACCTTGTTGCCGTTGCGAGCCACATCAATCACAATCAGAGCATGCCCCATTCCTTCAAACTTGCGAGCCGGATAGACAAGCACATCACCAGGCTGCACCTCACTTATCGGGCGAGGCGTCGTTTCACGGCTTACAGAGAAAGTGCTACACACGCCATAGGCTTTCCTCAAGAATTTCTCCAATGCCTTGCGTGAGGATCCGCCATGATATTGCAGTGTATTTCCATTTACATCCTGGAAGCGTATCTCCGAGTAACGTCCCCGGCTGAAAAGATACTCAGCCCTTAGCCTCATCGTCATGTCGGCACACTGCTCCGAGTTGCTGAGCATCGGTATATCGATTACGCCAGTTGACAGAAACTGGAATCGTGCATCACCACCCGTATAGAGCTGCACCTTGCTTCCCCGTTTCTTCAATGGCAGACTGCGCATAAACTCTGCATAACTGCCCTCCACACGGGTATACCCGACAGGTGTGGAGAT
>ERZ808240.2011-NODE-2011-length-23519-cov-39.792746_pt1 | contig 23519 bp, 16 predicted proteins | sample MGYA00521084_ERZ808240 | MGnify/ENA primary metagenome ERZ808240 (study PRJEB31516, sample SAMN03275571) | gut metagenome | biome: mammalia-associated habitat; material: feces | host: Papio cynocephalus | place: Kenya | collected 2012-08-06 ...
CCCTCGGAGTTTACTCCATCGGCGAGACGGCCACCCCGTTCCGGCGCAACGGCATCACCGTTCCGGCGCAACGGCATAGGCGTTCCGGCGCAACGGCATAGGCGTTCCGGCGCAACGGCATCGCCGTTTCAAGGCAATTGAACACCCGTTTCGGGCGTTCCGGGCGGGCGAAAAAGGGGCACTCGCCCGGGGCACCCCGAATTTTTAGGGGATATCTGACTGTTTCATGATGCATTTCAAGCGAAAACGCAAACTAACGGACATTTTCGCGCCTGCAGGCGATCCGTTCTCATGCCCATGAGAATTTTTTCTCATCGGCACGAGAATCTTTTCTCATGGGCATGAGAATTCCGTCTGTTCGTGACGCCGCGCGGACGGACAAGGACAGGGGGCTTCGTCTACACGGCCAACCCCGAAACCCCGTCCCGCCCCGGACAAACGTCCTTCTCGTGGATGCAAGAAATCTTTCCCATGGGCACGAAAAGGGCGTCCCGCTCCGACTGCTTCGTTTTCAACCGTTTGACGGTAGCCGCATGCGCGCTTCCCGCCGGAAACAAAGTCCACAGCCCCGATTCCAGCCTTTCTACTGCGATTTTTAGGTTCAAAGGTCGTGCCGACACACCGCCCGCCGTCTGCATTTTCTTTTTTTCGCACGGTCGCGTATCGCGCATAAAGAGAGGTGGTCCCGTCCGGAACCACCCCTCCCGTTTCTTGTCGGACGCCTCCGGCTTACGCCTTAGCCTGCGCGGCGAGAGAAGCCAGCAGTCCGCCATCCAAGATCAGACGCTTCTCGCGCGCGGAGAGCGTCGTCTTGAGCACGACAGGTTTTCCGTCCACCGTCACGGTCAAGATACCGTCCCCTTCAATCGCCTTGCGCAGCCCTTTCATGTCGATTTCCGCGTTTTCCGCGATGGCATCGTAGTCCGCCGGATTCGCGAACACGAACGGAATGATGCCGAAATTGATGAGATTGGCGCGGTGGATGCGCTCGATGGACTTGGCTATGACGGCCTTCACCCCGAGATACATCGGACACAGCGCCGCATGTTCCCGGCTGGAGCCCTGTCCGTAGCTTTCGCCCGCGACAATGACGTTCGCCTTGCCTGTCTCTTTGTTCTTGAGGCAGATGTCATGGAAGGCGGGATTGCACGGCTCGAAGACGTATTTGGCGTATTCGGGTATGTTGGAGCGGTATTTGAGCCGTGCGCCGGCGGGCATGATATGGTCGGTCGTGATCTTGTCGCCGACCTTGATCGCCACGATCGCCTGCAACCCGTCAGCGAGCGGCGCCCCGGCCGGAACGCGCGCGATATTCGGGCCGCGCACGATTTCCGTCCCCGGCACGCCCTTCCCCGCGGTCTCGCGGTAGAGGAACATCGCGTCGTCGATCGGGAACTTCTCCGGCGCGGCGACTGAGGGGATTTCCGCCGCGAAGGGGTCTTCGACCTTTCCGGTCAAAGCAGAGACCGCCGCGGTTTCGGGCGAAACGAGGTAGACTTTGGCGGATTTCGTCCCCGAGCGGCCTTCGAAATTGCGGTTGTTGGTGCGCAGGCTGACGGCATTCGTGCGCGGCGACATGTGCGCGCCGATGCAGAAACCGCACGCGTTCTCGAGAATGCGGCATCCGGCGGTGTACAATATCCCGAGGGAGCCGTCTTCCGCCAGCATGCGCGTGACCTGCCGCGAACCGCAGGCGATGCCGACTTCCACGTCGTCGGCCACGTGCTTGCCCTCCAAGATGCGGGCGACGGTGCGGATGTCGCGGTAGGAGCTGTTCGTGCACGAACCGATGAGAATCTGGTTGACGCGCGTGCCTTGCATGGATTTGACCGTGACGATGTTGCCGGGCGAATGCGGCGCGGCCATCAACGGCTCGATCCCGGAGAGATCGATTTCGTACACGTCATCGTAGGGACATCCCTCGTCTGCGGCGATTTCCAGGTAGTCGCCGCCACGTCCCTGGGCCTCCAGGAACGCCTGCGTCACCTCGTCGCTCGGGAAGATGCTCGTCGTCACGCCGAGTTCGGCGCCCATGTTCGCGATGGTGGCGCGCGAGGGGACGTCCAGCGTCTTCACGCCGGGACCCGTGTACTCGAAAATCCACCCCACGTTGCCCTTCGTGCCGAACTTCTCGAGCACCTTCAGAATGACGTCCTTGGCGCTCGCGCCGCGGCGCAATTCGCCCTTGAGGACGATGGCGCGCACTCTCGGGGTCGGGATGTGGAACGCGCCGCCCGCCATGGCGACGGCGATGTCGATGCCGCCCGCGCCGATCGCGATCTGGCCGATTCCGCCGCCGGTCGGAGTGTGCGAATCGGAGCCGAGCAGGGTCGTTCCGGGCTTCCCGTACCGCTCGAGATGCAACTGGTGGCAGATGCCGTTTCCGGCTTTGGAGTAGACGACGCCGTATTTCTTCGCGATGGAAGCGAGAAAATCGTGGTCGTCGGCGTTCTCGAAGCCGATCTGGACGGTGTTGTGGTCCACGTAGGAGACGGCCAAATCGTTCTTGACGTGCGGCACGCCCATGGATTCGAACTGCAGATAGGCCATCGTGCCCGTCGCGTCCTGCGTCAGCGTCTGGTCGATGCGGATCCCGAGTTCCGCGTCCTTGGCGGGGTCGCCTTCCACAAGGTGCCGCGCCAGGATCTTGCGCGCGACGTTCAGCGGTTCGCTTTCTGTTGTCGTTTTTGCCATAGCTCTATAACTCTTTCAACTTTCGCTTTCGAACTCACGGTTCTCCCGTCTATTATACCAAATCTCCGCGCGGTTGCACAGGTGCATTCCGGCCTGCGTCCGCGGGCGTCTCCGGCGGCTTCGCCAGACGGCGCTCTTCGTCCCTGTTGAGGACTTCCACGTAATACGGGGCATGCTCGCCGCGGCAGAAGAGGCCGTGCACGGCGGCAGGCCCTTCCGCGGCGATGACATCCTCGACGAGACGCACCATTTCGTCCGTAATGCGCAGCCCCGGCAGGAAGACGGGGATTCCGGGCGGATACGGCACCAGGAATTGCGAGGCGATGCGCCCCGCGCTTTGCGCCAACGTCACCAATTCGCCGTCGCAAAGCGCCGCGGCATGCGGGAGCACGACAGGCTGCTCCGCGACCGCGTCGTCCACCGTCGGACGCATCGGCGGCGGGTCCTCGGGGCGGCCTATCAACTCGCGATTGAGCCGGCAGACGCGGAAGAGGTCCTCGAAGTTCTCCTCTTGCGTTCCCGTCGTCACCAGGAAAAGGATGGTCGTGGAAGAAGCTTTCTCCCATTGGATGCGCGCCTTGCGGAGGGCTTTGCGGAAGGCGGCGCACGCGGCGGGGGTCTTCAGCATCAACACGATTTTGAGGGGGTCCTTCGAATACCCCGCCTGCTCCCAGCCGGCCCCTCCCGCTATTTCGGACAGATTGGCGAAGGCGTCCGATTCGGCGATCCCGCATTCCGCCGCGACGCGGGCGCGAAACGCCGCGACCCAGCGCAGACGTTCATCCAGGAGTTTCATGCCTTCCAGGCGCATTTGCACGCCGGCGATGTCGAGCGTCGCCAGAAACGGGTAGTGCGGCGAGGTCGAATGCCAATAGCGCAGCATTTCGCGCAAGTCGTGCACGAACTTCTCGTACGACCCGTGTCCATGCAGGGCGAAACGCCGGCGGAGCCACCGGAACTGCGGGGAGGCGTCCTCCTCCAGCAGTTTCTTGAATCCCGTCGAAACATGGATCATCGAAGCCTGCGAGAACGCCGCCATGGTCTTGTGGGTGGACTGCACCGCAAAATGGGCTCCGCTGTAGCCGTTTACGGCGTTGTAGCGGCGGATGTTCCCGGAATCCGTCTCGCCATAGGTATAGTAGGGATGGAAACTGAGATACCCCGCCCAGGCTTCGTCCGCATAGAAGAGAATGCCGCGCTGTTCGCAGAGCCGCGCCACCTCCCAGACCGGATACAGCACGCCTTCGTAGGTGCAGGTCGTCAAAACGAGCAGTTTCGGCCGGACGGACACGGCGTCGAGCTCGCGTTCGATGGCGCGCAGCGAAACAGGCCCCCACACGCCCAGCCGCGCGTTCCACCGGGACGGCAGGTAATGCGGCACCGCGCCGGACATGACGATGGCGTGATGCACGGACTTGTGGCAGTTGCGGTCGACGAACACGGTTTCGCCGGGTTTGAGGAGCGTCATGAGCATCGCCTTGTTGGAGGTCGACGTGCCGTTCGTGACGTAGCAACTGAGCGCCGTGCCGAATATCTCTGACGAGAGTTTCTGCGCCTCGGAAAGCGGCGTGCGCGCCTCGGGGCTGGAAAGATCCCCCAGCGACTCCACCGAGACGGACAGGTCCGAGCGGAAAATCATCGAACCGAACGCTTCGTAGTATCCGCGCAGGAACGGCGACGCGGCAAAGGCGTTTCCGCCCGAATGGCCGGGCGTGTGCCAGTTCGTCCCCGCCTTGACCTGCACGTATTGCTTCAGGGCGTACCAGAAACGCGGCATCCAGAAAGATTTGAAGAGATGGACAAGCCGGTCGTGGTTGCGCGCGGGCTCCTCGAAGATGCACGCCGGCTTCTTCGTCCAGCGCCGCTGGGGGACCGCCACGGCGTCATGCCCGGGATAGACGATGACGACCCGGGGCAAAGTCGGCAGGAAGATGCGCAGCCAGGCGCGCAGACTCAGCGTGCCCACGTTCGCGCCGAAAAAGACGTCGTCTATCAAAAGAAGGCAAAGCTCCTGCCCGCAGTCCGTCAGACCTTTGCGGCGGGAACCGCCGTTGAACACCGCGCGGGGCAAATCCTCGGGGGAGGACACCGTCGTCAGTTTGAGCGGCGGATACTCCAGCGGCATGCGCACGTTGTAGGCGTCCCCGCAGAATTCGCGGAAAGCGTCCGACATCCCGTACTCGACTGCCGGCATGCGCCGCGCATCGTCCGCGGCGGGCTGATGTATCCACAATACGGAAAGCGATCTCATAGGGTTAGGATTATATCATAATTCGCGGCGGTTTCCCATGGGCGAGACGCGGCAACCCGCGGAATGCGGAACCGGCACTCCGGGCGGAACGTTCTAGACGAGCCCCCATTCCCGCAAAGGTTCGACGGGGAGCCCCATGATGTTCTCGTAGCTTCCCTCCCAGTGCGACACGATCAAATCGCCGCTTTCGTCGATATCGTAGGCTCCGGCGCGGTCCGTCGGACGCACGCGCGCGACGTAGTCTTCCAGCAGGGCGTCCGTCAGCTTGCGGAATGTCACGTGCGATTCTTCTACCCGCACGGCCCCGTTGAGCGCGACGGCCGTGTAGACGACATGGGTGTTCCCGCTCAGTTCCCCCAGAAACCGCCGCGCCTCGTCCAGATCGCGCGGTTTGCCGTAGATGCGCCCGGCATGCCAGACGATGGTGTCGGCCGAAAGGATGTCCACGTCCGGCGAAGGGAACAGCTTGCGCGCCGCGGCGCCCTTCGCACGGGCGTTCTCTTCGACGGTGCGCACGGGATCGTGCGGCCAGGACACCTCCTCGGCGTCCGTGCGCACGACCTCGAAGGGGATGCCGAGGGACGCCAATATCTTCGCGCGCCGCGGACTTCCGCTCGCCAAAATCAGTTTCTTTCGCATGATTCTCCGAATTCGACTTGCCAGGGACCGTATTCCCGCCAACACGCCCGTACGGACTCTTTCTCGGGTTCGACGTAGAGGGGCCGGGCCTGATGGCGGAACCAGGTATCCTGCCGTTTCGCAAGCTGGCACGTCCGCGTCAGTATCTTCGCGCGATCGTCCCCTTCGCGGTAGCCTATGGCCAACGAGGCCGTGCGCGACCAGACCGGATACCGTTCGCGCAAACGCCGCTTTTCCTCCTCGAGCCCCTGCATGAACATGTCGTCCAGGCGCGCGGCGATGCGCGCGCGCACAACCGCGCGGTCTATGCGCACGACCGGGTAGACCGGCGGCGGCTTGACCCAGGCGCGGTCCAGCCCGCGCAGAAGGGCCGAGAAATAGAGCCCCGTCCCCCCGACGACGATGACGGGCGTCTCCGCCGGAACCGTCCGGATCCACGCGGAAGCCGCACGCAGCCAGGCGCCGGCGGAAAACTCCTCGGCCGGCGTCACGATATCGACGCCTCCCATGCCGAATTCGGCGATTTCGTCCGCTCCGGGCTTGGCCGTGCCGATATCCATGCCTTTGTAGACCAGCATGGAATCCGCGCTCAAGATGCGCGCGCCCATCTCCCGCGCCAGTTCCGCCGAAAGCGCGCTCTTTCCGCTGGCCGTGGGTCCGGCGAGAATATAGACCGCGCGCTTCATGCCTTCCGGACTGCGCGTCCGGCCGTCAGCGACAGCAGGATCAGCAGCATCGCCGCGACGGAAATGCAGACGTCGGCGACGTTGAAGCAGGGGAAATGGGCGCCGCCCCAGTGAAAATCGAGAAAGTCGATGACATAACCGCGAAAAACGCGGTCGATGAGATTCCCGGCGATCCCCGCATAGAGTATGCACTCGCACGCCGCGCCGCACCGGCGTCGCCAGCCGGACGCGTCGACATGGAAGATTTCGCGCCGCTTCCAGACCAGAAAGACAAGCGCGGCAATCCCCGCCAGAGCGAGCGGCCAGACATGGTGCTGGAACAGCCCCCAGGCGCACCCACGGTTTTCGACATAGGCCAGATCGAAGAATCCGGGGACGACCGGGCGGGACGCGGCGCCTTTCAGCTTCGCCGCGGCCCACTCCTTCGTGACCGCGTCCAGCAACACGAGGTTGGCGACTACGGCAAATACGCGCGCGAAAGTCCTCACCGTCCGCGGTTCTTTTCGCGTTCCATTTCCGTCTGGCACTCCATGCACGTGAGCACGAACGGCTGGTTCAGAAGGCGCTGCTTGCGAATGAGCTGTCCGCAGACCGTGCAGACGCCGTACGTGCCGTCGTCGATGCGGTGCAGGGCTTCCTCGATCTGCCGGATCGTCCGGTTGATGGCCCCCATTTGGCCGAGCGCCTGCAGCCGGAGCGTCTGGTTGGTGCCGTCGCCGCCGTCCGCCTCGTGGTCCTCGGACTCGTTGAACCCCGTCGCTTTCATCGCGTCGACGCCCGTAAGCGCTTGCGCACGCGCCTCAAGGAGACGTTTGCGGAATTCGGCCAGGTCCGCCGGCGGAAACTGCACGGAATCCGTCCCCTTCGTGCGGGTCGTCGGACGCCGCGGCAGGCGGATGTCCGCCCCGGGATAGGTGTCTTCCGTCTTGCGCGAAGCGCGCTTCATCTCCTCCGCGATGGACATCGCGAACGCCATGGCGTCGTCTTCGTTCATCGCGAGGATCTCCGTCTCCTTTTCGCGCTTGGCCGGCGCGGCGGGACGCTTGATGATGCGCGGCGGGACCCGATTCGGCGCAGGGGAAGCCTTCTTGGCGTTTTCAGCCTTGCCAACGGCGGTCTTCTTCACTACTTTCTTGATCATGGCAGGGACTCCTTTCTTGTCCGTTCAGATTCACGTCCGCGCACGCAAACCCGCACGCGCGGACGCCGTATCGGTCATATCTGCATGCCGGCGGGCAGACGCATCCATTCGCGCACCGCGGCGCCGAGCGGACGGATCTCCTTGACCGACGCCAGGCGACGGTCGTTCTCCGCGCCCGGAAGCTCGAACTTGTCGCCGACCTTCTTGCCCAGCATGTTCTGCGCGAGCTGCGTCTTCATCGAAAGGATGTTCTTCTCGATGTCGTTGTCCCACTCGCCCAGGATGGCGTAGGTCTTGTCGCCCGCCGGGGTCTCGACGACGACTTCCACTCCCGGCATGACCTCGCTCGTCTCGGCGGAGGCGAAATCGGACGGCTTGACGGCTTCAAGATCCGCCTGCATGAGCGTCTGCTTCTGCATGAGCGCGCGCTGTTCGTCCTTCGCGTACTGGTATTCGGCGTTTTCGGAGAGGTCGCCGAAGCCCTTCGCGAATTCGATGCGTTTGACGTTCGCCGGCATGTCTTCGTTGATGAGCTTGAGGTACTCGGCCTTCTTGAACGCATAGCTGCGGTACGACGTCTCGCGCGCGTATTCGCGCTTCTTCTCGGCCTTGACGAGATGCCTCTCGAGCTCGGGGCACACGTGCGTCATCCGCACGACAAGCGCGTGGTGCGTCGACGGATCCCAGGCGATGGAGGCCTGGAAACGCTCGAAGAAAAGGACGCGATCCGCAGGCGAAAGCATGTCGAACACGCCCGAAAGCCACTTGGTGTCCGCGAACAGACGGCGGACCATGTTCTGCAGGCGCAGGGCTTCGCCGCTCTGGCGCCCTTCGCCCAAGGCTATCGCATGCGACAGGATCGTCGCGTACGAGGGCAGCTCCGTCCAGCCTTGATAGGTCTGATAGCGCCCGGCCAGGAGCGTCGTCAGCGTGGCTGGCGCGGCGGGCGCCCGCATGCAGGTGCCGATCGCCGCACGCAAATTCGCGTCTTCCGCGCCGAACGCCTTGACGATTTCGTCCACCGCGGCATAGCACAGGTCGGGAATCGCCGCGTAGAGCCGGGCCTTGGACGCATCGTCGTTGGCGAGGAAACGGATCATCTGGCCGACCTCGCGCGCCGGCAATTCAGCCGCGGCCTTGATGAAGCGCTTGCGCTGCCAGAGATACTCGCGCATTTCCTCCGCACGCGGCGTCGCATAGCCCAATTGGGTCGCCAGACAGGCCAAACGCGCATAGAGCGCATCGTCCACAAGCCGCGCCGCGGTGACCGCGAAGGCGAGACGCTCGCCGATTTTGTTCTTCACGTCTTCCGGAGCCGCCTTGAAACGGTTCTCCTGCGCGGCGAACGCGCGCACAGCCGCCAGAATGAGCTTGGGATCCGTCTCGTGCGCGAAAGCGGTCAACCAGTTGTCGCCATATTCCTCGGCCGACTGGCGCAGACGCAGGGGATCCGTCCGGCGCGCCGGAACCTCGACCAGGCGGTCGCGGCGCAGTTCCTGGCGCGCCTTGTCCCAGAACGCCTTCCAGTTGACCGCCTTGACAAAGCCGTTGGAAACGATCGTCGACTCGAGACGCGCGAGCGGCATGTCGCCGTAGCTCGAGAGAACGAGCTTGACGAATTCGCCCGGATGTTCCTTCAGAAGCCCTTCGACGCGCGCAGGGTCGGCCTGCGCCAGAACCAGCACGTGGTTCTCCGGCGCGCGCTGCAACATGTCGATGGCCGCGGCGTACGTGAACTGGTGGCCCTTCTTCGTCTTGAAATCCACCGTGATGCGCTTGTAGAAATAGTCCACGCGCTTGACGAGCCCGAGCCCCCACGTGCCGTTGAGCACGCGTGCGCCGGGCTGGAAACCGACCAACTTCTCGAGAGCGCCCAGAGCCTTGTCCAAAGGCGCGGCGCCGAACCCGACGCTATCCAGGAATGAAAGGATCGTCCGGTCGTCCGTCGTCTTCTTCAACGCGTCGCGTATGCCGGTCGGCCGCAAAGCCTTGCCCAGCTCCGCCTGCTTTTCGCGCACGAACGCGAAGGCTCCTTCAAACTCTTTATTTTCCGCAAACGCATTGAGTTGCGTCGCCAGTGTTTCCATGTCAGCCATTGTCATAATTCCTTCAGTTGAAATCTGCAGGTGAGAATTATACCAAAAATGCGCCGTACATACAAACGAGAGTTTCAGGCGCGAAAAGTGTATCATGTCGTGAGACACCCGGGACAGGTCGTCCGGGCGAGGAGAGAGAGAGAAGGAGAACGAAAACGGAAGGACCTTGGATTGCCGGGAAGACCACTTTCGGACGGTGGCTCGGCGCTCACCCATCCGGACGGTGTGCCGTACGCTTTCGGGACCGAGCCGCCGCGTTTCCCCGTCGACGTACCCCGTCAGCTCGCCGTGGAAACGCAGTCAGTCGTCTATGACGACCGCGTTGCCCTGCCGGTCCAGATACTTGACCGCCTCCAGAAAGCCCAGGATCGTGCCGATCGCATCGTACTTCTGTCCGCGGATATAGCCGCTTTGCAGCGCGAACTCCACCGCGCGCGACAGGGAATAGAGCGGACGTTCCACCACCACAGGACGCAGCAATCTCTTGCCCGTCCCGGGATGTTTCACTTGAATGACGCGGTATTTTATCGGACTTTCGGCTTCCATATCTCTCTCCTTATTACAGGCCCTCCCCCGCGGCCGGCGGCCGGCTCAAGGGATAGACAACAGGGTGTAGCATACCACATCTGCGCCGGATGCGCAACAGAACTTCAAGAGACCGCGGTCTCTTGGTTGAAAGACCGCGGTCATTTGGGTAAAAGACCGCGGTCATTTGGGTAAAAGACCGCGGTCTCTTGGGTAAAAGACCGCGGTCTCTTGGTCAGAAGACCGCGGTCATTTGGTCAGAAGACCGCGGTCTCTTGGACGCGACCTGCCCACAAGACGCGTCCGTCCCCCTGCAACGCGTCCGCTCCCGAAGCGGGAGGGGGTATCCGGACAAGGGAATTGGCGGGAAAGGAGGGTGAGAAGGAACCGGAAACCTGCGGAGCCCTCAGTCGCGCCGCGCGGTTTCTTTTATACCCGCGACGCTGTGCGCAAGACCCGGAAAAACCGACACGTCATTTCCCTTCGGACGGATCGGCGGATATAGTCTTTTCTACGATTTGTCCGTCACGCCAGATCTTCAGCTTTCCGCCCGCCGGAGCGCGACAGAATTGGCGCATAAGCTCTTTCGTCGGCGTCCGGCCGTTCACGGCAAGAATCACGTCGCCGTCGAACAAATCGTTCTTCCAGCCTGTCCGGCCCGGCACGACGAGCGTGATTTCAAGCGCCTTCCGGGTGCCGATCCTGCGTCCAAGTTCCTCGCCAGGCCACTCGTAGCGGATGCCCATCGGCAGAGGCTCCTTGCGCTTCTTGTAGTAAAGGACACGATATTCATAACGCGGCACGGTATAACTGTAGGGGAGCCAGTCCGTATCCAGCATCGTCACGGGGACCGTGCGCGGACCGTCCGGTCCCCAGACCGTCCCGAAAGACGTGCGCATGACGGGCACGGACGTCATGCCGGTCGCCGTATCCGTTCCCGCGTACCAGGTGAAATAGTCGATCTTTTCAGTTTTGAGCGTGCGCCCGAGCCGCACCATCGCGCTCGTCCAGTCCTCGTCCGCCGCGCCGGTAAACGCGGCGCTTCCGATAAACGCGTAGTCCGCCGCTTCGCGCCGGGCGATACGCTGGGCGATGTTGGTCCCGGCGACGAGTTCCGCATCAAGTGGACCTTCATAGTCTTCTACCTCGTTCGCTGCGATGTCGGGATTCGGCGTGTAATAGGGCTGGATGCTTGCGCACCCGGCGAAGACGGAACCGAACAGAACAAACAGGGCGAACCGCAGCATTTCAGACCTCCTGCAGCAGGCGCAGGGCGACAATCCGCAATTCGACGTGCGCACCGCCATAAGTCGACGTTTCAACCGTAAAAAGAGCTTCGTGGGGTTTCGCCGCGTTTGCGCGGAGCGTCTCAACTTGGTCGCCATGCCCCCACCATACGGCGCGCGGGAAGCCATCGCCCCTGAACGTGAGCGCGAGATGGCGCCCTTCCAATCCAAGCGGACGCACCTCGCGCAGGAAGAGATTGCGCGCGGCGAACAGAGGTTCGGGATTTCCCTCGCCGAACGGCGCCATGCGGGCGATGTCCGCGGCAAGTTCCAGAGTCAAATCCGCTCCGTCAACATGCGCATCGAAAGAAACCGCGACCCCTGCAGACCCCGTTTTGTTCTGCCGTGCGCAGGCCGCGGCGAACGCCACGCGAAAAGCGCCCGTGTTGCCCGGGGGCAGGGAAAAGCCGCCGGCGGCGGCGTGCCCGCCGAAGTGATCGAGGAGGGATGCGCATTCCGCCAAGGCATCGCGCAGATTGTATCCCTCGGGCGCACGCGCCGAACCTCGTCCGTTGACGACGACGCATACCGGCACGGCCTGCTCTTCGAGGGATTCGAGCACGCGCGCGGCGACGATGCCGGCGACGCCGGGGTGGCCATCGGGCAAATCGACGACCTGCGCCGCGGCTCCGGCAACGATTTTCTTCAGCGCGTCGTCGGTCATCCGCTGCTCGGTGCTCTTGCGCTCCTGGTTTCGTCCGTCGATCTCGCGCGCCTGCATGCGCACTTTCTCGCGATCGGAGCACAGGACGAGTTTGAGCGCGTCCATGCCGCTGCCCAGTCTTCCGGCGGCATTGATGCGCGGTCCGATGATGAATCCGAAATCGCGCGCGGTCATATGTTCGACGCCGCGGCGCGAGGCGCGATCGTAGAGTTCGCAAAGCCCTATCGGAGCGCAACGCCTGAAAACCCGGAGGGCTTCCGCCACAAGAATGCGATTCTGGCCCGTCAACGGCATGACGTCCGCCACGGTCGCGAGCCCCGCCAGAACGAGCGCCTCGCCCGCGTAGGATTTGGACGTGTCCACCAGCCCTTGCGCCTTCGCGCGCGCAATCACGGCGTGGGCGACAAGAAATGCGACTCCCGCGCCGCACAGCCCGCGAAAGCAGGCCGGACAAAGCGCATCCGGGACGTCCGCCACGGGATCCGCAACAAGACAGTCCGGCAGGACGGGGCCCGGCAAATGATGGTCGGTCACGATGACGGTCACGCCCTCGGCCTTCAGCCTGGCGACCTGTCCGGCGGACACGATGCCGTTGTCCACCGTCACGACAAGCGCGACGTCGGGATTCTCGCGGCGCATGCGGGCGACCGAAGCCTCCTGCATGCCGTACCCTTCCGCCAAACGCTCGGGCAGGAACGCGCGCACATCCGCGCCGGGCAAGGCGCGGATGGCCTTTACGAGAATGGCCGTCGCGGACACGCCGTCGCAGTCGTAGTCGCCGAAGACGACGATTGGACCGCCCCGGCGGACAAAGGCGAGTATGACATCCGCGATGCGTCCCACCACGGGCCACTCCTCCGGATCCGCCAATTGCCGCAGAGACGGCGCAAACCAATCCGCCGCGGTCTGCGCCGAAACGCCGCGCAACGCCAACAAACGGGCCAGAAGCGGCGAAAACCCAGCCGCTTCCAAGCCTTGGACGGTCGCGTCGTCGACCGCGCGTTCAGTCCATTGTACCAGTCGCGACTCCTCTGTCAGCCAATCTTGACTTCGTGGCACCAGCCGTGCGTATCCGGCAAATCGCCGTACTGGATGCCCTGCACGGTCTCGTAGAGCTTCTGGAGGTGCGGGCCAACCTTGTCCGGGTCGGAGATGCGAATCACATCCTCGCCGCGCGTAATCTCCCACACTGGGGTCACGACGACGGCCGTGCCGCAGGCGGCGACTTCGGCGAAGTCCTTGATTTCCGTGTAGGGAACCGGACGGCACTCGACCTTCCAGCCCAGGTCAGAGGCGACCTGTTTCAGCGACATGTTCGTGACGGAAGGCAGCACGGAGTGGCTGTCCGGCGTCACGTACGTGCCGTCCTTCTTGATGCCGAGGAAGTTGGAAGTGGAGAATTCCTCCACGAGGGTGTGGGTCTTCGCGTCCAGGTAGAGTTCGACGGGCCAGCCGTCGTGTTTCGCCTTCTCGTGGGCATACAGGCTCGCGGCGTAGTTGCCGCCCACCTTCACGTCGCCCATGCCGTGCGGCGCGGCACGGTCCCAATTGTCCAGGATGACGGCGCGCACCGGCTTCATGCCGCCCTTGTAGTAGGCGCCGACCGGCATGCACATCATGAGGAAGGTGTATTCTTTCGCCGGCGCGACGCCGATTTGCGGACCCGTGCCGATCAGAAGCGGACGCAGATACATCGACCCGCCCGTCCCGTAGGGCGGCACGAACTCTTCGTTGGCCGCGACGAGCTTCTCCGCCGCCTCGATGAACATCTCCTCGGGCACCGGCGCCATGACCGTGCGCACCGCCGTGCGGTGCATGCGCTTGGCGTTCTCGTCCGGACGGAAGATCGCGATCTTTCCGCTCTTCTGGCGAAATGCCTTCATGCCCTCGAAGCATTCCTGTCCGTAGTGCAGACACGACGCGCCGATATGCATCGTAATATAGGGATCTTTCACGAACTCGAGCGGCCCCCACGTGCCGTCTTTCCAAACACTCCGCACATGGCAGTTGACGTCCGAGAAGCCAAAACCCAACTTCTCCCAGTCTATATCTGTTCTAGGCATTTACCTGTTCCTTTCTTGAAATCGACTCTACTATTATAGCACATCAGTTCCGTCTCTGAAAGAGAGGGGCCGCAATTTCATAAAGCTCGCCATCGCGCTGAATGAGCTCGATGGTCTGCTTCTGGTTCGTGGCGAGCGCCGTCTGCAAACTGCGGAGCGCGGCCTGCTTCCGCCCGGTCTTGTACTGGATCTTGGCGAGAGCCGCCCATGCGGACATATCCTCGCGCGGCGCTTGGCGCAGATATTTGAGCAGCGCCTGCTCAGCTTCGGGCAGGAACCCGCCCTCGGAAAGAACCGCCGCGAGGAAGATGAGCTCCGTCTTGTCGGTCGCCGAAGCGACGCCATCCTTCAGAAGCCGGGCGGCATCCGCCATGCGCCCCATGGCACGATAGGCTTGCGCCAGACGGTAGTTGTCCTCGCGCGACAGAACGTTCTGGACACGTTTCTTCGCTTCAAGCGCCGACACTTCCTTCAAGAGCGACCGGATCTGCACGACATAGTCGCGCACGCCGCGTGTGCGGGTGTTGTTGGGATCCAGCGCGTCCGTGAAGTCCATCAATTCCAGCACCTTGTCCCACTGGCGGGCCGGAAAGAGGATTTCCTGCACATAGCGGAACGTCGCCTCGGGCGATGCCGGATAGAGCAGGCAGGCCTCGCGGAACGCCTGCGCACCCTCCGCGAAGCGCCCTTTCTTGACGTAGAGCCCGGCGATGGCCGCGCGGAGCTTCGAGAAGCTCTTCTGTCCGGCGAAATCGCGCCGGTACATGGGGTCGCTCAGCAGCCGGCGCGTGTACCAGTCCCAGAAGTCCGCGTCCTTGGCGGCTGTCGCCGGATTGTAGGGTGTCGGATTCTTGTTGATCTTCATGATGAGCCCGTGAGGCGAAAGGTAGTCGTACATCCAAGGGATGACGTAGCTCTCTTCCACATAGAAGGCGTGGCGCAGACGGTCGTGGTCGAACATCATCTTCGTCAGAATGCCGTTGATTTCCATGACGCCCAAGGCTCCCGTGACCTGCACGCGTCCGTTCTCGATCTTGAGGTCGCCGTTGGCCGGGCGCACGCCGCGCTGGACCTCGTCCACGTAGATGTTGAAGGCCTGCGCCGAATCCTCCTTGGACGGAATCCAGATCTCGTCGCCGTAGAGGTCGCGCTCGACCGACATGTAGGTGTCGTCCGCAAGCGCGTTCTGCGTGATGAGATAGACGTCGGGACGGTAATTCGCCGCATAGATCATGTAGGTCGGGACGAACCGCCCCGGATCCGTGCCGCCGAAGAAGATCGAGAAGTCTTCCATCCGCTCGGGCCAGTTCGGATCGGGGAGCGGTTCCTCGTCCGCCAGCAGCTGGTCCTTTATCGCCTTTGCGCCTTCAAGTTGATACGCGCCGAACTGCCAGCCGAAGGTATGTCCGTTCTGTTCGTTGCCGCCCAGCTCGAAAACCATGCGCTCGTCGGTGTAGTTCTGGACTATGGGATAGACGGTCGACACGGCGATCAGAGCGAGCGCCACGGCGACCGCCCAGGCGATCCGCTTCGTCTTCTTGAGCGCGAGCACCGCGGCGAAGACGAGCCCGTAGCCGATCCAAAGCGCAATCATGGCGTGGGACGAGATGAACTTGACCTTCTGGATGAACCCGTCCTGCACGTCGCCCTTCACGTTCGCGAGCAGAATCAACAGGAAGCTCATCATGAGGAAGCAGGCCGCCGCGGCAATCATCCACTGCCAGAAAATCTTGCGGTGCGTCTTCGCGACGACCCAACGCGCCGCGACGAACGGCACCAGCGCGAACGGCACGAGAAGGTCCGTGAACTGCACCATGACGTCCTGGAAGTAGTGCTTCATCTGGCGGCCGACAAAGTCGAAAAACGCCGCGGCGGACGGGAACGACGGGATGCCGATCGCCTCGTACTGTCCGCGCGTGATTGCGTGCTTGAACCCTTCCCACGTACGCGGATAGCCCCAGTTCATCGGCGGATTGCGCAGGTCGGAAACGATGGGCATATACGCGTAGAACGACACGCCCAGCTGCGCGAAGAACGCCGCGCCCGCCACAGAGCGTCCGTTCGGGAGCGTCAGCCAGACGAGCGCCAGCAGGACGAAGTTCCAGAGAATCGGCCACCAGAACCACCAGCTCATGGGATGCGTGAGGCCGTTGAGGGCGCCCTGGCGCAAAAGGATGAACGCCGCGGTCTGCAGACCGGCGACGGGTATCGCGAAAGCGAGTCCTTTGCGGGTGAAGGCGCACAGCGCAATCAAAGCGACGAGCAAGGCCGCGAAGACGAAGGTCGATTTCGCCCACGGGTACGCCGCCCCGGCGTAACCCTGCAGGGAAGCCGCCGGCACGCTCGCCGCCAGGACAATGGCGATAAGGGCGAAAACAACCGAGACGGCGAGTCCGCGCTTGACGAGCGGCGGGAATCGCGTCTCTTCCGTGTTCTGGAGCGCGGCGAACGCGGCGGCGACGATGCTGGCCGCGACGCAGGCCCCGATCAGCCCGTAGCGCCACGGCTCGATCAGCGGAGCCACCGGTTCCGTCACGCCCGCCCAGGTATTCGCTCCGCGGAAAACGGTCGATGCGAGAAAGAGCAGCAGCGCGCCCGCCCCGCCGCCGTAAAGCGCACAGGAGACGGCGCGGTCGGTTTTGCCGCGCGCGCGCTGCACCGCCGCCGCGACGAGAGCCCCCACCAGCACGACGCCGCCCAACGCCAAGATGGCCGACGAGGGGCACATCGCCGTCGTCTTGACGGGATCGTGCTTCGCGATGACATCGCTCTGCATGTAGGCGTTCGCCTGGGCGAGCTGGCCGATCTGCAGAAGCTGCCAGGTCATCGCGACGGGAACGAGATACGTGACGACGTCCCGGAAGAGCCCCCCGTTGCGCATCAGAATGATGATGGCGAGCGGCACAATCGCGAAGAGCAGCACCTGGTAGTTCGTGAGCCCCAGACCGAACACGAACGCGGTGACCCACAGGATCTTGTCCGATGGACGGCGCATCCAACGATAGGACAGCAAAAAGACCGCCATCAGGAAGAATGCGTTCAGCGAATAAATCTCGACAATCGTCGACTGGGACCACTCGACCGGCGAAAGCGCAAACGTCAGCGCGCCGCCCACGCCGCCTCCGAACGCGAGAATCCCCGTCTTCAAATCCCCTTCTTCGCCCGGCCCGGAGATGAAATCGTGCGCGCTGCGGCTGATGAGCATGGCGGTGAAGCCCGCCGCCAGCGCACCCGCCGTGGCCGAGAAAAGGCTGATCGCCCAAGCCGGCGTCGGGTGCCCCATGTACGTCACCCAGGCGAACATCTTGCAGAAGAGCCAGCTGCAGAGCGTCCAGAACGGATAGCCCGGCGGATGCGGCACGCCGAGATGCGCGCCCGCCGTGGCGAGTTCGCCCGAGTCCTCGAGCCCCACGGAAGGGCCTAGCGTGTAGAAGTAGACCGCGAAAGCAATCGCCGTCGCCGTCCAAAAGGCCGCCTTGTCCAGTTTTGAAAAGAATCCATCTTTCTTGTTCATACGTCAATTCTCACGATTTTTCTAATAATCAACCAACCAGCCGTCACCAGCAAAACGACACACGCGACCGAAACCAGCCCCGCCGGGCTCGCCAGGAACGGGATCATGGTCTGCGGCTTCAAGACGACCATGATCATGCCAAGGACAAAAGGCATGGCCGATACAATGATACCCTGCATCCGCCCTTGCGCCGTCAGCGTGCGCACCTTGCGTTCGATTTTCATGCGTCCCCGGATCGTCCCGGAGATTTTGTCGAAGATTTCCGTCACGTTTCCGCCGGTCTTGCGGCTGATCAAAAGTGCCGTGGTGACGAGCGCGAAATCGTCCGAGCCTACGCGCGCGGTCATGGAATTCAGCGCATCCTCAAAACTCATGCCGACCTGCATCTGCCGTATCAGGATGGCGAATTCCTCGCTCATCGGCTTTTCGCCGCGCTCGACGACGGACGCGAAAGCCTGCGCGACCGAAAAGCCCGCCCGCAGCGCGTTCGTCATTGTCGCGAGAGCCTCCGGAAGCTGTTCGTTGAAGCGCCGGCGGCGACGCGCATCAAGCCACCGCGCCAGTGGCGAGGCGCCGTTCTGCCAGCCCGGCTTGATTTTCACTCCGGCGAGCACGTACCACGCGAGCCCTGCGCAAGCGAACGCGACAAGCCCCGAGATGAGCCACGCGATCACCGCATTCCCCTCCGGACGCGTTGGATCTGCGCGCGCACGTCCACTTCGGGATCGAACATGCGCGGATCCACGCGCCAACCGAGCCCGGCGAGCTGGTCGAACCATGTCGGCATCGCCCCCGTGGGCTTGAACACGCCGGCGACATGACAGTCCTCCGTCAATCCCGTCTGCTCGAAAACGAACAGATCCTGCATGACGATGCGCTCGCCCTCGAGCCCTGTCACTTCTGAAATCGCGACGACTTTGCGGGAACCGTCCGACAGGCGCGACTCGTGTATGATGATGTCCACCGCACTGGCGATCTGCTCGCGGATGGCGCGCGAGGGCAGTTCCAGTCCGCTCATCAGCACCATCGTCTCCAGGCGCGAGACCACATCGTGCGGCGAATTGGCGTGCACCGTGGTAAGCGAGCCGTCATGCCCCGTGTTCATCGCCTGCAGCATGTCCAGCGCTTCGCCTCCGCGGCATTCGCCGACGATAATGCGGTCCGGCCGCATGCGGAGGCTGTTCTTCACAAGATCGCGTATCGTCACCGCGCCCCTGCCCTCGATGTTCGCGGGACGCGCCTCCAGCCGCACGACATGCGGCTGCTGAAGCCGGAGTTCCGCCGCGTCTTCTATGGTCACGATGCGTTCATCCGCCGGAATGAAACCGGAGAGCAGGTTGAGGAGCGTCGTCTTTCCGGAGCCCGTTCCGCCCGCCACGACAATATTCTTGCGCAGATGCACGCAGAGCTTCATGAACTCCGCGGCGTTCGGCGTCCACGTCCCGAAACGGACGAAATCCTCCGCCGTCAACGTCTTTTTCGAGAACTTGCGGATTGTCAATGTCGGGCCCGACAGCGCGAGCGGCGGCACAATCGCGTTGACTCGGCTTCCGTCCGGAAGCCGCGCGTCCACGTAGGGCTGGGATTCGTCAATGCGGCGGCCCAGGGGCGACACGATGCGTTCGATGACGCTCATGACGCTCGCATCGTCCATGAACTGGCAGTCCGTAAGCTGCAGTTTGCCATGCCGCTCGACATACACCTTGCCGGGTCCGTTGACCATGATTTCGCTCACCGTGTCGTCCGCAAGCAGGTCTTCCAGCGGGCCCAGGCGCATAGCCTCGTTGAAAACGTCTTCTTCAAGCCGTCCGGGGTCTATCTCGGCGGGCAGACGCCCGTTGGCGAGGACTTCGTTGACGATCTGCCCTATCTTCTCGCGCGCCTTCGCTTCCAGTTCCGCCTGGTCGATGCCGCTCAACGTCAGTCTTTTCATGTCCAGGCGCTTGAGCAGCTCGCGCTGAATCTGCTCTTGGACGCTGTGCCGCAACTCGCGAAACGGGTCGGGCGGGAGCGGGGGCTGGGCATCCAGATTCTCCTCCTGCGAAGGTTCGGACGGTTCCGCAGTCTCGGGCGCGGCGGCGCTCTCCTCTTCCGTATCGTCGCTCACGCGCAAAAGGCTCTCGCCGATCTGCACGACGTCGCCGCCCCCCAGCTGCACCTCGTCCGTCAAGAGCTCGCCATTGACGTACGTACCGTTTGCGCTGCGCAAATCCTTTATCGTCGCCACGCCCCTCGAGACGTTCAGCAAGGCGTGCCGTTCGCTCACGTCCGGGAAATCCAGCCGCACGGGGCACATGGGACCGCGCCCGACGAACCATGCGCCGTCTTCCAGCGGACGGATCTCCCGTACGCCATCGACAAGCATTGTGAGCCGCAACATGCTACCGGCCTCCCGGCCTCGCGGCCTGTCGCTTGAGATTGAGGTCCTCTATTTCCTCGCGGATCTTGGAATAGTCCACCTGCGGAAGTTTCTTCTCGTACGACGCGTCGTTGCGGTTGCGCAAGGTGAGGACGAGCCGCCCGCGGATCTGCTCGGCGAACGCGAGCATCTCCGCCTCGCGCGGCGTCACCTCGAGCGTGACGGTCGCGTAGGATCCGCCCGAAGCGCTCCCCGGGGCGGCGGCAAGGGATTTCGACGTGTCGCGGCCCGTCGCCAGAACGAGCACGTTCTGCAGGATGGTGCAGGTCACGAGTTCGCCCCGGTCGCCGTTCGCGGCTTTTGCGTCCGGCAGATTGAATGTCCCGATGACGTCCACATGGTCGTTCGGGCGCACCATGCCCGACACCGCCGCGGCCCCGCCTACGTTGATGGACATCGCACGCATCTGCCGGCGGATGTCGGCGGAAAGCCCCTTCGCCCGGGGCGAGCCACCCTCGACATCCGACCAGAAAGCGATTTCGCCCTTGCGATGCGAAATGAGCGTACGCCGGCCGACGACATCCGCGAGATCAGTGCGTTCCAGCGCCTGTCCGCGCATGCCCAGCGCCGGAACCGTCCGCAGCCCCAGATCGGACCGCGCCAACACGGTGCCCTCCGGGACGTCGCGCGCGAAGCAAAGCGCGTCGATCGTGCCGTAGCGCCGGCGCAAAGCCTCCTGTTCGCGGCGGATCTCGTTTTCGCCGGAGGCGATGTAGATCCGCGACAGGACGGCCGCAAGCAGACCGGCGGCAAGCGACAACAGCAATACGGCCGTGCGTTTCATGATTAGAAGAGTCCCTTCACCTTCCCTGTCTCGACGTCGACATCCACGCGGCGGAAAGCGGGCGACGCGCTCGTGCCCGGCATGAGCTTGATTTCGCCCGCCACCGGCACGACGAGTCCCGCGCCCCTGTAGAGGAGGATGTCCCGCACCGGCAGACGCCAGCCGGTCGGACGCCCCAGCAGCTTCGGGTCGTGCGAAAGCGAGTACTGCGTCTTCGCCATGCACACCGGCAGGTGCGCCGTCTCGGGATCCGCCTCGAGCGCGGCCAGTTTCGCCGCGGCCTCGGGCGTGTAGTCCACCCCTTCGCCGCCGTAGATCTCCTTGACCTGCTTTTCGATGCGCGCCGAAAGCGGTTCCGCGAGGTCGCAGAGATAATGGAAGCCGCTCGGCTCCCCGCACGCGGCGACGACTTCCTTCGCCAGTTCGAGCGCGCCCTCGCCGCCCTTGAGCCAGTGGTCGCTCACGGCGAACGCCGCGCCCGTCTCCTCCGTGATGCGCCGCACCAGATCGCGTTCCGCCGGCGTATCGGTGTAGAAGGCGTTCAGGCAGACGATCGGCTTCACGCCCGACTTGCGGATGATGTCGATGTGCGCGCGCAGATTGGCGCACCCCTTCTCCAGCAACTTCAGGTTCTCGTGCGTGTAGACCGGGTCGAGCGGCAGACCCGCCTTCACCGCGGGCGCCCCGCCGTGCGCCTTGAGCGCGCGCACGGTCGCCACGAGCACCACCGCGTCCGGCTTCAGCCCCGAGCAGCGGCACTTGATGTTCCAGAACTTCTCGAAGCCCATGTCGCTCGCGAAGCCGCTCTCTGTCACCACGTAATCGGCGAGCGCGCACGCGAGCTTGTCCGCCACGACCGAGTTCTGTCCGATGGCGATGTTGGCGAACGGTCCGGCGTGCACGAACATCGGCTGACCCTCGAGAGACTGCATCAGCGTCGGCTTCAGCGCCCGCACGAGAAGCGCGCACATCGCGCCGTCCACCTCCAGATCCCTCGTCGTGACGGGCTTGCCCGCCTTGGAATAGGCGACGACGATGCGCCCGAGCCGCGTGCGCAAATCGGCGAGATCCGGACTCATCGCGAGAATCGCCATGACTTCCGAGGCGACGCTGATGTAGAAGCCCGATTCGCAGGTGAAGCCGTCCAGCTTGCCGCCGCGCCCCATCTCGATGTTCCGCAGACCCTGCGCGCAGAAATCGATCGCCCAGCGGAACTGGATGCGCGCCGGGTCGACGTCCAGACGCTTGAGCCCCCGCTCGGCGAGCCACGCGTCGTCATGGTTGCGCTCGTGCTGCATGCGCGCGTTCAACGCCACCATCGCAAGGTTGTTCGCGTTCGTGATCGCGTCGATGTCGCCCGTGAGCCCGAGCGAGAGCGCCGTCAAAGGCACCACCTGCGCGAGGCCGCCGCCCGCGGCGGAGCCCTTGATGTTGAACGTCGGGCCGCCCGAAGGCTGGCGCACGCATCCGGCGACCTTCTTCCCGAGCCGCCCGAGCCCCTCCACAAGTCCCAGCGTCGTCGTCGTCTTGCCTTCGCCAAGCGCCGTCGGCGTGATCGCCGTCACGTCGATGTACTTCCCCTGGCGCCCTTTCCCCACACGCGACAGGACCTTGGCGACGTCGACCTTCGCCAAAACGCGGCCGTAGGGCTCCCATTCATCTTCCTGGAGACCCAATTCGGATGCCAATTGCGCCGCGGTCTTGAGATTGGCCTCGGCGGCTTCGGCGATCTGCCAATCTTTCATTTGTGTAGGATCCATTTTCATGTCCCTATTATACCATAAATGCCGTCAGGATACACTAGAATTCGCATCGCAATTTGCCATAATGTGAATTGTCAAAGTAAATGCCAATACACTATGGACGTTTACTTTGACAATTCACACGGCAATCCGGTTCGGGGCGTTTTGCCCTCCTTTCGGACGCGCAAAGCGGGTGAAACGGGGATGCCAGAGCGGGGTACTCCGATTTTCAGGAGATACCTACAGGTTTAGGGCTTGATTTAGATGGAAAACTCAAACTAACTGGTAATTCCCCCTCTGCAGGCGCCCCGTTCTCGTGCCCAGGGGAATTTTTTCTCATGGGCACGGGAATCTCGTCTGTCCGTGACGCCGCGCACCCATCTAACGGGTCGGCCGGAGAGACGTTGACGCCACGCACGTAAGCGAGGGGGTGTCCAGCCTTCGCAGAGCTCAAAGACAGGGAACGGGGTGAGACAGCCGCATCCTTTCCGCATCGCGCGGCCGTTCCGGTAGAACGGGGTGGCCGTTCCGGCGCAACGGCATCACCGTTCCGGCGCAACGGCATCACCGTTCCGGCGCAACGGCATCGCGGTTCCGGCGCAACCCGGAAGACCTCTCGCACAGAAAGCAAACTCCGACGGGCCGCAAAAGGCTACGCTAACGCTTCGCCTGACGGCTTCGCACGTTCCGCCCGCCACCCTGCGGGCGAAGCAAATATCATCTTTCCTCTCTAAGGGTAGGGGGCGACAGTCCCCTGCGGTCCGCAGGGGATAATGGGCCGTGGAGATCGGGAGAACAGGGAGAAGGCGTGCTGGACCGTGTAGAGTCATACACCCGTTAGTTGCACTTTCCACTGAAAACCGTCATAAAATAGGCAGATGTCTCCTAATTTCCATTCGCCAAACAAGCCGGGCGGACATAAAGCGCCGTAGTTTTCAACTGCGCTTTTTAGGTTTATGGTGTCGGGGTGAAAGCAAAACCGGAATGCTGTAGAGAGCAAAACCGGAATGCGGGG
>ERZ808240.2014-NODE-2014-length-23485-cov-7.173837_pt1 | contig 23485 bp, 22 predicted proteins | sample MGYA00521084_ERZ808240 | MGnify/ENA primary metagenome ERZ808240 (study PRJEB31516, sample SAMN03275571) | gut metagenome | biome: mammalia-associated habitat; material: feces | host: Papio cynocephalus | place: Kenya | collected 2012-08-06 ...
CAAGGAAAAGAGAGAAATTATTGTCCATGAATGAACAACACATAAAGTTCTATTTATAATCCGCAAAACGAAATGTTATCATTTTCCAAAACGAAATGTTCTGAACGCAAAACGAAATGTATCTATTATCGGTTATCCCCCAGCGTTTTCTAAAAACATTAGAATTGTATTATAATGCTATCATAAATCGAAATAAATATAGAATTCCTGCATATAATCAAAGTAGACGTCGTTTCTCTTCATTCACCTCAATACCGGCACAAATCTTTCCGCTACAATCCTCTATCATTACGATCTTTTCTTCGTCAAGTCGCCTATCCATCACCACCTCTCCCTTCTCAATCAAGCTTGCCATCGTAGTTTTCTATCAGCGCCTCGAAGCTCGCCCTCTTCCTCTTGAGCGAACGAGCGACCATGACATTTCTCCTGCACTTGCTCTTGATTCTCACGCATTCGTACCTCCCCTTGATATACAATTCCCGATAGAACCGCCTGCCCATCTTCGACAATATCCTCCTGCGAATGTCGTAGCTGGCGCAATTCCTCATATAGCCAAGATAGCTGTTGATGGAACTGACGAAATGCTCCAACTGCTCGATTGAGTAATCACTGGGCAGGGTGTTCATGCGGTGGATGAGGTTCTCGAAGTTGCCCACGGTTCGTTTGCCAGGATATATCCTGCCGTTCTTCACCACCATGCCCGTGAACTTGATGCCACGGCTACACTGTTGCAACATGATCTTCCTTGGATGTAGGGTGACTCCAAATCCCCCGAGGTAGGCTCGTATCTTGGGGATGGCATCGAGCAACACCTGCTTGTCACGGTGGATGAGATAGAAGTCGTCCACATACCTTCCGTGATGACGGATGTGAAGCTCCGTCTCCAGCCACCAGTCAAAGAGGTTCAGCCAGAAGTTGGCGTCGTGCTGGCTCGTCAGGTTGCCTATCGGCAGTCCGCACCCTTCCTTGCTCGTCCTCAGAGTCTTGCCGAACGGAACCTTCGCCATCTCCTCCCTTGTGGAGCGGTAGATGCAATGATGGGTCGGGTCGTTCATGATGGTGACTCTCGACAGGTAGCGCAAGTCCTCGATGTCCTCGCCCTTGTAGTTCTCTACGATGAAGGCGTCCACCATGTCGGCGAGTCGCTGTCTCGGTATGCTCATGAAAAATCCCTTCATGTCGCATTTCAGATACCAGCAGGGCTTCGTGTGGTTCTCCGAGCACTCCCTGATGTCCTCCCTCAGCATTCTCACGCCATAGAGCTGCCCCTTGCCCTTGCGGCAATTGAAGGTACGGCTACTGAACACCTCCTCGAAGAGGGGCTCGAGCCGCAGGGCGATGTAATGGTGGATGACACGGTCTCTGTAGTTGGCGGCGAAGACCTCACGGTAGACAGGTCGGGAAACGACGAAGGTGATGGATGGCATGGGCTTGTAGGTTCTGTCGTTCACCTCCTCCGTGAGACGGGTGATGTTCTCGAACAGATTTACATCGAACAGGATTGCGTCGGGCGAAGATGCCTTGCCTCTGTGGCAGTCTATGTGCGCCTCCAGTATGCCTTCTGCCTTTACCATCGCTTTTCGTTTCCTCTCTTCTCCCACTTAGTGCTGTGACAGGACGCACGTGATTCTTGCCCGTAACCTTATCGTTGTTGCCCCGATTGCCGTTGTTGAAATTCAGATTCCACGCATTCGTCTCAGATTGCTCACAACTACTCCAGTAATTCGTACGCTGTCTTCTCGCTCTACTTATCTTAACTGCTCTCCATGGGTCGGTTGCACGACCCACGAAGCTTGACAGTGGCGAGACCATTAATCATGGAGAATCACACGCTATGGCGAGCCGTAGCCACGCCATACTCTGGCTTGAACCCGAGGCAGGACTAACCTTTCCTCGAGTTTCCCCAAGCTGTGGCCTGTCTGCCGATGAGTGTCGTGAGCCTGCAAATGTCCGCCGCCTGTTTCTCGGAGAGCAGCTTGCGGCCGAAGCAGAGGCGAAGGACGGTCTTCAGGAGCTCGAACTTCACCCGAAACCCCATCATGTACTGATGGCGGTTGTCGGGGTACATGTTGGCGAGCTGGATGTACTCGAAGAGCTCCAAGGCGACGTTCGTCATCTTCTCGCCGAGGTCGTAGCGATACATCTTCGGGAAGTTCCCTTTGTACTTCACCAACTTGTCAACCAGTTCGTAGGTGTCCTTGTAAATCCGTAAATCCTTTGCCAGTGCCATTTTCGTAACATTTGCGGCTCTGTCGCCGCCAACTAAAATGAGATTGTGTTATTTTTAATGTATATTTAACTCTTTGCTCACCCCCCCCGTATCCTTGCTCACCCGACCGCTTTAGGGGCGGTCGGAAAGAGATAAAGGGGTGAAGGGGTGAAATGATTAAAATGCTGTGACAGGACGCACGTGAGCCTTGTTCGTAACCTTATCGTTGTCGCCCCGATAGCCGTTGTCGAAATTCAGACGCCACGCACGCGTCTCAGATAGCTCACAACTACTCCAGTAACCCGTACGCTGCAACAACGTCACCGTCTGCTTCCCTGCCTTCTGCAAGCGTGCGAGGGCGAGGTTGATGGTCTCGAAGTAGCGGTGTATCAGCGCAAGGTCGCCCATGCTCGGCAGCCACCACGACTTGGCGGCGATGGTCGGGTCGCCTCCGGGGTCTCCCGTGTGGCCCTTGCTGTAGTTGTAGGCGTATGCCACGGCGTAGGTCTTTGGGTCGTCCGACTTGTAGGCTGCGTTGGCCATGATGTTGGCCGTGAGCGTCTTGCCGTCGAAGCTGTTGAGGTCGCTGGACTGGTTTACTTGCACCTTATCGCTGCTTCCCCACGCCATCGCCGCTGGCTCGTCGAGGGAGATACCCAGCCGATAGCCTCCCATCTGCACGACGATAGCGTCAGCGTCGGCCGCCGTGATGCCGATATTGGTGGTCTGCCACGGATCGATGCGCATGTACGTTCCCCATGACTCCCACTGCTTCTTGCCGATGTACACACCGTCCTGCAAGGAGCGCAGGTTCTGTTCCATGTAGGTCTTCATACTTGCCGAAGATGCGTTGGTGATGGCCTGCCCGTTCGATGCAAGCCACTCGCTCATTTTCTTTGTCTTGATTGCCATAATATTACTTTTTTTTAAAAAAACATTATAAATACCGTTGTAATCACATTTTCCTTTTTACTGCTCGCACGCCTTGGAAAGCGCGCCGTTCACCGCCTCGATGAAGCAGGGGGCGCAGAACTGGGTCACGAGGTCTTGTATGATTTTCACCTCGTCCCCGTCGTATTCCGTGTCCTCGCCGCCGTTCCACATCTTCGTGGCGAGGGCGATGCCCTTGATGCCGAGACCGTTCCCACGACTGTACACCAAGTTGGCTATCTCCTTCCTGGCGTTGATTACCTGACAGGTCTTCCTGTCTATGGAGGTAAAGACCTCCAGTGATTCTAAGTTGAGTTTCATATCTCTGTTCTCCTTTGGTTAATACTCGTGTGATGCAATTCTCGCCGTATATCTTGTATTCAAAGAGTTGGTATAATAGTGATATGTCAGCAAAAACGTTACGACATCTCCTGGACCGACCTCTACATAATCTGCGACATTCCCATCCTTGTCGAAAAATGTAGGCAAGTTGTCTGTGTCCCACGGTGTCTTTCCATTCGTGTCTTTTAGCTTGTTGCGACCGTAAACGTTGAAGTGTTTTGTGCCTGGCTCGCCGGCAATAGTGAACCTAACGGCGAAAGGGGTCGAATTGTCGATGCCCAATGCGCATCTCACTTCATTCAATCCTGGCAGGGTAATTCCGCTTCCATCGACAATGGAATAGATAAGCCATGTGTTGTTTTCGCTAATATCAATATGTCCATCGCCTTCGTAAATCGTGTTGGCCTTGCCGATTGTGAAAAAACTCAATTTGTATCCCCCAATCCATCCATCGAGCACACCGTTTCCGCTGCCCGTGAAGGCGAAGTTGTAGCCACCGTGCTTTGCCGAGAAGATGGCTGCGATGTTGTAGCCTAACCCCCACTGGTCGCTTTTATCTTCGTTCTCGAACCTCGCCACGGCTCTCATACCGCTTGAAGTTGGCATGACGTTTCCACCGATTCCCGCGAAGCAATCGTGCGAGTCGTTGCGGAAGATGATGTATGCGTCGTTGTCGAACGGCTTGTTAGTCAAGCCGTTGCCGCTTATGGTGAACCCTGCGATTTTGCCGCTTGTTGCGTTTATCGTGCCTGTGATGTTGGCATCCGACGCACGCAGGCTGCCTCCCCTTGTGACGGCGAAGTTGGCGTTCGAGCCAGTCTTGCCGCCCACCCACAGCGAGTAGTCGTCGTTGTTGTCGACGACCCTGAAAGAGCCGTACAGGGAGTTGTCCGACGGGTTGTAGAGGTTGACCTCGTTGCCGGTCAGCATGTCGATGGAGGCGTTCTCGGCAAGGAGGATGTCCGTGGCGATGCTCGTGAAATTGCTGAACACCTCCCAGTGGCCGTCCGTCACGCTTGGCGAGGATGTCGCATAGGTGGAAGTGCACCTGTACCATTTCTTGCCGACGTACACCACGTCGAGGAACTCCTCGGAGTGGCCCTTGCCAGAGTAGTAGGAGTAAGACCCACTCTCGAAGCCACGGTGCTGGCGGATGACTGGGCCCTTTCCGCCGGAGGCACCGTCTTGCACGACAGGTATCTCCATGCGGGCAAGGATGATGTCGTCCGTCAAGTCTTTCGGGTCAACGGCGCTGCCTACATACATGACCACCCTTGCGTTCAACAGACCAGTGTTGCTAAATTCGTCCGAGATACTGCCGTAACTATCTAAGTACTGTGGGTCGAAGTCGACTCTCGGCTGCTCCAAATAGGGGTCTGTCGTGTACTCCGTCCATACAGCGCCATCGTTGAACGACAGCTGCACAGTCACCGAGCCTTTGTCAGACTTCCACTGGTTCTGCCTCTCGCTGCCATCGATGCGGTAGCCCTTGACAAGCATGTACTCTTTTGCCGAGTATTCGTTGTTCCTGTTGATGTCGCCATCTGCGTCCAGCGATATGTAGGACGGTGTGGCATCGAGGCGGTACACCACAGCGTTGTCGCCCTTCTCTCCCTTCTGGGAGTAACTGATCGAGCCAGTGACGGATGCTACTATCTTTGTCATGACCGCCTCCTTTCCTTACTTGGTGCCAGTGATGATATATACCGCCCCCTTGTAGTCCCGAAGACCAACCTCGGTGACGGTGAACTTACCATCCGATGCCGTGAGCGCACCGCTGATTTCCACGCCAGCGTTGCTGTACAGCTTCATGTCGAAGGTCACGCCGCTCTCGTCGCTCGTGGAGCCACGCTTGCGCATGGCGGGGACGTATACAATCTTGTCTCCTGAGTTCTGCGTGAAGTTCTCCGCCACTGGGTTGTCGTTGCCGTCGGTGGGGTTCGGGTATATCATGTACTCGTCCGACACGTCGTTGATGGTCTGGACGTCCGACGCATAGAAGTTGGAACCGCTCCATGCCTCGCACTTCACGATGACGGAAGAGTCCACGTCAGCCTCGTTGACGGTGAAGGCGGCCGACTCGGAGTTCTGCGCCAGCTTCCAACCATCCGCAGCCGTGGGGTCTGGCAGATACCACTTGAAGGTGTAGCCCGTGTTCGACACGCCAGTTCCGTTCATGACCTGGGCCTTCACGCCGCAGCCTCCTCCCTTCTCCGTGATGGTGAAGAGCTTGGACAAGTCCGCTGGCACGATGCTCAGCCGCTTGGCGTTTTCCGTACCCTTGGCGATGTACACAGGGAACATGGCCTGTAGCTTCGGGTTGGTGTTGGCAAGGGCGACGGTCGCCTGGCACATGATGTTGAAAGACTCACCGCTGTTGACCTTCACAAGGTTCTTCACGACCGTCAAGGTGGGGTTTCCGCTGTCGTCCGCACCTTGCACGAAATGGCCTGTGGTGCCCCCGAGCATGTTGGTGGAATTGCCCTTTGCGTCGAAGGTCAGCGTCACTCCGGCCACTATCCATGCCACCGATGCCTTCGAGAGGTCGAACGAGTTTCCCGCTCCCTGCTCCGCGCTGAACGCCTGGAACACGATGGTCGGGTGCGTCGCCCCCGTTGCCTCGTAGTCAGGGGTGATGGATGTCGGCGCGCTCCATTCGCCGTCATAATACTGATATACGTCTCCGGCGGTACACTGTAGTACCGTGTGTATGGTCGTTCCGTTGCTTGTCACGATGATCTGACCGGTTACTGATGCTTTGCTCATGGTTTACCTCGCTTTCTTTTTAGTTTCCTCCTCCTTGTCGCTGTCACTCTCGTTGTCGGCTTCCTCGCCAGTAGGCATGCTGTCTCCCACGCCCTCCACGGGCACTCCCGTGGCGGGGGACGATACCACTGCGTTCGACATGTCGGACGATGCCTGCGACTTGCCAGTGCCTCTGTCGTCCTCAGTGCCGCCGTACCTCTTGGGTGTGTAGCAGTCGGCCGGTGTCTCCACCGTTCCCTTTATCTCCGCCAGCACGTCGCACTCCTGTATGAGCGAGCCGCCGAGCGTCCTCACCCTCTCCGATAGCGTCATGCCTTCCACTCCGTTTACCTCGCTCTGATAGAGGACGCAGTTTCCGTCGTTGGTCAAGGTGAGGGGGACGTCGTCTCCCATCACCTGTCTCGCCACTTCCTTGGTTACTTTAACATAATACTTCATTTCATCTTATTTTTAATGATTAAACAATTCCGTTCGCTCTCTCACGTCAACCGTTCGTCTCGTCGATTTCCCTCGCCACGATGTACTCTCCGCTCTCTGTCACGAGTGCGTTTCCGTCGTCATCCACAACGAGGTTGTACGGCCCCCTGTCCTCTATCACGAGGCGGATGGTCTTCTGCGCTGCGAACGGACAGACGAAAGTGGGGCCGTAGCCCAGCGTCTCCGCGCTCTGCGTCATGGTCGTGGTGCCGTCTTTCGATGTCTTGCGGCCGTAGGTGATACGCTGCCACTTAGCCCTCAGCACACCATTCCATACGTCCTTGTCCATGTCGCCCTTGTTGTCCGACACGACAGCCTGGCAGGCGATGCCGCCAACGTCAGCGCTCACGCCGAAGCCCGAGCCGATGAACTTGGCCGCCAGCGGAGGTATGCTTCGCTTGATGTACGTGACCTTCCTTGCGTCCCCGTCACGCGGTGCCGTGGGAACGTCCCCCGTCGGCACATAGCAAGCCCGTACCTCGTATCCGATTCCCTCGCCTATGAGGTCGCAGTCGATGGTGATGGAGGACACCTGTCCGTTGTCGCCCTTCGTAACGTCCGTGAGCTCGTAGCCGTCGGCATCGTCCACGGACGTGATGAGCTGCCTCGTTCCGCCGTCGAGCAGTCTGTACCACCATATCTTCGTCTTCTCGTCCGCCGTCTTGTCGGTGACACCCACCATGACCTTCACGGTGAGCTTCTTCGAGTTTCCATGCCGAAGCGGATTCCATTCCACGGTGGGTGCGCTGTCGAGCATGAGCTCCGCCCTTGCGTTGGTGACATCCTCGACATACATCGACTTGTTGCAGATGAACGTGTACTTGTAGCCGCTCTGAGGGTCTATCCATGTACCCTCGAAGCGCATCGTGCGAGGTGTCGACACGCTGGAGTTCTTCCTCACGTTGAGCGTGCCCCTCTGGCTGCCGCTCGTCACCGCCTCGTATCCGCTCACGATGCTCGCCGTCTCGTTGCTCGCCACCACCGTGATGCCGTCTGCCGTCACCTCCGACCACTTGAACGAGTCCAGCTCGGCGTTGCACGTCCCCGTCTCGTTCGGGTTGTCGGGGTCGATGAGACTACAAGCGGGGAAGAGCACGCAAGGTCTTATCGTGTAGTCCGGGGAGTATGCCTGTTCCACCCCGTCGTACTGCTGGCGGTTCACGATGTTGCCCACTATCTCTATCTCGCAGGTCTGCGAGTAGGCGGTGGGCTGCACCTCCATCATTATGTCCCTTGAGACCGTTAGTTCTTTTGCCATAGTTTCTTAAAATGATTGATTAAACATGATTATATTTTCCATTTACTCAGAATCTCGCCCTCGCCTTCGCCGACATCAGTGTCTCGCCGTCCTTGATCTCGGCCGAGCAGGTGAACGTCACGCTGCCTACCTTGTAGGCGTTGCTCCCGAGGTCTTCGTAGGTGAGCGGCAGCGACGTGCCCTGCTTGGCGTGCGAGACAGCCCACTTGTTGTCGGCCGTCACGTCCCCGCTGTCCCTCGTCCACACCACGTTGGTCATGGCATCCGTCACGTCCTGGTTGTAGAGCTTGCCGACGACCGAGAGGGTGGTGAACGCCTTGTACGAGCCGTCCGTATCGACAGCCCTGATGTCGCTCAGCTTGAAGCTCCAGTAGTTCGAGGAGAGCATCTCCATCTCGAAGTAAGGGTTGCCCTCCACGAAAGCCCAGTCGGTGGAGGAGTAGGTCGGTGCGTTGGTGGTCTTGTCCTTCAGGCACTGCCACTTGCAGCCGAGGTAATATACGGTGTCTATCAGGCCGTCTCCATTGCGGTAGGGCTTGTCGCCCTTGGCCGTCTCCAGGCTCCACACGCCCCTGTCCCTTGTCGTGTAGATGGGGTTTCCCTCGTAGTCCACCTGCTGGAACGACTGCGCCATCATCCACTTGGCGTAGAAGGCACCGTCCCTCTTGTTGGCGGTGGGGAAGTCCTTGAAGAGGAAGTCCAGCGCGTCGGGCAGCTTGCCCATGGCGAGCGAGTAGTTCGTCTTGTCGATGATGGGCTTCGTCACGTGGTCGAGCCACACCAGCAAGCCCTCCGAGGAGGATATGTACCAGCAGCTCTGCCTGTCTTCGTCCACGGCGTTGCCCCAGCGTATCAGCCTCGCCAGCTCGCAGGGAGGGTTGTTCTTTCCGCTCGGGCATTCGTCGTCCGGGTAGCACACAACCGTTATCGTATTGCTCACCGTGTTCACCGACAGCACCCTTATCCATATATCGTAGTACTCTCCGCCGCCCGATGCCAAGGTGTTGACCGTGGCAAGCACCACGTCGTTCTCCTTGAAGGCCGTGAAGTCTCCGTCCCACCGCTGTTGCAGCTGTAGGTCGTAGGTCGTGTTCCCGTCCTCCGTGGTGGTGGGTATCTCCGTCACTTTCTCTATCAGTCCACTCTCCGTGAACACGAAGTTGCTCTCCATGGCGGTCTGCCTGTTCACGATGAGCTCCTTGGCGATGATGCTGCTCCTGGACGTGATGCTCTCGAACTCGCCGTTTCCCAGCTCGTCTATCCTCGCACCCGTGCCCAGTAGTATGCCCTGAATGAAGTCGCCGAAGGTTGCTCCGCTCTTGAATCGGGAAAGACTCTCGGCGGTCAGTTCCTTGATGAACCTCGCCACATGGGCGAAGCTCACCCTGTTCATTACTTCCTCCCAATGCTCGGTGCCATCCTCACCGTCCGCGACCAAGTCCTTGCGCAAGAACTTCTGCAGCGTCTCCGAGCTGTCCAAGTCCACGTCTCCCGCCTTGGTGGCATAGTTCGCCCTGACAGCGCTACCCGCCTTGTCGGCATAGTCAGCCCTGTCGGCAGCATCCGCCCGCTTCGCCCTGTCAGCGCTCAAGGCACGTTCCGCCTCGCTCACCACGGTGTTCACGTAGGTGGTCTTCGAGGAACCGCCTGAGGCCGCCCCGCCTCCCGATTTCTTATCCTTGGCAAAACTCTTGATTTCTATCATCGTTCTATCGTCCTTAAAATATCATTAGAAAAGCATTTGAATTTTCACTTCGTCCGCCGAACTTTGTTTCTTCACTCTTCACTCAAACACCTCCCTCATCACCACCTCGGCGGTGCATTCCGTAAGGTTTCGGCTGATGCCCTGCACGTAGAAGGTCTTGCCGATGGCGTTGTTGCGAAAGAGATCGAGGAAGGAGAGGTCGGTGCCCGCCGTACCGTCGTGGGTCACGGTGTCGATGAGGTTCTGCGTCATCACCACCCTTGGCTCGTGCCACTCCCTCCAGTAGGCGTCGACGTAGAGCTGCTCGGGCTTCGCCGCCTCCCCTGCATCCACGCTGTAGATGGAAAGCAGCGCCTCCTCGCTCCGCTCGTTGCGGGGGGAGGACAGCTTCACGCTGTTGTTCACACCCATCCTGCTGCATTCGGCCGACGTGAGGGCGGTGGTGAACTTGAACTCCAGGTCGTCCTTCTTGTTGACGAAGGATTCCTTGGTGTCGCTCATGTAGACGATGTCCTTGTTGTCGCTCACCGCACCCACCTTGCCGTTGTCGCTCACCACCTTCACCTCGAAGTCCTTCAGCATGATGCTGGCGGTCTGCTCCAGCAGATACACGCTGTCGGTGTAGTACTTGGTCTTGCGGAACCACGTCTTGTGGCGCTTGGTCACGTTGAGCCACTCCTCGTTGACGGGCCCCAGGATGTAGAACCTCACCTGTCCCGACACCTTGTCCGACTTCTTGATGGGTATCAACGTGCCCTCCACGGTCACTCCGACCGTGTAGGGTGCGTTCTTCTGTATGTCGAACTCCGTGCCGATGATCTTGTCCTTCAGCTTGGGGTCGAATCCTATGGCGAAGCTCTGGGCGTAGTATTCATCGTCGTCGGCGCACTCGCTCCGCTCCTTGAACTTCCGCCAGGCGAAGTCGCCGGGCTCGCCGTTGCCCGATCCGCCATTGTCGGGCAGGGTCTCCACCACGCACTTGTCGCCAATGACGAGCATGCACTGCAGCACGCCCACCTTGCTCACCGTGTCCCTCGCCTCGTTGGCGGCGTTGTAGTTGAACTCGCAGCCCTGCGCACCCGTTCCCGTAAAGGGATAGACACCGCGTGAGAGCTTCGAGGCGTTCGCCGCGTCGAGGTCCTCCACCTCGTCCTTCCACGACTTCGCCCTGTAGAACCGCTGCGTGTAGTAACGTCCGTCGCCGTTGTTGCGGCTCGCCACGGTCTTGTGCCAGTACTTGCCGCCCTTGCTCCAGTCGGTGTGCGTCCGCGCCACCCCGAAGCATTCCGTCTCGTTCATGATGGGGTTGAGGGCTATCTTCCCCGTAATCTCGATGTAATGGGTGGTCTCCTCGTCGCTGGGCGAGAAGTTGCCTCCTGCCGTGTTGCCCACGTACTCGGCGATGGGCGCTGCCTCCTTCAGCTTCTGCCCGTCGTTGTCGGTGAGATAGGTTGACTTGACGGTATGGGTGCCGCCAACCACGTTATCCACCCACCAGTTGCCCGTGGGATAGGTGGCGTTCCGCGACGTGGGCAGCCCTATCACGAGGTAGTCGCTCATGCTGGGTGCCGACGCGGGGCTGTTGTCCGACCCTCCGTTCTTCTTCTCCATGCTCCCGAAGGCCATGAGCGCCGCCCCCACGCCTCCGCCAAGCCTGTAGGGTATGTCCTGCTGCTCCTCGCCGCTGGCGGCGAAGGCGCCGTAGATGTCCTCGCTCCTCGTACCCTGCAGGTCGGTGATGCTGAACTTCCACATCGGGTTTTTCTTCACCCACACGTACCAGTCCACCTGCGAAGCATCGCTCCAGTCGGTGCTGCCGCCCGTCACCATCGCTCCGAACGCCCCGATGGCGGTCTTCCCTTCGCCCTCGGCGATATACTCCGTCATGTACTTCTGGTAGTTGCCGAAGGCTGGCGTGAGCGAGTCGCTGTCCAGCGGGTTCTCCACGATGTTCTCCATCTCCGTCACGTCATCGGTGAGGATCAGCTGGTTGTAGGTGTCGGCGATGGAGAACTTGCAGTCGCAGTCGCTGACGATCTCGTTTTCAATGGTCTTCGTCCGGACGGCGGTCTGAAGGCTGCCGTCCCCGACAAGGTTCACCCACGCCGTCTTACCCCCGTTCCTGATGGTACTCCACGAGAAGGCGAAGAAGCGCAGCCCGTCCTGCACGATGTGCAGGTCGAGGTATCTCATGATTTCCGTCAGCACGTCCTCCTGCGTCCACACGTCGTCTTCCTCGTCGCCCAGGAAAAGCAGCTCGCTGACGCTGATGCCATCAAACACGTCCGTGGCTCCGCCTCCCTTCTCCAGCAGCTTCGACTGGTCATAGTAGAGTGCGAAGGGACTACCCGATAGGATGTCCACCTTGGCGGTCACGCCCTGCAGCATCTCCTTTACGAGCGAGAGGAAGGTGCGCTGCGATGCCTTCGCCTTCACCGTGTCGTAACCGATGCCCAGCGCCCCGATGTCCTTGTAGTTGGAGTATTTGAGAGCAGAAAGACAGTCCACACAGCTCAGCTCCACCTCGTCCAGTTCCTCGTTGTAGGGCTGCGAGTAGGCCTGCGGCTCTATGAACCCCGCAAACACGCACACGTCCTGCCTGTAGATGTTGACCACCGCATCCCTACACGAGCTGCAGAAGAAGTCGGAGGTGTAGTTCCTGCAGAGCAACCTCACCTTCGCCTGCTGCAGCAACAGGTGGTCGAAGGTGCCGTTCACCTGCGACTCCGTCTCCACAGCGTCGCTGGTGAAGAAGTAGTCGCCGTCCTTGGCACCTATCTCCACCGTCTCGGTCTGGCTATCCCCGGTGAGGATGTAGACCGTGACCTCCTCGTTGTTTCGATTGTAATATGATCCTTGTAACAACATAGTTATAATATCATTAGAAAATCATTTGGATTGGCTTTCCCTTCGGCCGCCGAACTTTGTTTCTTCGTTCTTCACTCTTCACTTAAATGCGAATATTGCTCCTTCTGCGGTTGCTCCGGGTCTCGTTGGCGATGACCGCCACGAGATCCCTACCCCTGAGCTTCCAGTCCACCTTCAGTTCGCCTCCAGCCCCGGCCTCGCCCCCGATGGCTTGCAGGCGGGACGTGTTCACGCTCACCCCTTGCGCCACCTGCGCTCCGTTGGCAAGGGCGAAGAGGCGGGCTTGCTGGGCGGCGTTGAGGATCATCTCGCCCGAGTTGACGCGCACCAGCACATTGTCGCCGCTCTTCTGGTCGCCTCCCACGATGCCACCCGTGGCAAACTTGCTGATGGTGCCAACAAGGCTTGTCAGTTGAGCCATGCCGCTCACACCGAACGCCAGCCACGTAATCCAGTTCTTCGAGGCGCTCGTCATCGCCTGCGCGAAGGAGAGCACCAGCTGTCCGATGGCGGCCATCACCATGCCCGCCTTGGCGGCCGCGCTGTCGCTGCCCAGTTGCTGTAGGGCGCCTCCCAGCACCATGCAGCTCTCCGAGGCTATGGCCAAGCCTTTGGCGGTGGGGTCGGATATGCTGTCAATGGCCTGAAACTGCTCCACGAGCGACTGGAGGTTGGTGACGTCCACGCTGCCCAGCCTCTGCAGCTGCTCCTCTGCGGCCTGTGTCTCCACCTTTACCTCGATGGGGTGCAGCTTCAGGTCTTTCAGTTGCTCGTCTATGCTCTGTATGATGCCCTTTCCTTCCTTCTTCACCTCTATGTCGGGCGGAGTCTCGATGCCCACCTTCACCTTCAGCATGTAGAGGCTGCGCTGCAGTCCCTCCAACTGCGTGTTGAGCGCCTTGGCGGTCTCCGTGTTGGCGGTGGCCTGTAGTTCCTTTCGCTTTGCGTCGATGGCTTTCTCGTACCAGTCGATGCTTCCCTGCAGGGGTGCTTTCTCCTCGGCCCTGCCGGTGGTGTTCACGTGGACCGGAGATGTACGTTTGCCTCCCGAGCCTCCTGTCGTGACAGGATCGGGGGCGGTCGGCCGATACCCGCTCGTATGCACGTATTTGAACGTCGAGGACGCTATCTGGTGCATCTCCTTCCTCACGTTCTGCAGCTTCCTATGCGTGTTGGTAAGCTTGCGGTTGGCTTCGTCCAGCTGGCTCGTGCCCTGTATCTCGATGGTCTCGGTGGTCACCTGCGGTGCGTTCGGGTCGGAGCCCGACACATGGGTGACGGTTCTTGTCTTGTTGCGCTTGCTGTATCTCCTCGGCCTTCCGTTTTCGTCGTATTTGATGTTTCTCTCCTGTTCCATCAGGTCGGCGGCCTGGTTGGCAAGCGAGCGAAGCCGTATCTCGTTGATCATCTGGTCGCAGTAAGTCTTCGAGTTGGCGGTCAGGGCTTGGTACCATTGCGACACGGTGCTGTAGTAACCCATCGCCTCTCCGTACTTGGAGTTCATCTGCTGCACCAGCGTCTTCTCCTGTTCCTTGCTGCCCTTGAAGTCCTTCAGCTTGGCGATGTTCTGCATCATCTCGCTGCGCACGTTCGCTATCTCGCCCGCCTCCTGCTGGTGAGCCTGCTTGGCTCGCTGCTCCGATTCCGTGAGGTTGTCCACGCTGGCAGCCGCACTGTCGCTGGATCCCAAGAGGTAGTTGATGGCTTCCGTGAGGGCCACGACGGCGATGCCCACGCCCGTGGAGATGAGTAGGCCACGGATGGCGAGCCGCAGGGTGGTGGCGCTCACCGAAGCTCCTCGCATGGTGGCGGAGCACACCTGCACGATGGGGGAGAGCACCGCCACCGCCATGCTTGCCACCTTGGATGCCGTGCCCAGGATGTTGAGCGACTTGAACAGGGTTACCGTGGCCGAAGCTCCCATCGCCATCTGCGATGCCATGTTGATGTAGGGCAGCACGTTGCCGATGGTGGATTGCAGCATGTCGGAATATTCGCCCAGCTTGTTGTTGAGCATCTGCAGGGTGGCGCCTCCCGTGCTCGACATAGTGTCGAAGGCTTTGTCGATGGTGCCCGCGCTGTTCTTCATGTCCGCCACGTTCTCCCTGAACCTGTCCGCCAGCTGGTTGGTCAGCGGGGTGAGGGCCCTGAGGCTCTCGGCGCTGCCGAAGAGCTTGCCGTATATCTCCTGCTCCAGCATGCCGCTCGATGCGGCGTACTGCCTCACGCTCTTGTCGAGTTGCTGCAGGAACTGCTCCATGCCCCCGGCTGCCTTGATGCTCGCCGCATTGAACTGGATGCCCATCTGCTGCGCCATCTCCGCCGCCTCGCTCGAAGGCTTGATGAGGGCGGTGAAGACGGCGGCCAGCTGGGTGCTCACCTCGGCGGTGTTGCCGCTCACGCCCGTCAGCGTGCTGAAGGTGGCCATCAGCTCGTCGACGCTCACCCCCAAGGTGGAGGCTTGCGAGGCGACACGCGGCAGAGCCCCGGCCAGCTGCTCGAACGTGGTCACGCCGTTCTTGGCGGTGAGCTGTATCTTGTCTTGGATGGATCCTGCGTCGCTCCACTGCAAGCCGTAGTTCTTGATGAGGGTGGAGGTCACCTTCACCGTCTCGCCCAGGTCGGCGATGCCGCCCACGCTCGCCTTGGCGCTCTGCCGCAGATACTCTATCCAGTTGTCCTCGGGCACACCGTTGGAGATGACCTGGTAGAGGCCGTTGGCAAGCTCGTCCCTTGCGATGGGGATGGTCTCGGAGAGTTCCGCCACCTGGTCCTTCAGACGGGCGAAGTCCTCGCCGTTCTTTCCCGCCATGGTGTTGGCGGCAGCCATGGCACCTCCGAAGCTGCGGCTCTCGGCGGTGGCATTGTTCAGCACCGACGACACTTGATCGATGGCACCGGAGATGTTGTTCCATCTCTCCACGATCTGGTTGGTGTTGATGAGCTGCGCCTGCAAGGTACTGGCGGCTCCCTTCGCCTCGTCCACCACGTGGCGCAGGTTGTCGACCGCCGTGGTGGCCGTCACCACCTTGTCCTTGCCGTCGATGTTCAGACGAATGTTAAATCTTACCTCGTTGGCCATACTTTATTGCTTTATAGTTTGGAGAATTCGATTCTTTTGGTTATATTTGTAGCGTTTTTAATATTAACAACATCATGGCAGAATACAAGGTTACACCGATGAAAGACAGGACCGTCTGCGGCTGGATAGCCGTGGCGAGCTTCCTCGCGGGGCTGGCGCTCTGCGACTGGGTCATGGGTTCGAAGGCTCCAGCCTGGGCTTCCGACGCATTGATAGCGTGCGGCATCGTCACGTGCGTAAGCACCCTGCTGTGGGTTCTCATGCTCTGTCAGGACGACAACATATAGAGTCTCCTACCTTAGCCCGGCTTTCCTTTTCGCCTCCCGATACCGAGCCATAACCTCCTCGTGGCCCAGCGATTCTTCGCTCTTCCCTCTTCCCTCTTCACTTCCGGAGGTCTCCCACGGAAACCGCATGATGTCTTGCACCGAGAGCTTGTTCTTCGAGTAGGGCTGCAGCGAGCAGAGGCACTGCATCCTCATGCGCTCCCACGCCCCGCGCTCCCTTTGCGCCTGCATCTCGTTCCATGCCCCGTAGGCCTCGTAAAACTCAGAGGGGGTGCATCGGCAAAAGTCATTCCTACTCATCCCCATACACCCCATCGCTATCCCCAGCAGATGCTCCACATCCGTGGGTTCCGTATCTTCCGATCCAGGGCTCAGCGCCCCTTCCCGCTTTTTTTTTCTTCGTTCGCCTCCGCCATGGCGGCGTTCCACTTCGACATGTCCTCCGGTCCTATCAGGTCGCAGAAGAGCTCGAAGTCGATGTCCATCTCCATGCCGTCGGCACGGCTGGCGCTCTTCATGCAGCACCACATCAGCATCAGCATGTCCTCGATGTCGCCGTTCGCCATCTGGCTCACGTCCTTTCCCATGTTACGCTTGAAGAGGAGCATCGCTCCCATGGTGAGGCGGCAAGGATACGCCTTGCCACCTACCTCGATCATGATTTTCTTCATATCTTACCGTTCTGATAAAGAGAGTGGTCACTTGTCTTTGGTTACCGAGCCGCCCGATGAAGCGGCCGTGCCCTGCAAGCCGGTGCCCACCTTGACCACAGGGCCGCTGTTCTCCAGCTGCAGACTGTACTTGGCATCGTCGCCCGCCTGTGCGTCGAGGTCGAGCGAGGTGACGATGTACGAGCCTTTGTACTGGCCCGCCGTCTTGCCCTCGCGTGTGGAACCCTCTCTCACGCCGTAGGTGCACTCCACCGGGGTGCCCGCCAGCTGGAGGTCCTTCAACTGGTCGTAGGTAGGGGTCGATGCGTCGCCGTCGGTCAGCACGCAGCCGTCTGCCGATATAGACTCGGAGAAGCTCTTCACGTATTTCTCAGCCCACTTGCCCGCTGCGGCCTCCTTGGTCTTTCGCTCGCCCGTCTCCGTGGTGGTCGTCACCTTACAGCCGGTGCTGTAGCCCAATGCTTTGCCACCCACGCTCAGTATGAGGTCGGTGCCGTCTAATACTACTTTTCCCATTGTTTTTGTCGTTTTTGATGTTTTACTACTATGATGTAACCTATCGAAAATAGAGTGGTCAGCACGATCACCCATAGCAGGGTACCGCTACTGAAGTATTCGGGAGACTTCCTCTCCAGGGTCCTTAGAACGCCGTCGGAACGCTTTTCCAATGTCGTTCGAACCGTGCTGGAGTCGGTCTTGCTGGAGGTGGAGCTATCACGGCTCTCGCTCCTCAGAGTTCCCTTCTCGCTTTTCGTCCCCTTTCCCACGATGCGATAGCCGCCGCTGTCCAGGGGTAGCACGAGCCACGTCTGCTCCCACTCCTGCGTCGCCGTCCGGCTCACGTCCGTCTGGTTTCTCGTCAGGGTCGTGTCGTGGCTTGCGCTGCTGCCGTGGCTTTCGCCTTGCTCCGTTAGCTCCGTCTGCCGGGTTTGCGTCACCGTCCTCTTGGTTCTGCAGCTCGCCGCTGACAGGACAAGAAGCCCTATGAGGGCAAAGCTGTATAGCCTCGAGAGCGCGGCTGAGACGGTTGAGCGCATAGCGTGTCTTGGCGTTTTCTTTGTTGAGGTCCTCGATGGCCCTCGCATATTCTTCTGCTGCATCGTTCAGTTCCTTTTGTTTGGCAAGGAGTTCCTTGCTTACGTCGCCGTACATCTCCTTGAAGGTGTCATGTATCTGCTTGGCTTGCTCGGCCTCCTTCACCTTGCGATTGGCTATCCAGGCAATGGCAGCGCCTATGCCGCCCGATGGGATAGCCCACTGCAGTATGTTCATAATCACGTCTGTCATTGCCCTTCCAGTCTTATTCACTTATCAACTAACTACTACACTTGCTTAATACCTATTGATTGGAGCCATTTCTGCACATCGAACGAGGGGCACGCCTTCCTGGGGTTCAGCTCGTTGTGACCCACGATGCGCACCTGTGGAAAACGGTGGTGGAAGTCGGTGACGTAAGCGGCGAGCGCCGCCTTCTGCTCCCAGGTGCGTGTGTCTTTGGGCTTTCCGTCCACCTTGCCCACGCCTCCTGCATACACGATGTGCCGGCTCACGCTGTTGTGGCCCGCAGCCCCGTTGGTCACCTCCCATGGATCCACGTTGGCGTCCTCGTTGTTGTCCACCAGCCGTTCCCAGCTGCCGTCCAGGTGGAAGAGGTCGGTGTAGCCCACCTGCTTCCATCCCCGGCCGCCCTTCGACGGCGGGTCGCAGTGCCAGTGGCGTATGTCTGCCGCCGTCACCTCGCGTCCCTCCGGCGTGGCTGTGCAATGAATGACCAGATATTTCATCTTAGTCATAGTTATCCTTTCTTTTTACCTTTTTTACCTTCGAGAAGCCTTTTACTTCGTGGCGCTGCCACCTGTGCTCGGTGCCTGGTAGCCTGAGTAGATGGCGCCGCCGGCGTCCTCCTTCTTAGGAAGGGCGATGAAGTAATGGCGGTAGGAGACGAGGTTGCGCTGCTGCTGAGGATCGTTCTCGGCAGGGCTGTAGTACATCTTGGTAGAGCCCGTGGCCTTGAACACACGAGGCACGTAGAAGGCGAAGGACGCCTGGAACTCGCCCGTCTTTGGCGTTGCGCCCACATCGTTCTTCACGCCCGCTGTGGTGTAGGTGGGGTTGTAGTTGGACTCGTAGATCTCGAATCCGAACATCTTGCCCACGGTGCCGTCGGAACGGTTGATGTTGTACATCTCCTTGAACGCCTGCTCGGTCTCCAGGAGGTCGTTCACGTGGTCGGGGCAGAGCACCAGTCGGCGCTGCGTGCTGGGCACGCCCAGCTTGTCGAGCGCACGCTTCAGGTTGATCACGTCCTGTGCGCAGAGCTTGATGCGGCCCGTCGCCGCATCCACCGCTCCCGTGGTCTTCAGCACCGGGGTGGTGGCGGTGTTCTGCTTAGGACAGAGGGCGTGCGCGGCCTTGGCGTACTTGGCGTCGTTGAGGGCGTTGGCGCAGCTCTCCTTCACACGGCTCATCTTGTCGTAGGAGAGCGCATACAGCTCGTCGTCGGTCACGGGCACCACCTTGGTCTGGAACTTGTCGAGCGAGAAGGTCTTGTCGCCGTCGTCGAGCTCCTGGATGTCGATGGGATAGGTGGTGTTGTTGATGAGCACCGCAGGGTCCGCACCCACATCGACCATGTGGATCACGTCGTTGTTGACGATGCTTGACTGGTCGGGCACGCCCACGAGCCAGGAAGCGTCCAGATAACCACGGAGCGCCCTGATGAGCTCTCCCGTCCATACCTCGGCCAGCACACCTTCGTTGGCGCTGCCCTTTGGCATCCACATGCCAGCGGCGACGGCGATGAGACAGGCCACGCCCGCACCGCCCACGGCGGAACAACCTAACAAGGATGCGATGGTCGCACCCACGATGGCATTGATGATCAATGCCGTCAAAACATGTACAAATACTTTCTTATTCATAACCATTTTATATATTATCTGATGTTACACTAACACGATTAGAAAAGCATTAGAATTCTTCACTCTTCACTCTTCACTTACATCCCCTCCGGGGTGAATCCGTACTCCGCCTTGTAGAGGCGCACGAACTCGTCGTGGTGGTTGTCGTGCAGATCCTGCATTACGTCCGCAGGCACGGCGGAGAGTTTCTCGTACTTCGAGAAGTCGGAGGCATCCGCCACGACGGCGCCCTTGTCGGTGCGGTGCAGCGTACTGGAGAGCTTCACCTGCGGCTGCATGGCGGAGAGGGTCATGCTCAGGCTCTCGATGCCCACCTGCTTGCCCAGCTCGATGAAGTGGTCCTTCATGCCTGCGGCGAGGCGTTTCTCCTTGATGGCGGTATCGACCGCCTGGGTGATGGCGGCGAGCTGCATCTGCTGTTGCGCCGTCTTCAGGTTCTCCAACTGGTTCTCCAAGCCGGCGGCCTTGGCCTGTGCCAGCTTCAACTCCGAAATCTTGGCGTTGACCTCCGCTTCCGTGGCGGTCTCCGCAAGCCCCAATGACAGGGCGAGTGCTTTCAATTCCATTTCTTCTTTCTTGTTTAATGGGTTATTACTTACTTGACTTAATAGGGGCAGGAAACTGTCGCCTTCCTTGCCCGAGAGAGAGATTGTTTCGCCGTTCCCGTTGCTGAGCACCAGGGCGTCGTCGTTGCCGCCGATGTCCACCACGCTCACCTCGAAGAGTTTCGAGCGGGTGATGGTGGGTCGTGTCTGGCCTTCCGCCAAGAGCTGCTTGTCTTCGCTCGTCTCCAGTATCTGGATGTTGGCGCTCACCATCTTCAGGCTGCCGAACTCCCACTGCTTCTTGAGCTGCTTGGAGAGGTCGGTCGCCTCGTCGAACACCAGCTCGCCCGTCACGTCCTGGCCCTCCACCTTGATGTCCTTCACCACGCCTATCACCGTGCCGCGCTCGTGCATGTACAGGAGCACGGGGTTGCGCTGGTACTGGGCGAGGTCGAGCCCGGAAGTGAGGATGCGCGTGCCGTAGCAGTTGACGCTCTCGTTGCTGATGCGTACTCGTCTGTTCTTGCTCATATATAAACCTACTATTTAAATGTCCGACACATGGGGACGGCGCAAGACGCACTCTATCATGGCTAAAGAAAGACAGATGGGCGCCGCCCTCGTTTCTGATTGCAATATTACCAACTTTCAGCCGTTCCGCCAAAAAAGTGTAAAATGGTTGCACACTTCTATGAAACCGTTGCGCACTATTTTGCCCGAACCACCGAAAAGTAGCACCTTTGCAAAAGCAAACGGCCGCACGGCTCCCCGTGGGACGGCGGCATGATGTCCTTATTATAATGGTATTGAAATATGAAAAAAGCAGAATTAGAACGTAAGAAGAGCCTCGCCCGAACCCTCTACATGGCGGGCAAGGAACAGGCGGAGATAGCCGAGCAGATAGAGGTATCCCGGCAGACGCTCTCCAAGTGGGCGAACGAGGGCAGCTGGAAGGAGAGCCGGGCGGCTTCGAGCATCACACGACCCGAGCTGGTCAACAAGCTGCTCCTCACCATCGACAAACTCATCTCGCAGGTCAACGAGAGCGAGGACCCCGAGAAGATGGCGGGACTGGGCGACAAGCTCGCCAAGATGTCGTCGGTCATCGAGAAGCTCGACAAGAAGGCCAACGTGGTGGATGCCATCGAGGTGTTCATGGCCTTCTCGAAGTGGATGAAGTTCAGGGCGCAGAACGACCCCAACATCACGCCCGAGCTCCTGAAGACCTTCAACTACTACCAGGACCTGTTCATCTCGGAGAAGATGAGCGGCGGGTTCTCGTGCGACCTGTGATAGGAGTGTCGTGCGTTTAATGTTAAATGTTAAATGTTAAATGTTAAGTTATGGCCACGTTGACGGAAAAGAAGAAGGCCTACGAGATGTGGCGGGAGCACTGCAAGAAGATACAGAGCTACACCGACACCACGCTCATGGCACCCGAGAGCAAGCAGTCCCAGGAGGAACGCATCCGCAGGCTGCGAAAGGACTACGCCGCCTTCTGCGAGTACTACTTCCCCCACTTCCTGCAGCTCAAGGACAAGGGAACGGGCAAGGTGGTGCGCACCATCCACAATGCGCCCTTCCACAACGCTGCGGCACGCAAGGTGAAGACCACGCCCAACCTGAAGGCGGTGTTCATGTGGCCGCGTGGCCACGCCAAGAGCACCCACATGGACGTGTTCCTGCCCCTGTGGCTCATGTTCCAGCCCCTGAGGCTCATCAACTTCATGGTGGTGGTGGGCAAGAGCGAGGATTCGGCGTGCCGTCTGCTGGGCGACATACAGGCGGAGCTGGAATGCAACGACCGCCTGAAGCGCGACTTCGGGGAGCAGAAGCCCTCCGGAGGCGACTGGACAGACGGTGAGTTCAAGGCGACCTGCGGCGTGAAGTTCCTCGCCGTGGGCAGGGGACAGTCGCCACGTGGACTGAGAGACCGCGAGTCGAGACCCGACTACATCGTTATCGACGACCTCGACGACGACGAGCTTTGCAACAACGAGAAGCGTGTTAGGGAGCTCACCTCGTGGGTGAAGTCAGCCCTCTTCGGCTCGCTCGACGTGGGTCGTGGCCGCTTCATCATGGTGGGCAACCTCATCTCCAAGAACTCCGTGCTCTTCAATATCGCCCACACCAAGGGCGTGTATCTCTCCAAGATATGCGCCGTGGACGCACAGGGCAACCCGGTGTGGAAGGAAAAGTGGACCCGGGAGGAGGTGGATGCCTACAGGGAGTTCGTGGGCTACAGAGACTGGAACAAGGAGATGATGCACAACCCCATCAAGGACGGCACCATCTTCCGCCACGAGTGGATCAAGTACCGCAGGATGCCCAAGCTCTCCAAGTTCGACGCACTGGTGTGCTACACCGACCCGAGCTGGAAATCGACCACCGCCAACGACTACAAGGCGTGCCGCCTGTGGGGAACCATGGGCAAGGAGCTGTGCCTGGTGGACTGCTTCGTGCGGCAGGCCACCACGGGCGAGATGGTGCGCTGGCTCTACGACCTCTACGAGCGAAGCCTGGAGCAGGGTGCGAGCATTCAGTTCTACATGGAGGCGAACCTGATGCAGGACACCGCCCTCGACGAGTTCGCCGCAGAGGGAGACCGCCGCGGATACCAGCTGCCCATCACCGCCGACAGGCGCAAGAAGCCCGACAAGCTGCAGCGCATCGAGAGCGTGGCGCCGCTCTGGGAACGGGGCGTGGTGTTCTACAACGAGGCGCTGAAGGACAGCGAGGACATGCAGGTGGGCATCGACCAGACGCTCTCGCTGGAGCATGGAAGCCGCGCACACGATGATGCCCCCGATGCCGACGAGGGCGCCATCTACATCCTGCAGCAGCAGGGCAGGGTGGCGGCGTTCGAGCCAAGAATCGGCAAACGTCCAACCCCTAAAAACGAATGGTAACATGAGCTTTATCACTACAGAGGATTTCAAGGTGGTGGCGAGCGAGACCGCTCTCAAGACCATCACGGGCAGCGACCCTGCCAACGTCGAGAACGCCATCATGGAGGCGCAGGAGGAGGTGGCGGGCTATCTGCGACCCAAGTACGACACCGACCGCATCTTCGCCACGGAGGGCGACGAGCGCAACCGCCAGCTGGTGATGTACGTGTCGGACATCGCCCTCTACAACATGATCGCGTCCCTGCCGCAGCGCATGGGCTACGAGACCCGACTGGAACGCTACGAGCGCGCCATCAAGTGGCTCGAGGGGGTACAGGCAGGCAAGATCGTGCCCGACCTGCCGCTGGCCACCGACGAGGAGGGCAACGACGTGAGCCAAGGGGGCATACTCGCCTTTGGCAACGGACCCGACAACCATTCGTGGTAATGGTAAATGTTAAATGTTAAGTGTTAAATATTAAGTGTTAAGTAATGGTAAAAAAATAACTTGGTACAAAAATGCCAAGCAGATTTAT
>ERZ808240.2015-NODE-2015-length-23465-cov-6.007774_pt1 | contig 23465 bp, 18 predicted proteins | sample MGYA00521084_ERZ808240 | MGnify/ENA primary metagenome ERZ808240 (study PRJEB31516, sample SAMN03275571) | gut metagenome | biome: mammalia-associated habitat; material: feces | host: Papio cynocephalus | place: Kenya | collected 2012-08-06 ...
CCAGCTTCTCTTTTACCTCTGCCTGCGTCTTGCCGAGGACGTTCTTAATCAGCCGCTTTCCGGTCTTTTCATCGTATCCGGCAGTGTACCTGCCTTCCCATCGTCCGTCCTTGCGCTTTCGGATATTGCCTTCACCGTTTGCCCGTTTCTTCGCCATACTCTGTACCTCCTTCGTTTTGGTAGCACAAACAACTACCACAGAAGTGGCGCAAAGTCTACTGATTTTTTCGAGAGATCGGAATATTTTTTATCCGCTTTCGCGTGCACTCCAAAGCCCTATTCTTTGTTTACTGCGGCGCAGTTTTTGCGCCGTGATGCTCATTTCGCAACACGCTCATGTCTGCCAGCAGCAGTCTGCGTTTGTAAGCTGTTTTTCCTGTGCAAATTTTCCTACAACCCCGTTGTTTTCCTTGAAACGGCGGGCTCTTTTTCAAATTACGACCCCACAGGTGCTATTTTTGCCCTCTCAACAACTCCCTCGTAAATCCCCGAAACTGCCCGCACGGCGGGCAGATGTGACCGCTGCGGGGCGCGCACGACCCCGCAGCTTTGTCCTGCTTCGCCGCTTGCGGCTTCTCCCTCTGCCGAAATTCGCCCGCAGGCGTTCTTTTTCTGCATTTGCCGTTCCAGCAACGCTCCTGCACGGCGGCTCAACGTCCGGTTTTTGGTCTTCCAGCGGGTACGCGCTCGGCTGTGCCGTGAAAACCGCACAAATCGCCGACACGGGCGCGACGTGAGGGGCTGGCGCTTTATCTGGTTTTGTTCCTTGATGCAGACTCGGCTTGTGCGGCGATTTCCAGAAGCTCCTGCACGATTTGTTCGTCGGGGAGGCGGATCAGGTTGTCGTTGGGTTTTTCGTGGGACAGCAGGTTCATGCTGCCGTACCAGACGAGGCGGCGGTCGAGGATCGCGAAGTGCTCGCGGCAGGTTTGGGATGGGAGGACTTCGATGCCGCACTGGCGCAGAAGGGCAATTTTCTCAGCGGCCTGATATGTGTCCTGCGCATCGGGGGCAAGCGTGAGAATTTTGATTTGGACGCCCGCTTCCTGACGTTCGTGCAGGAGTTCCAGAAAACGCGTGACCTTTTTGCGGCTCAGTGCTGGGCTGGAGATCAGGATCTCCCGCTGCGCGGCTTGCAGATCCCGCTCGTAGACCGGTGCGTAGGTCTGCGCGTCGAAGATCGTGCCTGCCGGTTCCTCCTGTGCGGCTTGCAGATTTGTGCAGATCTCAAAGCCGATCTGGCGATAGGCGCGCAGGCGCTTTTGATACATACGTTCCAGCGTCGGCACATACGCGTCGATATAGTCAAAAATGATCACGTCCTGCTTGCCGTCGTAGTCGCGGTTCAGGCGGCCCGCGTATTGCTCGACATTCCCCTGCCACGAGATCGGCATGGCCAGCAGCAGCGTATCGAGGCGCGGCAGGTTGAAGCCCTCGCCGATATATTTGCCGATAGCGACCACGATCAGCGTTTCTGTCTCCGGCACGGACAGCAGCGCTTCCCGGATCTGTGTGCGCTCTTTGCTGCTCTTTCCGCCCTGCAGCAGGAAAACGTGATCTGCCCTCCCCTGCAAGCGCTGATATAGCAGCCTTGCGTGTTCCTTGTACTTCGTCATGACCAGCGGCGTGCGGCCGTTTTGGACGCAGGCGATCGTATCCGAGAGAATCTGCTCGTTACGGTCTTCGCTTTCGATCACCAGCTGATTTAATTCTGCCATTGCGGGTGGCTTCTCGGAAAGGTGGACGAATCTTGTGAAGCGGGGATAGACATAGTGGCCGATGCCCTGCTTCTTTGCGCGGTCCTTCGCCGTATACCGGAAGCGGATCGGGCCGAGCTGCAGGAAAATCTTTCGATCCTGTCCGTCGTCGCGCTTCGGCGTTGCGGTTAAACCATAAACATATTTTGCCGCAACGGAACGCAGGACAGCGGTATCCGTATCCGCGCCCGCATGGTGGCATTCGTCCATGAGCACCATGCCGTAGCCCTGCACGAGTTCTTCCAGTCGTTCGCTTTTTCCCAGCGATGGGATCATCGCGACATCGAGAATTCCGGTCAGGGTGTTTTGGCCGCCCTGTAATTTGCCGATCACGCTTTTTCGCCGCTTGACGCGGCCCGTGGGCGTTTTGTAGGTCGGTGCTTCTTCTTCAATCGTCAGGAATTTTTGCAGATCGTCCTGCCAGTTTTTCAGAATCTCGGCGTTATCGACCAGAACCAGCGTATTGACCCTTCGCGCTGCGACTAAATAAGCACCGACAGCTGTTTTGCCGAAGGCTGTCGCCGCACTCAGAACGCCGATATCGTGCGCCAGCAGCGCGTCCGCCGCGCGCTGCTGCTCCGGGTACAGCTGTCCAGCAAAGGAAACCTTGATTTTGCAGCCCGGCTGCCGTTCGTCTGTGATGCGATATGAAATTGCTGCTTCCTCCAGCAATTCCTTCAGCTTCTCTGCGCAGCCGCGCGGGAGGCAGATAAAATCCCCGTCGTCGTAGCCGCAGTACACGATGCGCGGTATCCCGAGTGCTGAAAAGCCCATGGCCAGCTTTTTATGGAATTCTGGATTTTTATAGGCGGCGAGTCTGCGGAGCTGGTTTTGAAGCCTTGGCCGGAGATTTGTACTTCTGATAAAAACGCCATTGGCGTATACAAGCTCGACTGTGCCCTCTGCATCCTCCGGGTGCAGTGTAAGCTCCGCTTTTCTCCACGGTTTTTCCGGCAGGAAGCTTTTCTGCGCGGTTTCCTCTGCCTCCTGCGGTTCTGCGGCCAGCGGGCCAAGGAGACCTGCTTCCGGTATCCATGCCGCAATTTTGTCCTCGATTTCCTTCGCGCTCAGCTTCCTTGTGTTTTTCAGCGCGGCCCATTGATCCGGGTACGCGTTCCAAGCTTCGTCGACAAACGCGCTGTTCCCGTTCCGCAGTGCCCGGCCCTGCAGCGGCAGCGCGATCAGATTGCCGAGCTTCCCTTCCGGCAGATACTCCTGCAATGGCAGCATTCGGTCATACGCGCGGAAGCTTTTCAGGCTGACCGCTTCCGCACCTTTTGTCAGCAGAGCCGTCCCGAACTGCCGCGCTTTCTGCGCGGAAACCGGCTCAGAGAAGAAGATCCAGACGTGCGCGCCATGTCCAGAACGGGAACGCTCGACCAGCGCGTCGATCTGTTCCATTTCGCATATTTTGCGGAGCGCATCGACCTCGTCCCGCCATGAGGCTGTTTTTTCGCTGCCCTGAAACGCGCCCTCGTGGTCGTCGAAGTCGAACACGAGGAAATAACAGGTATCGTCCGGGAGCAGCGGATAGACGCCGACGACATCGCTGCCGTCCTCCCGCTCGCCCTTCAGGTGCGCGAGCAGGGCGCGGATATTCAGTGGCTTATACGCCCGATTCGGGCAGTCTTTGCAGGCGATTTTCTGCTTCATTGCTTTCAGGCAGAGCGCGTGATCCCAAAAGTGCGTACAAACCGGGAAATACCCCGTCCTGCCGTCCTTCGGGCGGCTGCGGACGCTGTAAACGTCTTTTCTCCCCCTAAAATAGGAATAAAAAAACGAGGCCATCTGCGGTGTGACCTCGTTTTGGAGCATACGGCTGCCCTGATTGGCAGCCGCAGATATTTGATTTTCAGTCGTCTCCGGATACGCGATCCCGTGCCTTTTAAGCAGCGCCCGCAGCGCCGCGTTTTCCTGTTCAAGCTGCGCGATCCGGGCTTGCAGTGTATCCATAACGTGCTCCCTTTCTTACAGTGTCAGGCGTTTGCTTTTTGCAGATAAAACTCGCTTTCCGCCACGCGGATGACGAAATCGTATTCCAGACGGGTGGCTTTGGACGGAGTGATGTTGTAGCGCTTGAAGACCTTGCGCAGATATGCGAAGTAATCCCTGTCCTCTTGACTCAGCGGTGAAACCCAACCGCCGGCAGCTCCAGCTTCCTCCACACGCTGCAATTCAAATCGATTCATAATCATCCCTCCTATATTCAGAAATGAGCGCTTCTGCGGCATCTTCCCAGAGAACGAGCCGGAATGGATCATAGGCCCCGACCTGCCGCGCGCCAAATTCGCGCATATAGTATTCCAATAATTCGCTCGTCTTCGCCTTGAAAATGAGCACACCGTCAAATCCGGCTTCTTTGGAAATCTGGACGGCATATGCAAACATTGCCTTTGCGACGCCGATATATCGCTTGGCCTCGCCTGTCGCATGAAGAAGATTTGCGTTGCTGTGCCGTGCGCTCTCCATGTAGAGAACCTCAACCGCAAGCCCGCGTTCATCCAGTTCATAGGACATCAGACCAAGCAGTTCGTAATTGTCTTTTCGATGAAGCGCAACTTTATTGGGCAGCTGTCTTGCGTATGCTGATTCCCAGTTTGTCTGCCAGTCATGGGTTGCAGCAAGATCCTCTTTTGACGCAGGAGCTACTTCAGCAGAAATTTTTTCGCTGGACACAGCATTCAAAACATAGAGATTCAGCATCGTATCACCCATTTTCATATGTTTTATTATTAGTATACCACACTCTTTGTGCTTACGGAAGAGATTTTTTCGATATCACCTTATGCTTCCAACTCAAAGGTTTTATGCTCCTCCGACAAAAGCAGTTCATTGAAATTAATTGCAAAATCGTACTTTCTTTATTCACGACCGCCTGTTATAATTAAACAAGCGGAATAATAGCAGCTGATGGATAGCGCTTGTGTCGGTCAATGGCATGGATTGCCGAAAAGAGAAACGCTTATTAAAGAAATGTACTTATCATTTGATGTATCTGAACGAGGTATAATTATGGCTCAAACAATTTTGTACTACCCAACGATCAATATTCAGGATAGTGCCTGGCTGAGAAATGCCATTCTGTATTGGGATGAGGTGTCATCAATTGTTCCCGATGAAGGCTATTCGGATCTCTCCCCGGAATTATTGTACCTGCAGAAATTAGGCGTATACAAGGCCGTTTATCCTCAAGACCTGTTCTTTTCTGAATTTGCAGAAGATTTTTGCGATGCTATTGTAAAAAGAATTTCTACTTACGATCATTCAAGGGAAAGAGCGATCCGTAATGGAGTTCAAAATGACCGAATGATGGTACACAAAAGAAAAATATATGCACCGGCTTTACATGAGCTGATTCACTGCAGAAAGCTGCCTCCGCGGATATTGGATTATTTCGGAAGAAAAAAATACATAAACGATTATAATGCAGATGGCTGGATGGAGATAGACAGTAGAATTGCGCAAATATATATGAAAACGCTTGCGGAGTATTCGATAAAATGTTCCGGCAAAGACATCGTATTGGGTACAGACAGGATTACCCACAACCGGGAAATTTATCGTGAATTTCGCAAGCATGCAGGTCTGCAAACACAGTGTTGCAAGATCAATATTGAAAACTGCTTGCCTCGCCCCTCTATGGATGTAGGTTTTGAAGATATCCTTGCATTCAAAGCCAAAAGGAAAGATGAACTTCACGCATTCAGAGCAAAAATCAGGGAGTTGGAAACAAACATATATCATGCCGATAGTCCAGAGTTAATACGGCACTATGAAACACAGTTTATAGAAGAATGGCAGCAGTGCTCTCAGGATTTTTATAAGGTGCTCAAGGACGCAAGAATTAAATTCTTCCTAAACAGTCTGGTTAGTTTGGTTGCAATACCTTTTGTCAGTCAGCAGCTGTCATCACTCATCGGACAAGATCTTACTCCCGCAATCCAAACGGGAGCACAGTTTCTTGCCATTAGAAGTGGTTACTTTGATTACAAAGACAAAATTAGTCCGGCAAAAGCAGATGGCGCATTTAGCTATATTTTTAATGCAAAGAGGGCCGGAATTATTCATATTTGAACCTGGGGCAGCTTAGAACAATCCCGTTTTTAAATGAGCCGTTTGGATAAATTTTATAATACTGTGGACAATGGCGCAGCTTTTGCACTGGGTTTTCGGGCTTGACCCACACTCTGACCCACACGGCAAAACGAGCGGATGGAAACAGCGGAAATAAGAGGCGCAAAGAGCATTGATTTCTGAGCAGAAAGTGCAGAAAACGTCCGGAAATCGATATTTTCAGAACTTTTCTACTTTTCGTAATCAGCAGGTCGCCGGTTCAAGTCCGGCCACTAGCTCCAGAAACTGGTGAAAATCGAGAGATTTTCGCCGGTTTTTTCTTAAATTCTCAAAAAAACAGGGGGGGAAACCATGACATTTGCTGAAAAACTGACGCAGGCGGAGGCTGCTGCGGGGCTGGGCGTTTCCCGGCAGATCGGCCAGGATTTATGATGAGCGGCGGCGGCATTGCCGGGCTGCTGATCCGGCAGGCGCGTCTCGGGCGGGACTGGAGTCAGGCGGGGCTGTGCCGGGGTATTTGTGCGCCCTCGTATCTATCCAAGATCGAACAGGGCAAAGCAGCGCCTTCTCCGGAGGTGACGGAGCTTCTGCTGCATCGGTTGGGCCTTGTCTGGACGCCGGAACCGGAGAGTCTGGAACCATGCTGGAAGGCCCTGCTCTCCGGCAGCCCAGACTTTGCCGCCTGCTATGAGCGGCTGGTGCAGCCCCGGCAGGAGGTCCTCGCCTGCAGTCCGCTGGCGGCGGACGCCCTGCTGCTGGCGGCCTTTTATGAAGATGAACTGCGTCCCCTGCCGGAGGAATGGGAGCCTTTTCTCTCCACCCGGCAGCTGGCGCTGCAGCGCGGTCTGCAGGGCCGATGGGAGGAGGCGGTGCGGCTGGAGCCGCTGCCGCTGCTGGCTGCGCTCCGCGGAAAGGCCCTTTACGTTGGTGGTGAGTACACCGTCGCCATCGATGTACTGCGGGATGCCTGCCGCTCGGCGGCAGACGCCGGGTATCCCCACCTGATGCTGTCCTGCCGCCTGTGGATGGGCAACTGCTACTCGGATCTGGGCCGCATGGAGGAGATGCTGGCCCACTTCGCCGTGGCGGAGCGTCTGGCAGAGGCCCTGGGCGACGCTGACAGTCTGGCCTCCCTCCGCTACAACGTTGCTGCCACCCAACTGGAACTGGGCCACCCTGAAAAGGCACTGCCTTACTTTTCTTCCCTCCCGCACCCCGGCTCGCTGGACCTGCACAAGCTTGCCATTTGCCGCGAGCAGCTGGGGCAACAGGAGCAGGCGCTGGCGGCTGTCCAGCAGGCAGAGCCGCTGGCCTCCGGGGAGACGGAACGGCAGATGCTGGCGCTGGTGCGCTATCGGCTGGAGCACCCGGACTACCTCCACGACAGCGCCTATGGCGCGCAGCTTCTGGACTGCTTCCAGCGCCTGCGGGACACGTACCCCATGGGCTTTACCCGGTTCCACCTGCCGTGGGTGCTGGCGTGGTACAAGGCCAACCGCCAGTACCGGCAGGCGTGCCGCCTGTTGGAGGAGTTTCCTGCAAAATAGCAATTTTACCGATCTAAGCGGGTCATCACGGGAAGATCTTTCCCATGATGACCCGCTTTTCTTTTGTAAGCGGCTATGCGATAATCATAGCAGTGAGGTGGATGTCATGAAACAAACGCTCTGGACGCGGGACTTTACCCGTATCACCGCCGCCACGACGCTGGGCGCTGCCGGCGGCATCATCAGCCAGTTTGCCCTGTCCTTTCTGGTCTTTGACGAGACGGGCAGCACGCTGGCCGCGGCACTGGCGACTGCCATTCAGCTGGTTCCCATGGCGCTGCTGCCGCTACTCATCGCCCCCATGATGGACCGTCTGCCGCGCAAGCCGTTTCTGGTGTGGGGCGATCTGCTCAACGGCGTGTGCTACGCCGGAGCGGGGCTGTTTTTGCTGCACCGCGCTTTCTCCTATACCGCCTATCTGGGCTTTTCTCTGCTGGTTTCGTGCCTCGGCGCCTTCGACGAGCTGGCCTACAACAGCTTTTACCCTCTGCTGCTGCCGGAGGGGCAGGAGGAACGGGCCTACACCGTCTCCGCCATGCTCTACCCCATTTTGAAGGTTTTGATGATGCCGCTGGCAGCGCTGCTGTATGATACGCTGGGCGTGGGGCGGCTGCTGCTGATCCAGGCTATGCTGTCGGTGCTGGCCGCCCTCATCGAAAACCGCATCCGGGTGCAGGAGCGCTGCCGGGAGCAGGGAGCGCAGCTTTCCCCGAAGACCTGGTGGCGGGACGTGCGGGAGGCCGCCGCTTATCTGGGGCAGGAACGCGGCCTGCACAGCCTCTACGTGTATATGGCCGTCACCAACGGCATGGGCATGGGCTACTCTCCCCTGCTCATTGCCTTCTTCCGCGCGGCGCAGGGGTTCACCACCGCGATGTATTCCCTTTTCTCCGTGGTGGAGTTTGCCGGGCGCACCATCGGCAGCGCCGTCCGTTACCGCTTCTCCCTGCCGGAGCGAAAGCGGTTCGGCTTCCTGTTCGGGGTGTATCAGACCTATGAGCTGATGGGCGCCTGTCTTCTGTGGCTGCCGTATCCCCTGATGCTGGTGAACCGGGTCGTCTGCGGCTTTCTGGGGATCCAGAGCGCCACCATCCGCCAGGCGGCCGTGCAGCGCTATATCCCCGACCGGCTGCGGGCCCGGCTCAACGCCTATGAATCCGTGCTCTGCACGGCGGCAGGCGCGGTGCTGTCACTGGCCATCGGCGCTCTGGGGGAGGTCCTGGACTACCGGCTCTGCATGACCATCTGCGGCCTGACCTCCATGCTCGTGTGCTGGCTGACCGTGTTCCTGCCGCGGCATCAAGTGCAGCAGGTCCTGTCCGCCCGCCCCGATGCAGCCCAAACTGCTGCCTCGCAATAACGCTCTGTTTCTGCGCACTTTTTTGCACTCTCGCCCCCCACGCAAAGCCCCAAACTGCCCGCGCGGCGGGCAGATGGGATCGCAGACTGGAAAACATCCCGTTTTTCCGTCTTTTGGGCGGCTGCGGACGCTGTAAACGTCTTTGCGGCCTCTGAAATGGGAATAGAAAAACGAGGCCATCTGCGGTGTGACCTCGTTTTTGTGCATATGCCTGCCGTGATTGGCCGCTGCGGGTATTTGATCTTCAGTTGTCTTCGGATACGCCCGTGCTTTTTGAGCAGCGCCGCGTTTTCCTGCTCGAGCCGCGCGATCCGGGCTCGCAGGTATCCCATGGCGCGTTCCCTCTCTGACAGTATCAGGCGTTTGCTTTCTGGAGATAGAATTCACTTTCCGCCACGCGGATAACGAAGTCATATTCCAGTCGTGTCGCCTTGGACGGGGTGATGTTGTAGCGCTTGAAGACCTTACGCAGATAGGCAAAATAATCCCGGTCCTCCTGGCTCAGCGGTGAAACCCAGCCGCTGGCGGCTCCGACTTCTTCCGCACGCAGTAATTCAAATCGATCCATAATCATCCCTCCTGTATTCAGAAATGAGCGCTTCTGCGGCATCTTCCCAGAGAACGAGCCGGAACGGATCATAGGCTCCGACCTGCCTCGCACCAAACTCGCGCATATAGTATTCCAATAATTCGCTCGTTTTCGCCTTGAAAATGAGCACACCATCAAATCCGGCTTCTTTGGAGATCTGGACAGCATATGCAAACATTGCCTTTGCGATGCCGATATATCGTTTGGCCTCGCCTGCCGCACGAAGAAGATTTGCATTGCTGTGTCGTGCGCTCTCCATGTAGAGAACCTCAACCGCAAGCCCGCGTTCATCCAGCTCATAGGACATCAGCCCCAGCAGCTCGCGATTATCTTTCCGATGAAGTGCGACCTTATTGGGCAGCTGCCTCGCATACGTTGACTCCCAGCCTGTCTGCCAGTCATGCGTCGCAGCAAGATCCTCTTTTGACGCTGGATCTATTTCCGCAGGGATCCTTTCGCCGGACACGGCATGCAAAACATAGAGACTTAGCATCGTATCACCCGTTTTCATATACTTTCATTTCTAGTATAGCACACTCTTTGCGCTTACGGAAGAAGAAACGTCTAAAAACTGTTCGCTCTTCCACAGCATCCATCGCCCCTTCGCATTGGTTTTGTGATTCGCTGAACAGCGGGATCGTTGGCGTACCGCTCGGCTGCCATCTTCCTCCTTGACTTCTTGTTTGTCTGCTTTATAATGGTATTATGTATATTAAGGAGATAAAACGCTATGAATGATTACAGGTTTTCGACTCTGGAATATCAGCGGCCGGATCTGGAGGCGCGGCGGGAGAAGCTTGCCGGGTGGAAGGATGCGGTCGAGCATGCGCAGAGCTATGACGCGCTGCGCGCGCTGATGCTTGAGATCGACCGCGAGACCTGCGAGCTGGCCACGCAGTATTCCATCGCGCACATCCGGCATACGCTCGACACGCGCGACGAATTTTATGAGGCGGAGATCGCCTATCTGCAGAACACGCTGCCCACGCTCAGCGGCGCGGAGGTCGCGCTCAGCGAGGCCATCGCCGCCAGCCCCTACCGGGCGGACATCGAGCAGGAGTACGGCAAGCAGTATTTCGTCGCCATGGATCTGCAGAAGAAGCTGTACTGCGAGGAGAACATCCCGCTCCGCCAGCAGGAGAGCCGACTGACCAACGAGTATCAGAAGATCATGGCCACGGCTGAGATCCCGTTTGACGGCAAGACGCTGAACCTCTACGGCCTGCAGAAATACTTCGAGCATCCCGACCGCGCGGTGCGCGCCGCCGCCGTCAAGGCGTATTCCAGCTTCTACGAGAGCAACGAGCCGCGGCTGGAGGAGATCTGGGACGAGCTGATCCGGATCCGCAACCAGATGGGCAAAAATCTCGGCTACGAGAACTATATCCCCGTCGGCTATCTCGAGCAGGGCCGCACGGACTACGGCGAGAAGGAGGTCGCGTCCTTCCGCGAGCAGGTGCGCACCGTCCTCGTGCCGCTGTGCCAGAAGCTCTATGACGCGCAGGCCAGGCGGCTCGGCATCGACCATGTCATGTGCTACGACGAAAAGATGGTCTTCCCGGACGGCAACGCCGAGCCTGCGGGCGACGCCGCCTTCATGGTCAAGACCGCGCAGAAGATGTATCACGAGATCAGCCCGGAGACCGGCGAATTCATCGACTTCATGATCGATCACGAGCTGATGGATCTGCAGAACAAGCCCGGCAAGGCCTCCACGGGCTACATGACGAGCCTGCCGAGTCTGAAGGCGCCCTTCGTCTTCTCCTGCTTCAACCACACAATCTTTGATATGCAGGTGCTCACGCACGAGCTGGGCCACGCCTTCGCGGGCTATATGGCCATGCGCAGCCAGCCCATCTCGGACTATTACAGCGAGTCGACCGACATTGCGGAGATCCACTCCATGTCCATGGAGCAGTTCGCCTACCCCTACGCCGAGTGGTTCTTCGGCGATCAGGCGGACAAGTTCCGCTTCGCGCATCTGCAGGAGGCGCTGACCTTCGTGCCCTTCGGCGTGGCCGTGGACGAGTTCCAGCACATCTGCTACGCGCATCCCGAGCTGACGCCGAAGGAGCGGACGTATCAGTGGCACCTGCTGGAGGAAAAGTACATGCCGTGGCGGCGCTATGAGAACGACGCGTTCTTTGCGCGCGGCGGCTACTGGTACCACAAGCTGCACATCTTCCTCTATCCGTTCTACTATATCAACTACACGCTCACGACCATGGGCGCGATGGAGTTCAAAAAGAAGTACGCCGAGGATCGGGACGCAGCCTGGCAGGACTATCTCAACCTCTGCAAGACCGGCGGCAGCCGCAGCTATCTCGAAACGCTGCGCTACGCGAACCTGTCTGACCCCTTCGCCCCCGGCTCCGTCGAGCGCACCTGCGGGTATGCAGCGGAGATCTTGCTCGGGCAGATCGCAGCGCAGGAGCAGAACGCATGATCGCACGCTTCCGGGCCGGAAGCATGCAGCCATGATGTAACGAAATATACACAGAGCGTCGGAGAGGATGATCGCATCCTCTCCGACATTTTCTGCATCGGCATTGAAAGCGAAATTTTTTTGAAAATGTGCTGATCTGGCTTGCTGGACTGTTATATAGATGAGGCCTCAAGGAAATGGAGAGACGGTATGGAACAAGAACGCGTGCTGGCGCTTTATGACGCGTATGCGGACGGGGTATATCGGGTGGCGCTCGGGTATCTGCGGTCGGCGCACGACGCGGAGGACGCGGTACAGGCGGTATTCTGCCTGCTGCTGGAGAAGGAGCTGACCATCTGGCCCGGGCGGGAGCGCGCGTTTTTGACGAAGCTGACGCTCAATCACTGCAAAAATCAGCTTGCGGCAGCCAAGCGCTTCGCGCCGGAGGCGCTGGACGAGCTGCGTTTGCCGGCGGAACCGGAGGACCGCGCGGTGCTTCGCGCGGTGATGGAGCTGCCGGAAAAGTACCGGCTGGTCGTAGTGCTGCACTGTCTGGAGGGATACTCGTTTTCCGAGATCGCCGGGCTGCTGCAGCTGACGCCGTCCGCCGTCTCCATGCGCCTGCACCGGGCGCGAAAGATGTTGCGTGAACAGCTTGGGAGGGATCGATGATGGAAGAAAATTTCAGGCGCATTGCAGACACTGTCCGCCTGCCGGAGGGCAGCCGGGCGCGGATCCGGGCACAGGTCGCCTCCTGGGCGGAAGAACAGGAGGCTTCTATGCAGAACAAACCCAAAAAACGCCTGCCGCGGCTGGCCGTGGCGGCAATTATCATCGCGGCGGCGCTGACGTTGACGGCGGCGGCTGCGGCGGTCGTTCATCGGTTCCGGAATGATATCATTGTCTCAAGTATCAGTGAGCTTCCGGCACCGACGGAGGATACGCCGATGGCCGTGGCTGTTGTGACCGACAGTCAGAGTGCGGCACAGACGCTGGATGAGATTTTGGCGGAAGGCCCGTATATCACTGCCGAGGAGTGGGAGTCCGGAGAAAAAATCGGTGGTACGACATCCGCTCAGTATGGCGGCTGGGATACCGCGGAGCTCATCAGCAGTGACCCGGCGCTTTCCGTCCGCCGGATCACCCGCGAGATAGACGGCGCGGAGAAAATGCAGTACATGGCAGAGGACCCCGCCGATCTTTTGCCCGTGCTGACCGGGAAGATCCGCTTTGATCTGACGTGGCTGGCGGAGCACTACAGCGTCGTCATTCCGGACGATCAGGCCTATATCATCCGGGACGAGGACGGCGCGTTCGTCAGCGAATACTTCAGCGCTGCCTACGGCGCAAAGGACGGGAAGGGCTGGGTCAGTCTCGACATGGACTACGATACGACGCGCAAGGGGTTGGGGCCGAGCTATATCGTAAACGGCACCTTTGATCAGGCCTACTATTACACCACGCAAGATGGGTATGAGTTTCTCATCACAGCGAGTCACGATAAGGTCTGGGCAAGCTGCTACACCGATCACGCGGCCGTCAGCCTGTACGGCGCGTATCTGACCACCGGGGATCTGGAACAGATCGTCGAGCACCTTTCGGTCTCGATCGCTGAATAAACACAGCAAAGCGGCGGAGGGGATGAACTTTTATCCTCTCCGCCGCTGGTTTGTTTTGGATGCGGGGCGCGCTTTGCTGGCTTCCCCGGTCAGATCGTTGCTGCGCTTGTGATTTAATCACCGACTGGTACGCTTTGCGCTGCACGCAGATACTCTTCTTTGGTGATCATCATGTGGAGGAAACCGTCCTCCACGCCCAATTCCTGAAAGCCTGCTTTGCGATGGGTCTGCCAGGCGGCGATCTCGTTCCGGGCGGCTTCGAAGTCGTTATGGATCCTGGAGATCCCGCAGACACGGAACGCGTGATCCAGCATCAGCTTCAGCGCGGGAACGGCGTAACCCTTGCCGCGGAAGGGGGCATAGGGCACGATGCCCATATCCCACCAGTCCTTTTCGGGGGTATTGTGGAAGTTCACATCGCCGATCCATGTGCCGTCGGAGCTGCGCTTGATGTAAGCATAGAAGTGCTCCGGCTCCTTTCCTACCCAGCTATCGTACCAACCGGCAAGAGACTCGTCCGGGCAGTCGATGCAGCCGGTGTCCCGATGATATCCAGCATAGTCAACATCCCAGCCTGCGTTGTAGGACATGGTTTCCGGGTCGGACATCATCTTCTGATAGAACCAAATATCTTCTGGTTTGGGGATGTACAGTTCCAGTTTTTCCATATATTTTACACCTCAGTTTTCGTTCCGATCTGCTTGTCCCGGCAGAAGGACAGGGCGGTATCTACGCTGCCGATGCGGTAGCCGGCGGCGGCGTGGATGATGTGACGGGGGCGGTCGCAGAGGAGCAGGAGCGGAAGGTTGTCGGGGTCGACGTAGGCGCTGCGTGCCGCGGGTTCGGCGGAGTCGGCGGTCAGCCAGACCTCCGCCTCCGGGAAGGCGGCGAGCACGGCGCGCAGCTTTTCGTTCTGCAGCATCTTCCTTGTGCGCAGGAGCAGCACCAGCCGCAGGGCGCGGATGCGGCCGCGGCTCGCCAGCAGCTCGTTCAGAAGATGCTCGGTCGGCTCGCTGCCCACGTCCAGCCAGAGAAGCAGCGACGGTCCCTGCGTCAGCTCCGCGGCGGACGCCCTGCGTCCGTCAGGCGCTTCGGCCTGAAAATCGGCCAGCGTGAAATCCACAGTCAGCTCGGAAAACGCGACGGGCTGCCTCTGCAGGCGGACGGAGGCCGTCTGCTCCGCGTCCAGTCGAAGCTCGAGGCGCGACATGCGCAGGTCGCCGTTTGGCAGACGGCTGCTCGTCAGAATGCGGTAGAGGCCCGGGCAGAGCGGGACCGTCAGGCAGTCTCCCTGCCACGAAAGCCCGGACAGCTCCAGCGGCTGCCAGCCATCGGGCGTGAGTACGGAGAGGCCAAAATCCGCGTCCGTCTGCCACATCTCGCCGGGCTGCTTTTCCAGGCGCAGCGCCGCGCTGGCCGTCCGCCCCGCCTCCGGGGAAAGATAGCTTTCGCCGGAGCGGTATTCCGCCGCGCCGCTGTGCAGGTTCAGCCGCGCCGCCACGCCAAGCGCCCGGCAGAATGCGGCGAACAGCAGCCGCTGCGCGCACAGATCTGCGCAGCGCAGGCGCATCGCACCGGCGGGCAGCGTTATCAGCTGCCGGTATTCCACTTCCGGCACGTATCGGATATTTTCCCGGATCCACTGCCAGAGCCGCGCCGGTTCCCTGCGGAATTCCTGCTTCTGCGCCTGCGAAAACGCTTGCAGCAGCGCCTCGCGGCAGCAGGCCAGCGGCTCGGTGCCGATACGCGGGCAGAGGATCTCGCGCAGCGCGGATGCGTCCTGCGGCAGATCGTCCGCGGCAAGCGCCAGCGCCTCGCGCAGCACCTCGGGGCGGACGTCGCGCAGGTCCTTTTCGGTGAGCGTCTGCAAAAGCGCAAGCTTCTGCGCCGGGGCAAATGCGGGCTCCGCCAGAAACTCTGCCAGCGCGTCAAAATTCCCGCAGGCCGCACGCAAAATGGCTTCGACCTCCGGGCCATAGCCAAATTCCGCGCGCAGCGCCTGCACGCGGGCCAGGTCATATGCCGCTTCCGTCCGGAGGCGGCGTTTTTCATTCGCCGCTGCCAGCTGCTCTGCGGCGCGCGCTTTTTCTGCCGGGTCGAGCGGCTTCTGCACGGGCAGCTGCGCCTTCGGCGCGTGGATCGTGAACGCTTCCCAGCGGCCGGACGGCGCTTCCGGCTGCGCGAGCGTCAGCCCGAGCGTTTGCTGCGCGGCCGGGCAGAGCGCTTCGCAGCGCAGCGCACCTTCCCGCGCCTGCACAATAAGATCGCCATAGCCGCAGGCAAGCTGCGCCGCGCCGCGGCTGTCCGTCCGGATCACTGCCGCGGGAAACACCTGCGACGCGTTGACGATGCCGAACGTCACCGCCGCCCCGGCGGCCGGGCTGCCGTCCGGCTCGCGCACGAACACGCGCAGCGTGCGCACGGGCGCGTAGCGCGCCGTCTGGTTCAAAAAGGTCACCGCGCCGTCTTCGGAGATGACTGCGTCGTCCGGCGCGGGTCTGCCGAACAGGCGGCTGTGCACCAGGATCGCGCGGCTGGCCGCGCCGGTAAACCAGCCGCGGTCCAGCTCCGGCTCCGGTTCGCAAGCGCCGAGATAGTGCCACGCGCCATCGCAAAAGGCCTCGACCCAGGCATGATTGTCGTCGCAGTGCGCCCAGCGGGGCGTGTACACCTGCCGCGCCGGGATCCCAGCTGCGCGCAGGGCGTTGACCGCGAACGCGGATTCCTCGCCGCAGCGCCCGAAGCCGGAGCGCTGCGCGCCCAGCGCGCTGATCATCCGCGCGTCGGTCGCGCGGTAGCAGACCTGCTCCGCGTTCCAGAGGTTGACGGCAAGGATGGCCTCGCGCGCGGAAAGGCCGCGGATGCGTTCTTCCAGCTGCGCGTAGAAAGCGCCCCTGCAGTCGCAGAGCTCCTCCTCGTTCACACGCGGGTGGAGCACATAATTGAGAAACAGCTGCTCGGGAAGCGCCCGGACGTCCGGGGACTGCTCCCGCAAAAACAGTGCGTGCGCCGCGCAGGCGCGGAAGAGAGAAAAATCATAATTCGCCCAGTCGCTGAGGGGGCTGGCCGCATAGCACCAGCTCGTCAGAAGCGCCTGATCCGGCGGGAGCGCGGCGAGCTTCCGCCCAAGCGCCTTCTGCGCCTCGCGGCCCACCGCCGCGTATCGCTGCGCCAGGCGGGTCTGCATCCACTGCAGCTCTGCGTCTGAAAGTCTCATGCGTCCGCTCCTGCAAAGCTGTGGACGATCTCGGCGCAGGCGCGGAATTCATCCTCGTCGGTCTGCCAGATCTCATACTCGGACAAGGACGGCAGGCCCATCGCCACGGTCTGCTTGCGGTAGCGCATGCCGCTGTCGAGCGCGCCTTTGCGCCCGGTCGTGTGGAAGACGGTGATGCCTGCGCGGTCGTGGATCTCCTGGATGTTCCACTGCTTGACCCCGCAGCCCGCCATGATATCGATCCGCCCGGCCGCTGCTTCCCGAAGCTGGCGCAGAAGCTCCACGCCGGTCAGCGCGTCCTTCTGCTGCCCGGACGTGAGGATCGTTCTGCAGCCAAGCCGGATGGCGTCCTCCAGCGTCCGGATGGGGTCGCGCGTCATGTCGAACGCGCGGTGGAGCGTCACGTCCATCCCGCCCGCGCAGTCCATCATCCGGCGCATGCTTTCCAGATTCAAATCGCCGTCCGGCGTCAGCGCGCCGATCACAACGCCGTTCGCGCCGAGCTCGCGGAACATCCGGATCTCCTCGCACATCTGCTCCAGCTCTTCCCTGCTGTAAAGGAAATCGCCGAAGCGCGGGCGGATCAGGACGTTGGTCTTGACCGGGATATCCCGCTGTACCTGCCGGAACAGCGCGGTCGACGGCGTCGTCCCGCCGATGACAAGATGTGCGCACAGCTCCAGCCGGTCCGCACCGCCAAGCCACGCCGCGCGGCAGGAGGCGTAAGAGTCTGTACAAGCTTCGATCAGAGGGTTATTCATGCCGGTTCCTCCTTCGTTTCAAAAAGCACCTGAGAAAGATGATAGAGCGTACTGACGGCGGTCCCGGTCGCGCCGGGGACCTGATGCCGCCAGACGATGCCGGTGTTGTCGGCCGTCCCGGCAATGTCCAGATGCAGCCAGGGCCGCTCGGCCGTGAATTTTTTCAGGAACAGCCCGGCTGTGATCGCGCCGCAGCCGTCCTTGCTGGTGTTGCGGACATCCGCATAGTCGCTCTCAATGAGTTTTTCATATTCCGCATCGTCCGGCATGCGCCAGAATTTTTCGCCGGAGCGCGCAGCCGCGCGCGTGAGGCAGTCGTAGAAGCCGTCGTCGCTGGCCATCACGCCGGTCGTCACAAAGCCGAGCATCGACCAGATCGCGCCGGTCAGCGTCGCAATGTCCACCAGATGGGTGCAGCCCTCCTTCTCCGTGGCCCACGCAAGGGCGTCGGCCAGGATCAGCCGCCCCTCGGCGTCGGCGTTCAGGATCTCGATCGTCTGGCCGGAGAAGCTGGTGATGACGTCGCCGGGCAGCATGCTCGCGTCTGAAATGCGGTTTTCGCAGATCGGGACGACCGCCGTCACGTTGACGGCCGCGCCGTTCGCCGCCAGCGCGCGCACCGCGGCGGCCGCCGCGGCGCCGCCCGCCATATCGCCCTTGATCCCGGCCATGGACGCGGCCGGTTTCAGGCTGTAGCCGCCGGAATCGACCGTCACGCCCTTGCCGACCAGCCCGAGTCTCCGGCAGCTCTCCGGCGCGCCGGTATAGCGCAGGACGGCCATTCCCGGCGCGTGGGCGCTGCTGTCGCCGACGGTCAGAAGCGCGCGCAGGCCCAGCCGCTCGAGCGCGGAGCGGTCATAGATCTCCGCTTCGACCGGCAGACCGGCGGCCATCTCCTGCAGCTGCTGCGCAAGCGCCTCCGGCCGGAGCAGGTTCGACGGCCGGTTGACCAGATCGCGCGTCTGCATGATCGACCGCGCGAGCTCCCGCGCTTTTTTCAGCTGCTTTTCGTCCGCGCCGGGGAAGCTGCAGGTCAGCTCCGGCTCCCAGCGGCCGCTCAGCGCGAATTTTTTCTGATATGCGCCGCCATACACGCCCTCGAGCGCCGCAAAAAGGCCGTTCTGGTCGAGCTCCGCCGCGGGGCCAGGATCAAAGGCGCAGGCCGTGCATTCCAGCTCCAGCGCCGTCTTGACCGCCTTGCCGTAGAGCTCCTTGCAGGAAAGGATATCCCGCCGGTCGCCCCGGCCGACGCGGATGGTATAGCCGCCGTCCGCGCGGAGGAAATATCTTGTTTTCAGATAGGCTTCGTCCGTAAAAACGACGTTTGCCTGTACTTGCGTTTCCATCGTTCAAAGGTCCCTTCTCCGGCGCTGCCGGACTTGATTTTACTGATATTCGATCTCCAGCACGGTATCGATCGGGTCGGGCAGCGGATAGGTGTACTGTGGGACCGTCCCGAACGAGACGAAGGCGAGATTTTCATACGCGCTCGTGACCCAGCTCTCGCCGCGCACCACCTCGCCGCCGTCGGCAAGACGGCGCACCGCGCCGATTCGCGCCGGATCAAGTCCGGTCAGCGGCAGCGGGCCGAGCGGCGCTTCGAGCACATGCGCGTAGAGCTTCCCTGCTCGGGCCGTGTACCAGCCCCAGTCCGGCTTCGGAAGCTCCGCGCTGCCGCAGCCGTAGATGCTCTCACCGTTCAGCGCCATCCACGCGCCGATCTCGTCAAGCAGGCGGCAGCTTTGCGCGGGGAAGCGGCCCGTCGCGTCCGGGCCGACGTTCAGGATCATGTTGCCGCCCTTGCTGACGCACTCGACGAGCTTGCGGATGAGCATGGACGCGGGCTTGTAATTCGTGTCATAGGGCACATAGCCCCAGTTGTTGTTCATCGTCGCGCACAGCTCCCACGGCACACGCTCGCCGCGGACATTGCGGATGCCCTCCGGCGGCAGAAGCTGCTCGGGGCTGACGAAATCGCCGCTGTAATAGGCCGGGTGCTCCGTGACGAGGCTCCCGAAGCCCTCGCCGCTGGCCTCGAGCCGGTTGTCCACGACGACATCCGGCTGGTGGCTGCGCACCATCTGCATGAGCCTAGTCGCCTTCCACGCCTCGCCGCGCAGCTCGCCATAGGCAAAATCGAACCACAGGATGTCGATCTTTCCGTAATTTGTGACCAGCTCTTCGACCTGTCCGTGCATGTAGGCAAGATAACGGTCAAAGTCGATCTGCTCCTCCCGATAGGCGGGGTTGCCGCGCATCGGATGGTTCGGGTCGCTATACTTGGGGAAATCCGGGTGGTGCCAGTCGATCAGGGAATAATACAGGCCCACGCGCAGCCCCTCGGCGCGCACCGCGTCCACAAACTCCCGCACGAGATCGCGGCCGCAGGGCGCGTTCGTGCTCTTGTAGTCTGTCAGCCTGGAATCGAACAGGCAGAAGCCGTCGTGATGCTTCGCCGTCAGCACGACATACTGCATCCCGGCGCGCCTGGCCCGCCGCGCCCAGTCTCTGGGGTCGTAGGCCTTCGCGGTGAATTCCCGCATGTAGCGCTCATATTCCTCTGCCGGCATCCGCGCGCCGCTCATGTACCATTCGCCGCGCCCGGGGATCGCGTAGAGTCCCCAGTGCAGGAACATCCCGAACCGCGCCTCCCGAAACCACTGTACCCGCTTTTCTCTTTCCGTCATCGCACTTCCCTTTCCCGCCCGGCCTCCGGCCGCACGCGCTTTTTTTGTTATCATACCAGCAGCGCTGTATAAAAAGCAAGTGGAGGCATGGATCTTTCCGTTTCCCGTCTGCAGGTGATGCAGTGCGGGCTGGCGGGGCTGCGTGCTGAGGAGGGGCGGGTTCTCCGCACAGATTTCTTGACATATGAGCGACTTATTTTATAATGTAGGGAGTTGGATCTGGTTGGGGCTGTGGAGGAGGAGTTTTTATGGGCGACAATTATTTTCTGTTGACGAATCTGCTGTCGGAGGATGAGCGGAAGGTGATCACCAGCATCACGGCGCACATCGAGCGCGGCGAGAAGCGCGTGGGCATCCAGCAGATCGCGGCGGAGAACTATCTGTCCACGGCGAGCATCGTGAAGATGTGCAAGCGGCTGGGCTTCGACGGCTACAGTGAGCTCTATTACCATCTCAGCCGCCAGCTCGCCGCCTCCGAAAAGCCGACGGAGGAGACGCTGCGGCGCCTGATCGACAACTATTCCGCGGACCTCATCAGCCGCTTCTGCGCGCTGCTGCACGAGCGCAGGCGCGGGAAGATCTTTACGACCGGCGAGGGCTTTTCCAACATCGTCGGGGCCTATATCGTCCAGCGCATGTCGATCTGCGGGTTTATGGCCTTCAGCAACGTGCATTTCTACGACTACATGATCTTTCAGGAGGCGCATCAGGGCGCGGACGCGGACGAGAGCGCGGTCATGTTTGCCGTCAGCCAGAGCGGCGAGACCGAGCCGGTCCTCAACGACGTGCGCCACGCCAGGCAGCACGGGCAGAAGATCATCTCCTTTACACGCCGGAGCGACTCGACGCTCGCGCAGCTTTCCGACCTTGTCTTCGTCGTCGACGGCGCGAAGCAGACGCTGGCGGGCAGTCTGCCGAATCTGTTTTTCGGGCATATCATCCTGATCTTCGAGGAGCTGATGGCCCGGTTTTTCTCCCCGGAGCCGGACGCGCAATAAATACTTTTTTTACGCAAGCAGAAAATTTTTTCTCCGTCGGATGTGCTATAATCAAAATGCGGCAGAAAGGGATTTTTTCCGCCGCAGGAAACCGGCTCCGGCGCTTTTATGCAACGGAGCACCATGAAACAGATCGATAGATATGATGGAGGAACGATCAATGAAAAAAAGTCTTGCACTTTTGCTTGCGCTCGTCATGCTGATCGGCATTCTGGCCGGCTGCAGCGCAAACACTGACACGAAGACCGCCGACAGCACCACCGCTGCCGAGACCACGGAATCTACGGATACTTCCGCTGAGGCCGAAGACACCACCGCCGAGACCGAAGAGACTGCGGAACCGGTTGCAAAGACCATCGAAACGCTGAAGGTCGCCTTTGTTCCCTCCCGCGAGCCGCAGGAGATCATCACCGCGACTGAGCCGCTGAAGCAGCTGCTCAAGGACGAGCTGGCCAAGGAAGGCTACGACGTCGGCGAAGTCGAGATCACCGTCGGCACCACCTATGAGGCAGTCGGCGAAGGTCTGGAAGCCGGCACCATCGACGTCGGCCTGATCCCCGGTGGCACCTATGTCCTGTATGACGACGGCGCGGAGGTCATCCTGACCGCGACCCGCGACGGTCTGAACAAGGACTCTGACAACGCCAAGGACTGGAACGACGGCAAGCCCACTGAGGCTTCCGACAAGCAGGTCGTCTCCTACCGCGCACTGTTCATCGCCGGCCCGTCTGAGAAGGGCCAGGAGCTGGCCGCCAAGGTCAACGCCGGTGAAGAGCTGACCTGGGACGATCTCAACAGCGCCAACTGGAGCGTCATGGGCACGTCCTCCCCTGCCGGTTACATCTACCCGGCTCTGTGGCTGCAGGACCGCTACGGGAAGGGCATCTCGGATCTGAGCAGCGCCGTGCAGTCTGATTCCTACGCAAGTGCATTCGCCCGCCTCGCTTCCGGCCAGGTCGACGTCCTCGTGACCTATGCCGACGCCCGCCGCGACTATGCCGAGCGCTGGAACACCGAGTTCGGCCGTGAAGGCTCCATCTGGGAGGAGACCAATGTCATCGGCGTCACCGCTCCGATCTACAACGACACCATCTCTGTCAGCAAGAACTCCCCGATCATGGACGCCGATCTGATCGCCGCCCTGCAGGATGCGTTCATCAACATCGGCAACACCGAAGAAGGCAAACAGGTCATCGCCATCTACAGCCACAACGGCTACCAGAAGGCAAAAGCCTCCGACTATGACAACGAGCGCGCCGCGCAGAAGCTCATTCAGGAGCTGACCGCAGCGGGCTGATCATCAAACTTTCCCAACGCGGGGAGGACTTGCACGGCAGATACCTTCCGCTGTGCGGGGCCTCCCCGCGCTTGATTTCAGAAATGAGGACGCTTTATGATCGTATTTGACCACGTATCCAAAGTATATCCCAACGGCACGGTCGGCTTGGACGACGTCAGTCTGCGCATCGACGATGGCGAATTCGTCGCCATCATCGGCCGCTCCGGCGCGGGCAAGTCCACGCTGCTGCGCGCCGTCAACCGCATGCACAAGATCACCTCCGGCAAACTGACCGTGAACGGCACCGACGTCACGGGCCTGTCCGGCAAGCGGCTGCGGCAGTTCCGGCGCGGGATCGGCATGGTATTCCAGTCGTTCAACCTCGTCACGCGCACGAGCGTGATCAAGAACGTGCTCGCCGCCTGCGTGCCGGACATGCCGTTCTGGCGGGTGCTGCTGGGCGCGTTCCGCAAGGAGGACAAGATCAAGGCGCTGGAATCGCTGGACAAGGTCGGCATTCTGGACAAGGCCTATATGCGCGCGGACCAGCTCTCCGGCGGCCAGCAGCAGCGCGTCGCGCTGGCGCGCACGCTGACGCAGGACCCGCATATCATTCTCGCGGACGAGCCGGTCGCCGCGCTCGACCCGGTGACGGCCAAGCAGGTCATGGAGGACTTCGTGCACATCAATCAGGAGCTCGGCATCTCGATCCTGCTGAACATCCACCATGTGGAGCTGGCGCTGGAATACGCCGACCGCGTGATCGGCATCCGCGCCGGTAAGATCGTCTACGACGGCCCGTCGAAGCAGGTCGATCAGGCGGTGCTGGATGCGATCTACGGAGAGGACGCCGTTTCGGAGGCTGCCGTATGAGCCTGTATGACCGCATCTTCCGGCCCCGCCGCTATACGCTTTCCGACGGCACTGTGGTCGAGGAAAAGCGCAGCCGCGCGCCGCTGGTGATCTTGATCCTGGTGGTGCTGACGGCCGTTTCCGTCCGCATCACGGGCTTCAACTTCTCTGTGCTGGTGAAGAAGGGCAGCAAATTCTTCGACATTCTCAAGGCCATGTTCCCGCCCAACACCGCGTATCTGGGAAAGATCTGGCAGCCGCTGTGGGATACGATCAAAATGTCGTTCCTCGGCTCGTTTA
>ERZ808240.2016-NODE-2016-length-23464-cov-6.626597_pt1 | contig 23464 bp, 20 predicted proteins | sample MGYA00521084_ERZ808240 | MGnify/ENA primary metagenome ERZ808240 (study PRJEB31516, sample SAMN03275571) | gut metagenome | biome: mammalia-associated habitat; material: feces | host: Papio cynocephalus | place: Kenya | collected 2012-08-06 ...
CTTTTTGATGTTTTTATTCGGTTTTCCTTTAAAAAGAAAAATAGCGAATTAGAATAATTTCTAATGATTAAGATTTATTACTCTCCCAGTTGTTCTTCTTGCCGCAAAGTTCGAAAGTGGTTTGACGAGCAAAAGATCCCTCACGAAGATAAGGATATTTTTTCCGGCGATTTAAGCGCGGATGACCTCAAGGAGATCATTTCCAAATCCATCGATGGGACGGATGATATTATTTCTCCTCGAAGCAAGATTGTTTCGGAAAGAAAGATTAATTTCGACGATATGACGATTTCTGAACTCATCGCTTTCATTCGCGCGAATCCAAGCGTTCTTCGCCGTCCGATCATTGTCGATGATAGAAAAGTGCAAGTCGGTTATAACGAAGAGGAAATCCGAACCTTTATTCCGCGTGCCCGAAGGCTTGCCGAATGCTCTTGCGATAGCGATTGCGATAATTACCCCACTTGTCCTGTTGCCCACGATCGAATTGATTATAAAGGTTAAAAGAAAGCCCAGCGATTTGCTGGGATTTTTTTATTTTTCTAAAGCATCCATCGCTCGGGATACTTTTGTTTTGCTATTGATGCTAAAGGGAATTTTCTCTTTTTCGAGAAGGTCCTTCAAAATCCTTTCGGCATCTTTTTCATTGTTGTGCTCGAGCTCGATTTCATAATCCGTGATATTAGAATAATGATTTTCGTCGATGGATAGTTTGCCACCTTCATAAGGAACGTCCATCCTCTTGGTCGTGAGAGAGGTTTTGATGTAAAGAGTTGAGGTGTCGATATCCATCATTGTGAGAAAACGCTTGATGTCGCCTTCTGGAAAAGGCTTTCTTCCTTTGAAACTATCGAATTGCTCCTTTGTCCAGGCGCAATTTTTCTCAAGGAGCCCTTGGCTTAATGGAGTTTTGAGCGTCATCTCATAAAGACCGTTTTTTTCTCTGATTCTTAAGCCCAAACCTTCCTTCCTTAGCTGCCCCTCATCGTTATCGATGTAGTAATTTGTTTGGGTATAGGCGGGGTTCCCATTAAAAATGGTCATTAATTTTTGATAGTCTTTTTCGTCCAAAAGCACTTTGACTTCGATTTCGATTGCATTGCTCATAAGGTTACCTCGGTGCTATTATAACGGCATGAATTTAGTTTTGTCATCGAACGGCGACTTCTTCTTGACGAATTTGTGGTGGATTATCACTTTGGCCGTCTTTTTTGCGTTTGGAATTTATTTTCTCATCTCCTTCCTAATTGCCAAAAAGAAGGTAGCAAATAAGCCGATTTCAAAAAGCGCTTATCTTGTTGCCCTCGGAGGCGAAGAAAACATCGTGTCCCACAAAAGAGTCGGCTCTCGAATCATCCTCTCTTTAAAGGATTATTCCCTTTTGGATAAAGAAAAGCTTCGTGAAGCAGGGGTTATTGGTTTCATCCAAAAAAGCGACCAATTGACTTTGGTCGCCGATAAGGATCCCAAAAAGGTTTATAGCGCCCTCTTTAACGATTGAAAACGTGTTTCGCCAAATCTTCCGTCGGCAATCCCATGACATTGTCATAGGAACCGACGATTTTTTCTATTAAGGGATAAGGGTCTTGGATGCCATAGGACCCTGCTTTGTCTAATGGCGAGAAGAGATCGACATATTCATGGATCTGCTTTTCCGAAAGCGTCTTGAAGTATACTTCCGTTCGAACCGTTCTTGTGATTTCCCTATCTTTCGAAAGGAAAGTATAGCCGGAGAGCACAATTTGTTTTTTACCGCTTTCGAAGGCGAGCATCTGATAGGCTTCTTCTTTCGTTTTTGGCTTTCCTAGCTTTTTTCCATCGGCGATGACGATGGTGTCGCATGAAAGGACCTCATCATTTGGGAAACGACGATAGACTTCGTATGCTTTAAGCTTGCTTTCCTCTTGTGCTAGATCTTTTGGACGAAGAACATTATCCAAAATTCTTTCGTCGATATTGGGCGGGACGACAAAAAAATGAGGGACGAGTTTCTTGAGGAGCTCTTTTCGACGGGGAGAAGTGCTTGCTAAAAGAAGCACTAACGATTCCCTCCGACATTCATGATGACGGGGATTATCATTGGACTCCGAGCGGTCTTGCGGTAGATGTAGTGGCTCACCGTGTTCTTGATCGCGCTTTTGATATCGCCGAATGTGGCCTTTCCGTTGAGGATTTCACGAACGGCTTCCTCGGCGTGCATTTGGGCATGACGAATAACATGCGTATCGAGACCGGCGTTGAAACCTCTGGCGTAGATGACTGGTGGCATGACCAATTGGTTTTTGCGACTGTTGATGGTCAAAAGCACAGCCACCATGCCATCGCTTTTGAGTTCTTCTCGGTCGTGGATGACGGCGTTAGAAAGCCCATCGAGGAAATTTCCATCAATATAGACGTCTTCTGCAGGGATTTTTGCCCCACGGGTGACTTCGTGATTCCTCAAAGTCAAGACGTCGCCATTATCGCAAACAAAGACATTCTTCTTGTCCATCCCTAAATCAATGGCTAAATCTCCATGGAGTTTGAGCATTCGGTATTCGCCATGAACGGGCATAAAATATTTTGGCTTTGCAAGGCGCTGCATAAGGCGAAGCTCTTGCCGAGAGGGATGTCCGGAGCTATGGAGAGAGAAAGCGATGCTATTTTGTTTTACGTCTGCTCCGAGCTTGACGAGGTTATTGACAAGCTTATCGACTAACGCACCATTCCCAGGAATGGGATTCGAGCTAAAGACGATGGTGTCGCCGGGAATGATTCGGATGTTTTTGTGGTCGCCTTTTGCGATTCTCGAAAGAGCGGCCATGGCTTCGCCTTGCGAACCTGTGCAAAGGATGCAGACTTCGTTCGCTCTGTAATTGCGAACCATGTCGTCGCTAATGAGGGCGTTGTCAGGGATTTTGATGTAGCCGAATTTTCTAGCAATCGTGACGACGGTTTCCATCGAGCGGCCGATGATGCATATTTTTCGTTTATGCTCGACGGCAACCTCAACGACTTGTTGAATACGGTTGATGTTGCTTGAGAAGGTGCTCACTATGACTCGACCTGGCGCTTTGTCAAAGACTTCTTCGACGCCATTTCGGACGTTTTTCTCGCTTGGCGTATAGCCCTCGATTTCGGCATTGGTGCTGTCAGCCATCAAAAGATCGACGCCTTCGCTTCCGAAACGAGCGAGTTTATCGAGCTCGAATTGAGGGCCTACCGGGGTCAAGTCGATTTTGAAGTCGCCCGTTTCAATGATTCGCCCTTCTTTGGTGTCGATGCAAATGCCATAGGAATCAGGGATACTATGGGTAACGCGGAAAAAAGAGACCTTAAAATCATCGCCGATAGGAACAATGGTATTGGTGTCAAACTCAATGATTTTGATATTGTCTTTGATGCGCGCATCTTCGAGCTTATGTCGAATGAGGGCAGCCGCTAAGCGGGGGGCGTAGATGACAGGGATATGAATACTTCGAACAAGGAATGGTATTCCCCCGATATGATCTTCATGGCCGTGGGTGATGAAAAGAGCTTTCACTTTGTTGCGGTTGTTTTTGAGATAGGTGTAATCGGGAATGACGTAATCCACACCTGGTAAGTTGGCTTCGGGGAAGCGAACACCGGCATCCACGAGGATCAAAGAGCGTTCCGTCTCAAAACAATAGGTGTTTTTACCGACTTCGCCTAAGCCTCCTAAAGCGAATATGTTTACGGGAGAATCAAATCTTGACATACCAAACTCCAATCGTTTTCACAATCATGGGCCTTGCCCACATTATTGGTTCGAAAAGCAATCTAAATATACCATATCGATGGAGCTAAAAAAGTGAAAACGCTTTCGCAAGAGCCCTTATTTGGATGAAAGCTCTTTCATGGATGGATAAAAGAAAAAGAAGAAAGGGGATAAGACGTTGGGAATGCTCCAAAGATACAAGGAGATGCGGAGGCTCCCCATAAAATCGAGAGGATAGTAGGGATGGAAGAGGGATTCGACGTAAGTGGGGGCAGCTAGAAGGAAGAGGAGTGGAAGGATTCCCAAAACGACGCCAAACCCAAGAGACAAAGAAGAGAAAAGGAACCTTGCCTTCTTGCTTGGAAGAGGTCTTAGCCAAAAAACCTCTCTTAGAAGCAAATATAGAGAAGGTAAAAACATAGCGACATAAGCTGGTATTCCATAGCCGAATAAGGGGGAGTCATAGGAAGCAAAACCAAAGCCCAATAAAAGGCCGCCTAACTCGTAAAGGGCGATAAGGCTAAAGAAAGGGAAGAAAATGCTATGAAGGATTTTGAGAGCGATTTCCTTTTTGCTTTTCTTTTGAGGCGCCGAAAGCTCTAAAGTAACCGGTATCCTTTTGGAAACAAAAACAAGATAGGAGCCCAAAAGGGCGCTTAAGGAACTAAGCAAGATTATATCGATAGGGAACATCGCCGTGAGCATGCCATCAAGGGGATAGAATCCATTCGCGAAATAAATGATATTAATCGCTAAAAGAGCAGTTCCGATGATTAAAAGAGCAAGGCCATTCCCAAAGGATGTCATCGCTTTGACTTTGGCTTTCTCATTTCGAAAGAAAAGATGCAAGACGAAAAGCACGTAAAGAGGCAAGAAATAGCTAAGAATTGCAGGTAAAACGCGATAAAGGTGCGAGAAATCGGCAAAATCTGCCGCTAAGATTTGGAAACCGAAAAAGAAACAAACGCTTGCCAATAAGCTCAGAACGACTTCGATAGCGAAGAAGAGGGTGCGTTTATTGATTTTCATAAAGATTCCTTCTTCCAACTTTTCACGTTGGACCAATTGTTATAGTCGATATAGATGTGCTCTATGTCGAAGGTACGATCCTCTTTTAGGGTGTAGAGGGCGGCACCGGTCAAAGTCATGGTTTCTTCCCCAAAGCGAATGTTCGAATAATAAAGTTCGGTATTGGCTTTCACGCCATAGCCAAGAATAACGTCTTCGTAATCGAATACGGCGTCGTTGCTATGGTCATGTCCGGCGAATATTCCTTTGACGCCATGGGTTTTGGCGCTTTGAAAGAAGGTGGAATGGACTTTGCTTGAGCTATTGTTTTCATGATAATAGCCACCAATGTAGCCATTGGTTCCTTGCCCTGTTGGATTTCCCGTCTCATCGGCATTCTGAAGCTCTTTTTTCGCTTTTTCGGCGGCTTCTGTCATTTCATTCAAACCGATATGACCGAAAACGACGGAAGGAAGATAAGATTCCGCGTTTCCTTTTGCGAAATTGGTTTCCTTTTCAAACCAAGAAATCTGGTCGTCATGAATGTAGTCGTAGCCGTATTTGATGGCGTCGTTCCCTAGATAATGCCCGGTGTCGATGGAATAAATCTGCCAAATCGTCTGATTGTCTTTTTTCCAATTGATGACGAAGTTGCTTTCGCCATGGATGTCGTCGTTAAGGTTCACGAAAAGAGAGTTTTTCCTTTTTGGGAAGCTCACATTTTCATTCATCCACGTCTTGTCCCAAAGCCCTTGGAGATCGTGATTGCCATAAGTGACGAAAAATGGGATATTCCAAGAATCGATCACTTCGTAAATGCGATCCGCCATCGCCTTGGTGGCCACTAGAAGCGTATCGCCCGTGATAGCGATGAGATCGATTTTGCCATCCGCTTTCTCTTTGGCAACTCGGATGGTGTTATGGAGGTATTCCGTTGCTTTTTCGACTTGTGTTGTCATATTCCAATGGATGTCGGTAAGCTGAAGGATGTGGAAGGAAGCGCCATTTTGCTCTACTTCACGCACGTAATCCTTTAAAAGATAGGTCTTCTCGTTCGCGGCGCATCCGGAAAGAATGACCACCAATGGAAAAGAAAAGAAAAATATGTGTTTTTTCATAGTGCTTTTATTTTATCCCCGCTTTGCAAGGAAGCATATATTTAAATCGCCACGCTTCCGGGGATTTCTTTAAAAGGATTTTTCTTGTCGATATGGTCGTAAAAGAGAATGCCATGAAGATGATCGATTTCGTGTTGCAAAACAATCGCGTCAAAACCGATGGCTCGAATAGAAATATCTTCCCCTCTGAAGGCGTCATAACCCTTTACGGTGATTTTATAATCGCGATAGGCATATCCTTTATGTTCCTCATCGACGGACAAACAGCCTTCGCCGGATTTTAAATAACATTTTCTTATGGAATTGCTGATGATTTTCGGATTTACCAGGCCGTAGGTGATGTAGGTTTCTTTTTCGGGATCATCTAAATAATGGATGACGAGCATCTTTTTATTGACGCCGATTTGAGGTGCGGCAAGCCCAATGCCTTCACGGACGTAGGGATGCTTTTCGCGGTAAGCCGGATCTTGCGACTTCTTTAAGTAATCAAGCATTTCCTCTAGGAGGTTTTTGTCTTCTTCCGAGAGAGGCATCTCGACATCCTTGGAAGGCATACGAAGGGATGGCTTTTTGTCTTTAACAATCTTTAACATAACCGAAACTATTCTAGCATAGAAAAGAGAGAATCATTAGAATGATGCTATATGAACGAAGTTCTTTTGAAAGCAACTTACTCTTTGAAAGCCGCTATAACGAGCGATCCTCGCTTTTTGGCCTTGAAAGAAAAGGAAAAAGCAGCTTTGGAATCTTCGGAAGTCCAAGAACGAAGGAAAGCGATGGAAGGAGTGGCTCGGAAGTATGAGGAAGCCCTCTCTTGCTACCCTAAAGATTCCCTCGAAGTGAAGACTTTGGAGAAGCAGCTCTTTGAAGCTAAAAAGGCTTTTGATAGCCATCCGCTTGTGAAGGAGTATACGGCCGCTTTCAGCGTTACGAAATTTTTGTCCTTGCAGATAGACGATATTCTTTTTGCTCCATTTCGAAAGAAGATTTTGACTATTGGGGACTGAATCATGCTAAAAATAACTTCTGGGAAATATCGAAGTCGTGTGATTGACGTCCCCCTTGCGGATACGGTACCTACCAAAAATATGGTGAGAACCGCGATAGGAAACGCTTTGACAAACGATCTCTTTGGCGCTTCTGTATTGGACCTTTTTGCTGGATCTGGCGCCCTTGGCATTGAATGTCTTTCTAGAGGCGCGAAAGAATGCGATTTCGTGGATTCTTCTAAAGGGGCCTCCGTCATTATCGAAATGAATCTAAGAAAGCTCAAAGAACAAAATGGAAAGGTCTTTTGCATGCCTTTTTCGTCTTTTTTAAATTCCTTAGAAGACCATAAGAAATACGATGTTGTTTTACTCGATCCTCCCTATAAGGAGAAAGGCTTTTATCGTGAAGCCGCGTCCTTATTGCTACAAAAAAATCTTTTATCGACGAATGCCGTTGTCGTTATCGAATACGAAGGGGAGGAACCGGACTTTCCCAAAGAAAGCTTTGGCAAAGAGAGAACTTATCGCTATGGAAGGACGTTCGTCTCTATATATTGGAGGAAGAAAGAATGAAAAAAGCAATTTACCCTGGCTCATTCGATCCTATTACGAATGGTCATATCGAAGTGCTCAAACGTTCATTAAACGTCTTTGACGAAGTGACTTTGCTTCTTGCTGTAAACCCCAATAAGGCTTCCCGTTTCGATGTTTTAGAGAGGATCGAGATGATGAGGGAAGCAGTCAAGGACCTACCTGGAGCGACCGTCGATTTTTTCGAAGGGCTTACGGTCAAATATGCGAAAGAGCATAATGCTCCACATCTTATTCGTGGTTTAAGGGCGGTTAGCGATTTTGAATATGAATTCTCTTTGGCGGCGGCGAACGAATATGCCGATCCTACGGTGGACATGGTTTTCTTTATGGCACGCCACGAAGAAGCTTTTGTTTCTTCGAGCGCTATTGTGGAACTCTATAAGGGAGGGGTTGATATCTCGAATCTCGTTCCTCTTTGCGTCTTAAAGAAGCTCCACGAAAAATATGGGAACCATTAGCTTTATGGATAAAAAGAAAAACGCAGCGCGGGCTGCGTTTTTTTATAGCCTTAAGTTCTTTATTCCTTTTGAAGGAAGTTGTTTTCGGGATAGTCGATGTAGTTATCGGTGTGGTTCCACATATTCATGAGGAATTCCGCGCGAGTATTATTGGTATCGCCAACGATTGAAAAGGCAATTTCGGCGACGCCCGCTTTACCCATTTCGATGGCTTTATCGGTGAAATCGCAAAGGATGATGCTCGGTTTTGGGAAATCGCTGCTAAGGCTTGTATTCGTGCTGCTGGTGTTATTAAGAGCAAAGTTATCGTATTTCGTTTCGTCGATGCTCGCATTGATGCGGTAGGGTTGATTCTCAAGATATTCGCCAGCGGTATTAAACAAGTCTGCGTGATTGGTTAAGTAACGTTCGAAAGCGCTTGGGCTATTGTTCGCTTCGTAGTCGCTATCGTTGGAACTCGTTTCGTCGGTGTAGATGACGTTAAATTTGAAAGGAAGGTTTTTCCCAGCCTCGTCGTGAAGATCGAGTTTTAAGGAAGTAGAACCCCAGTTTTCCGATAAGAAACGGAAGGAATCGCTTAAGGTGTCGCTGTCGGTCGAAGTCCCATTGACATAGACGAGATAGAACTTTTCGCCATATTCGTTACGAACCTTCGAAAGAAGCTTTTCGTCTTCTTCTAAGCCATTCACATATCGATTGGCTTCGTAGACGGTCTTGGTGAGTTTGTCGGCATTGGATGAATCTTGGCTATAAGTTTCGCCCTCTAAAGAGACGCGGTATTCCAAAAGCCAAGAGCCACTTGTGGTCTTGGTCCAACTACTCACGGCGTTAGTGATCGAGGGAATTGAGAAAATGATCGCAAAGATAGCACCGACGATAAGAAGCGGTTGCACCCAAGCGGTTTCCTTAATCCAACGCCAAATTTTAACAAAGAACGCACCGATTGATTTTAAGATAAACATAGGTTCCTCCGACAAAAAGAAGCCTGTTTCTTGGAAACAGTGCTAAAACTATAGCATTCCTTCCTCGGCATCGCAATAAAATCAATTCTCCAAAAAGGTCGTTTGGTCTTGTTTCTATTCTTTGAATAGTTTCCTCTTTTTGTTCTTCGCGGCCTTTGGCTATAATGGTGATCGTTATGAATATCAAAGGAATTTTTGCTGAATACAAAGAGAAGAGGACGAATTGGCTTTATGACCATATGTGGATCAAGCGAGGACTAGAGAATCTCTTTGCTTTTCTTCTTTGCACGCTTAGCGCCCTTATTTTCGCGTTCGGATTCAACTGTTGCATGGATTTGGGGAGTTTCGCTTCGAAAGCTCTTGAAATAGAGCCCGATCTCAATTTCCAAAAGATTGCCAGCGGCGGCGTTTCTGGCATCTCTCAGGTCGTCGTCTTGTTTCTTGAGGTCATTTATGAGGCGGTGAATGGAACCGGGAGTTCGAAGGGCGTCTTCCCCGAAAGCCTTCTTTATTCCATCCTTTATTTTGCCATTAACGTTCCAGTCTTGATTTTGGCTTGGATTGGGATTGGCAAACGATTCACCGTTTTCACTTTAATCAACGTTCTCGAAACGTCTTTATTTATGAAACTTATTAATTGTGAGAACCTTGGGTTCATGCAAGAAATCGCCATTTTCATCGCCGAAAACGGAGGCATCCTTTCTCGAGCAATTCTAGGCGGGGTTTGCACGGGGTTGAGTTGTGCGATTGCCTTTAAGATTGACGCCTCGACGGGTGGCATTGATATCATAGCCTATTATATAGCCCTCAAAAAAAAGACGTTGGTCGGCAAATACAGTTTCATAATGAATACGATTACTTTGATTTGTTTCACCCTGTTAATCATTACCAAAGAAGGTTGGGGAAATCCGGATGTTGTTGCTTCCCATGTTGGCGGCGCCTTCTATAGCGTCATGTATGTCCTCATCTCGAAGATCATCATCGATACCATCAACGTCCGCAATAAAAAGATGAAAGTGGAAATCGTGACCAATAGGAAGGATCTTGGCGAATTCTTGATCGAATCCGTTCCGCATGGCGCGACAATGGTTGTGGGAACTGGGGTCTACACAGGCAAGGAGCGCTACATATTCACCATGGTTGTTTCTTCCTATGAATTGTCTCATCTCATGAAGCTCATAAAAAAAGAAGATACGGCTGCCTTCGTGCAAGTTATTCCTCTTAACAGCGTGAGCGGCCGTTTCTACACAAAACCCGTTCGTTGATTATTTCTATATAGTTAGGATTTGCAGTCTTTTTCGGCTTTTAATCGTTCAAAATGTGAGCGAGAGAGCCTATAAAAATGAAGAAAGCGGAGCCAAACCCGCAAATAGCGCACCAGAGGAATCCATTTCCTAGATGGAAAGAGGCGTCGTACATCAAAGACGAAGTTTTTTCTAAAGGGATATTGAAGTAAGAAGCTGCAATTTGAGGGCCGGAAAGCAATAAAAGCACGCCTCCCGAAATCAAAAGACCAAAGACAATGGCGCCTAAGAAAACACACGTTTTTTTCTTCCGAAGACCCTCGAAAACAAAAAGCAGAATGAAGGAAGCCAAGCCGCCTAGCAGCAAGCAATATCCGATTAAAGCGTAAAGGGATGGGCTAATCGAAAGGGGAGGAATTTTAGAAACGGTTGTGGCGTGACCGACGCCAATCGTCATTTCGGTGGTGACCCTTCCCCCGAAGATAAAGTGGAAGGCTTTCCAAACGGTGATGGATCCTTTCAGCGAGCCATAAGGGTTGGAAGTGTAAAAGGCTTCCATAAAAGGAAAAAACAAAGAGGAAACTAAGAGCCCTAGAGCGATGATTTCGGAAGTCAAAGAATGAAGATTTAGCTTATTTTTGTTCATCCTTGAACATAATGCGCATCTTTTTGCTTCTCTTCAAGGAAGTTTTGATAAGTCATGATGTCATAGGTAATAAGTATTAAGAATCTATCCTATGTTTTTTCTATAATTACTGTCCTTTGATGCCTTTTAGGATGCAACTTTGAAAAACAAAAGCTCTCGGTATCGGACCGAATTTTGGTCCGATACCGAGGAGGCATGCTCAATTCTATTGGCGGAGAAGCAGGGATTTGAACCCTGGCTGGGCATACACCCACTATCAGTTTTCGAGACTGACCCCTTCAACCACTTGGGTACTTCTCCAACGCGCATTATGCTACACAAAACCATTCTTTTTATCAATGAAATTCTTCTTTTGTTGCCCTTTATGCGCTCATATATGTGCGCACGTTGATAAGGAAATGTGCTAACATAATGCCCATGTGGGAAAAAGACGAGTTTTTTGTAGCCGTATATTCGAACCTTAAAATGAGTATCTTCGAGCGTTTTGATTTTCGAACGCTCCTTTTCGGTTTCTTGGTTGTTTTGTTTGCCGGGCTCATGGTGACCCTTATAGTTTCTTGGGTTTTATTTTCCCAGAATGACGCCCGGTATTATCGTGGGATGAGCCACGAAATGAACACCATTCGCATTTATCGCATCGAAAGCGCCAAGAATATCGTTATTTCTTTTGATTTAGCAGATCTTTCCAAGCAAAAAAAGGATACGTTGTCTGATTTTTATAATTCTTTCCCAGGGAATGAGCCGAAAAGAGTGAAGAGCTGGGTTGAGGATATTTTGGCCGATAAAAAAGCGTCGGATTATCTCCAAACATCCGTTTACTTCCACGAATCCAAAAGAAGGCTGAACGCTTTCTTGCACATTCGGAAAAGCGACCCTCTTCGTGGCGTCATTCATCTTGAGAGCTATCTTTTGCCAGAAAAAAGAAATAAGACTTCTATCGGCTCTGTTGTTCGTCTATCGAGCGAAAAAGATTTTAGCGAAGCGCTCCGCAATACGAGCGGTGGAAGTGGCGTCACTTTCTGTTTTAGCGTCATGCAATCAAATGGAACATCGGTGTTGAAACGAAAAGAAAAGGTGAGTTCGAATGTTTCTTTTCGCTTCCGTATGGCTTTGGAATCCTTCGTGAAAGGAAACATGAAGCTCATCCAAGCCAGCGAAAACGAATTCCTTATTGCCAATTTCGAGCAAATGGACTCGGCCGAGGCCATTGCGTTCGCCTTAACGGCGGTGCGGGCGATTGAGCATGAACTTGCTTCGGTAAACACCAACAAACATCCTATCGAGATTCGCGTTGGCATCGTTCAAAACAAAGATCTTATGGGCGATGGGGATGCGATTATATCGAGCGCCAGAAGGACGGCAAAAAACGCCTTTGAAACATCTAGCTCCGTTGCTTTCTTTAAGCGCGGCACCGAGGATTATAGCGTTACTGAAATAAAGCAATACCGGAGCGAGGTTGAGCGCATTATATATGAAAAGAGGATTCTTTACTCTTTCCGCCCCGTTTATAGCGTGACCCGAAAGAGAATCATCGGATATCTTGGCAAAGCCTCTCCGAGAAGCGATTGCGCTTTCGATTCTATCGATGAGCTAAAGAATTACGCTTTGCGGGCGAAAGACGATAAGAACCTTTTCGCGGCGATCGCGAAAAATCTTGTCGGCACTTTCGTATCCGAAAGAGAATTAAAGAGCCAAAAGCTCTATTACCCCGCAAGAGCTTCCGAGCTCCCCATGATTCCCTCCTTCTTCAAAAGGCTTCGTGGTTCCAAAGATGCCAACTTGGTTTTTATTTTGACTAACGATGATGTGGCTAGGGAGACTGCCAATTTAGGCCTTGATAAGATTTTGGAATCCCTTAAAGGGCTCAAGGAGGCCGGCTATGGCATTGCCTATCAGGTCAGTGGCAAGAACCTCAATATCGAGCCTCGACTTCTTTCCGAAGCGGATGGTTTCTTTGTGGATTTCTCTTCCAATGACGACGATGTCGGCCTCGATACGGCTATTCGTAGCCAACTTCACGCGCTTGTTGAGAAGCTTCTCAAATATCGAAAGCCCATTATCGGTTCGAATTTGGCGAATTGGAATGCCCTCGAACTTGTCGTCGGAAGCGGCATCGAATATATTTCCAGCGATGTTTTCGCCCCTTATTCACCCGCTTTAGCTCCGGTTAATGATAAAAACGAAACGCGCATTCTCGCGCTGAAAGGAAAAATATAATCATGGAAAACAAGAACAATGCCATTACGGCTCGTGACGTGGATTTTGCTAAGTGGTACACGGATGTTTGCAAGAAAGCCAAGCTTATGGATTATGGTTCGGTGAAAGGATTCATCAATTATCTTCCTTATGGCTATGCGATTTGGGAGGAAATCCAATCGTACCTTGATAAGAAATTCAAGTCGATTGGCGTTTCGAATGTCTATTTGCCTACCGTTATCCCTTCTTCCCTCTTCAATAAGGAAAAGGAACATATCGAAGGTTTTGCTCCAGAATGCCTTGTTTGCACGATTGGCGGTGGCAATAAACTCGCCGATCCCCTTATCGTTCGCCCAACAAGCGAGATTCTCTTTAGCGATCTCTTTAAGAAACTGGTGTCGTCTTATCGCGATTTTCCGATTCTATTCAACCAATGGTGCAGCGTTGTCCGTTGGGAGAAGACGACCCGTCCTTTCCTTCGTGGGTCGGAATTCCTTTGGCAAGAAGGGCATTGTCTTTTCGAAACCGAACTTGAAGCGGAAAATAACGCTCAATGGATTTTGGATAACGCCTATGACGCTTGCGGAAAGGAACTTTTGGCCATTCCCTTCCTCAAAGGGAAGAAGACCGAACACGAGAAATTTGCCGGTGCTGTCAATACTTACGCTATTGAAGCTCTTATGCACGATGGAAAAGCGCTTCAAAGTGGAACTTCTCACTATTTAGGAACGGGATTTGCCGAGGCTTTTGGGATTTCTTACCAAGCGCGCGATAATTCCTTGAAGGCTCCGCATCAAACTTCATGGGGCGCAAGCACGCGACTTATTGGCGCCGTTATCATGGTCCATGGGGACGACAATGGTCTTGTTTTGCCTCCTTATGTCGCTCCTATTCAGGTGGTGATTGTGCCAGTTCGCCAAAAAGAAGCGGGCGTCTTGGAAGCATCTAAAAAGCTTTATGAAGAGCTCAAATCGCAAGGTATACGGGTAAAACTCGATGCCGATGATTCCCGTACGCCGGGTTGGAAGTTCGCCGAATATGAGATGAAAGGCGTTCCTCTTCGCGTGGAAATTGGCCCCCGCGATTTAGCAAAAGGCGAAGCCGTTCTCACCAAACGCGTCAACGGCGAGAAGAAAGTCTTGCCTCTTTCGGAGATCGCCTCCTTGGCCCCTGCTCTTCTTAAGGAAATCCATCAAAACATGTACGACAAGGCCCTTGCTTTCTTAAATTCTCATATCCATGACGCCAAAGACGTGAACGAATTGAACGCCATCCTCGATAAAGGCGGATATGGCAAGATGGCTTTTTGCGGGAAGAAGGAATGCGAAGATGCCATCAAAACTCTCACCAATGGCGGCACCACCCGCGTCATTGCTGAAGAACTTCCTTCCGATACGAGCCTTCGTTGCCCTGTGTGCGGCGAAAAAGCTAAGATTATTGCTTACTTTGCTCGAGCGTATTAGTCCAAAATCGCCCTTCGAAAACGTTTAAGCTTTCAAAAAACTGAAATTTCAGTATTTGATATTCAATATTCAGTTGTTTCTTCAATAAAAAGCCTTATTATTTGTGTGGCGAGCGTTCGCGAAACCCCTTATCGCGACGCTTGCTTTTTTGTGTCTATAGCATTAAGGAAAGCTTATTCGCTATAATGATTGGGCTATGGATACGAATCATTTTTTTAATTTATCTTTGGACGTTCGGGACGACATGAACTATGTGAACTATCAAGCGGATGTTCTCCGAAAAGAAGTGACGGAAGGAGCTCCGAATTCTTTTTCTTTTATAAGGTCGATGGTCGTCGAAAACCTTTCCGACATAGATGAAAGAGACTTGGTTATTCGCTTTGAAGCAAAGCCTATCGGCGTTCTTTCGATCGATTCGATTCATCTTTCTTATCTAGAGAAAAAGAAGAAGACAATCATCTCTTATTTCAATACTCATCTGGATGCTGAATTTCTTTACACATTATCGGAAAAAAGAATTGGAAGCCTCAAAGTATCATTGGAAAGAAACGACGGCACCGTTTTAGCCACAAAAGAGGTCGAATTCTCTTTCCTTCCCGTTGAAGAAAGCGCCAGCGAAGAACGCGTCGACGAAATCTTGGCTTCCTTTGTGACCCCGAATGATCCAAGCGTTCTCGAGCTCCTAAAAAAAGCGCATGAGCTCAAAAAAGAAAAATATGGCATTTCCAGTTTTGAAGGATATCTTTCGCGCGATCCCAATGAGGTTTTAAAGGATATAGATGCTTTATTTTTGGCGATGAAGAGTGCTGGAATTTCGTACGCTTTGTCGCCCGCTTCCTTTAATGCCATCTTTCAAAGGATTCGTTTGCCTAAGGATGTTCTTGCGAATCGGCTAGGGAATTGCTTGGATATTTCGATTCTCATGATGAGCTTACTCGAAGCAAGCCTCCTAAAGCCGATCCTAGTGGTTTTCCAAAATCACGCTTTCGTGGGGTGCTGGCTCGATGAAGAGAGCGGTTTTTATTCGTCGAAGGAAGAGAATTCCCAAGTGCTTTTGAATAACGCCTCCAAAGGATTCAACCATTTGGTCCTCATAGAGTCTACTTGCGTTTGTGAAGGGAACAATTCTTCTTTCCTCGAAAGCGTTGAAAAAGCTTATGAGACGCTTGAAAAAGCGAAGAACTTTTCTTATGCGATTGACATTGCTTCCTGTCGAAAAGACCGTATCCTTCCTATCCCGACTCCCAAAAAATTGTCCGATGGTTCTTTCTCTTTTGATTTTCCATCCCTTAAAGGAAACGAAGGCGAAACGCCCTCCGTCGATCTTTCCTTGCGGCGTTATCTTCCTGACGATGCCAAAGGCTCCAAAAACCGTTTCGATTATTGGGAAGAAAAACTTCTTGATTTGAATTTGAGAAACCGACTTATCTCCTATAAAACAGGAAGCCGAGGCATTGAGGTTCTATGTGGGGATGCTGAGAAGATGCTTTCGTTTATCGAAGGGCGCGCTAAAGTCGCTCTCGTCCCGACTCCGTTAAGCGTCCTTCAAAAAGAAAATTCGCCGAAGGTTCTTTCTTTGCCCCCCTCCTTAATCGAATCGGATGTTCTTTCTTATTACGAAAAAGACTCCTTACTGGTGGTGAATGCCTCTCAAACGGCGGATGCTTCTTTAAAGAATTTGGTCCGGAAGAGCAATAGCGCTCTCGAAGAAAGCGGTTGCAATCCTCTCTTTTTGATCCTTGGCCTTATTCGCTGGTTTGATAACGAAAAGGCGGCTAGCCATGGCACGGGGGCGATGTATGCCCCGATCTTTCTTTTGCCTGTCAAAGCGCCCCATCGCAAGAATGGTCTTTATTACAATATCGAATACTCTTCCGAAGATCTCCAACTCAATAGGACCGCTTTCGAGTATTTCCGCCGAACCTATAATCTTGATTTTTCCCGTTTGTTCCCTCTTCCAAGGAAGTCCGACGGAACCCTTGATGTGAGAATCATCTATAACGAGATTCGAAAAACGATTTTGCCAATGAAAAATTGGGCGCTTTTGGAAAACACGAGCGCTTTGTCGCTTTTTAGCTTTGCCCATTTCGTCATGTGGAACGACCTAAGGAACCATCGTTCGGAAATGATGAATCATCCAATTGTGGCTTCTTTTGTCTATGGCGAAAAGAAGTGGAACGCACCAGAAAATCTCGTTTCCCCAGAAGAGCTTGACGAAAAGATTGGACCAAAGGATTTCGCCGCCCCTCTTTCAGCGGATTCTTCTCAAATCAAAGCCATCGTGGATAGCGAGAAAGGCGAATCCTTTATTTTGGATGGCCCTCCTGGCACTGGGAAAAGCCAGACCATCGCCAATATGATTGTGAACTTCCTCTACCATGGAAAGAAGGTTCTTTTCGTGGCCGAAAAGGAAGTCGCCTTGGATGTTGTTAAGAAAAGGCTCGATGCTCTCCATTTGGGGCAATTCGTCTTGAAACTCGCAAACCTTGGAACTCCCAAGAGCGACATCCTTTCGAATTATTCACGCCTTTTGGAATTGGGCCCTTTATCGGATGAAGAGAAATTCGACGCTTTGGGGGATAATCTTCTCGAAGAGAGGAAAGAACTCAATAGCATCATGGGCAAACTCCATGAGAGTGCTCCTTATTTCCTTTCGCCCTATGATGCAATCGTTCGCTACTTGGAAAAACAATCATATCGAACAGATGATGACATCCCTCTTATTTACATCAAAAGCCTTAACTATCAGGATTTTAAGAAAGCCATTCTCTCCTTGGACGAGCTTTCTCATCTTGTTTCCTCTTTTTCGGGGTATCGGAATTCGCCCTTTTTGGCCTTCCAAAAACGGGAGTACTCCCTTTCTTACCGCGATGCACTCGAGAAAGAATTGATTCCTCTTCGCTCCTTGTTCGAGAAGCTTCGCTTGGCTACCTACAATGCTTTCTTTAAGGGTGGGCTCAAAGAAGAAAGTCGACTAAATGTCGAAGCCTATCTCGAAATCATAAGCTATCTCCAAAGCGGTATCCCTTCGCGGAAGGAATATTATCTTGATGAAACTTTCCTTTCCAAAAAAGAAGCCTTGCAAGAAGCTTGCCAAACGAAAAGGATAGAGGTCGTTTCACGCGAAAGCGTTTCTTTTGCTTTTCTTGACCAAGCCTTCCTTTTAAATGATCCTTCTTCCTTATTGGAAGAGGCGAAAAGCTATAAGGATCTTTCTTTCTTCAAGAGAAGAAAAGCCTTTAAGAGCCTTTGGAAGCGCCTGAAAGTTTATATGAAGCTTAAAAAGATGCCGAAAGAGGACGAATTCATCGCTCTTTTAAGCAAGCTTACCGAGGCGAATGACGCGAAAAAGAAATTTGAAGAGGCTGACGCCTATGCGAAAGCCATCCTTTCGAAGTTTTCCTTCGCGAATTCCGAAAAGGCTTCGGAAAGCGAGAAAGAGCTTCATCTCACGCTTCAAATCGCTTCCGCTTTTCAAAGGATGAACTTGGGCGAAAGCCGGGGAAGCTTCTTAGAATATGTTACGGAGATGGGGGAAGGAGTTTTATTTGGAAAAGCCAACGAAACCCTTCGGTCCCTATTCGAAGAATTGAAAGAGCGAGAAGCTTCTTTGAAAGAGTCCTTCCAATTCGATCTTTCTCTATATGGTGATTCTAAAGACTATTTCCGCTTCCTTAGCGAGAAAGTAGGGGACGCGCTTTCGTCTATTGGCCGCTTAAGCGATTGGACAAATTTGCTTCTCGAACTCGATAAGGTCTCTCCTCTTTTGCCTCCTTCCTTTTTATCTTCCTTTAAAAATGGAAATATCTCCTACAAAACCCTATCCGATTCTTATATTGCCGATGTTACATTCGCCTTATTGACCCATGTTTTGTCGGAAAGGGGAGTCGCTACCTTATCTCATGAAAAGACGGAAAATGCCATTAGGGCCTATCAAAAGGACATTTTGGCTTTCCAAAACTCCTCGATTGTGGAAACGGCTTCTCGAATCAGCGCGAAATTTCCAAAAGACGCAAGCTCTTTCGCCTCTTCGACCAATGCCTACCAGCTTTCGAAGCTCGCTCGAAATGGGGGAAGAGGTTGTTCTCTTCGCTTCTTGTTCCATGAATATAAGGATTTGATTTCCCTTTTGACCCCTTGCTTTATGATGTCGCCGGCGACTTTGGCGCAATATCTCGATCCGGACGATTACCATTTCGACGTCGTTATCTTCGATGAAGCCTCGCAAATTCCCACAAACGAGGCCGTGGGCGCTCTTTTCCGCGCCGATTCCTTCGTTATTGCGGGCGATAAAGAGCAGATGCCTCCATCGAATTATTTCGTTTCTTCCTTTAATAGCGACGGTGAAGAAGCTTCTTTAGCCTCCTTAGACGAGGATTTGGAAAGTCTACTCGATGACGCGATGGTTTTGCATTTGCCTCGTAAGCGCCTTACTTGGCACTATCGTTCCCGTTATGAATCCCTTATCGCTTTCTCGAATAACCGCTTCTATGGGAACACCCTTTTGACTTTTCCTTCTCCTTGCTCTGAAAAAGGAAGCGTTTCCTATCGGCTCGTAAAAGGCGCGTACGAAAGGGGACGTGGCATCAATCGGCCGGAAGCAAAAGCGGTTGTGAGCGAAATCATGAAACGCCTGAAGGATCCCTTGACCAAGAAACAGTCTATTGGCGTTGTGACATTTAACGAGGCGCAACAAAACCTCATTCAGGACCTTCTCGAAAAAGAATTGGCGAATAACCCCAAACTCTTTGACGCCCCTCATGGCGAGAAGATATTTGTGAAGAACCTTGAAAACGTGCAAGGGGACGAAAGAGACGTCATTCTCTTCGATGTGACCTATGGGCCGGATAAAAAAGGCTATTTGTCGCTTAATTTTGGTCCTCTTTCTCTCAAACGTGGCGAAAGAAGGCTTAATGTCGCAGTGTCTAGGGCTCGGGAAAAGATGATTGTCTTTGCTAGTTTTGAGCCCAATGCCATTCGCGCGGATAACGCTAAAAACGAAGGCGCGCGCTATCTTAGGGATTTTCTCCTGTTTGCCAAAGGAGGTATTGAGGCGCTACCGAACCGACTCGAAAACAAAAACGATGAGCTTTCCTTAAGCGTCGCCTCTTTCTTAGGGGAAGATCTTCGTCATTTGGGGTATGTAGTCAAAGAAAACTTAGGGAGCAGCACCTTTAAAATTGATTTGGCCATCGCTTCTAAGGATAAGCCCGAAGACTATGTCCTTGGCATTCTCTTCGACAATAGGAAAAGCGCGATTATGAGTTGTCGGGATCGCCATGTCAATGAACCAAGCGTTTTGAAAAGACGCTCTTGGCGACTTTTGAATATCTATTCGGTCGAATATCTCGATCACAAGGAAGAAGTCGTCAAAGAAGTGGTGAATGCCTTTAACGAAGCCCTTTCTTCGCCTTTGAAAGAAGATGAGAAAGAACTTCTTGGGAACCCTCTTTTCATCCAAAAGCCAAAGCAACTCCCAAAAAACCTTAGACCTTACGAAAAAGACGTTCCTGAAATCCCGATGTTCACGCCGATTAATGAATTCTTTATTCAAGACATCATCAACCATGAGTATCCTATAAGCGCTGCCTTGCTCGATAGGAGAATTCGCGAAGCCTATCAAAAGGACCGTATCGGAACAAGCGTGCGAGATGAGATTAATGCATGTTTGACTAAAGTCTCTCCGACTAAGGAAACATGTGGCAGTCGCACCTTCTATTATCCGAAAGGTTACGATTGCCTTCGCTATCCTTTCTGGAGAAAGACGGATTTCCAAACGGTCCCTGAAAGAAGAATTGTCGATATTAGCTTCATTGAGATTGGCAATTGCGCAGCGGATATCCTTGCCGAACAAGGAAGCATGTCGCTGGATGACCTCGCCAAGGCGGTTTCGACCGCTTTCGGCTATGATATTTTAGCCAAAAGCTATAGCGATTACCTAAAGCAAGGCATCCGTTTCAATAGTGGCAAACGAAATGGCATCTATCTTGATGAAGAAGATGAGGTTTCCTTGCGTTAAAAATTCACAATTGACAGCAAATCCCGATTGTTTTCTATTTGTTGGTTCTATTTTCCAAAAGAAAAACGGCATTCTTTTTGGAGTAGATAGCTTTTAAGCATGGATAAATCATCACCAAGCACGAGGCAATCCAAGCAAGTGGATCGCCTAAGCAGGCGCCGGCGTAGGCAAGCGTTGAGGAAACGCTATTGGTGGGAGTGAAACCATTGAGCATATATGGCAAGAAATAGCAAATAAGCACTCTGGCCACAAGCTCTCCAACTCCGCTTAAAAAATTAGGGATCGTTTTCTCAAGCCCTTGAAGGGTATTGCGGAGCAAGAAAAGAACCATCAAGAAGAAAAAGCAAGGCATGGCGATATAGATATAGGTATTTCCATAACGGATAGAAGCCGCGGTGATTTTGTCCTGGCTTAAGAAGAAATATTGATATGCGCCGTTGATTGTTAGAAGAAGCCCTATCGTCATAACGATGAGATAAATCACAAAGCCGATAAGGAAAGATGCTTTGAAACCTTTTTTGATTCGATCAAGATTCCGAGCTCCTAGATTTTGACTATGGAAGCTAATCATCGCCATTCCCAAGGCATTAAGAGGAGCCATGAGGAAATTGATGACTTTGCATCCGGCTCCATAGCCAAGTTCTGCTGGAAGACCTGCTACCGCCATGCCTTCTGGAGTGACGTCAAAACGATCGATGGCCGATTGCATAACGATGATCCCAATTGCTAAAACAGAAAAAGAAAAGCCCATGGGTAGCCCATTTTTAAGCGAAGACAAAATGTATTTTTGATTCCATTTGAAATCTTCTTTTTTTGGTCGGAGATTCGGATAATGGAAATAAGCGTAAAGATAACACCCAATCGCAGCAAGTCCTTGGGCCAAAATAGTGGCGAAAGCGGCACCGGCCACGCCAAGCCCAAAGACTTTTATGAAAAGCAAATCCAAAGCGATGTTTAGCAACGTGCTTGCCAATAAAAACATGAAAGGGGTGAAGCTATCGCCAATGGAACGCAAAGTGCTTACGATGTGGTTATAGAAGACCTGGGTGATGGCACCTCCGAAGATGATGAGGAGATATGTCCTTGCGCTTTCATAGACTCCATTGGCACGGGGATCGACGTTACTTGGAGCAATGCCGATCATCGCCAATAGGGGATCGATCAAAAGAACGCCACCGACTGTTAAAAAAATGGTGATCAAGAAAGATAAATAAATCTGATTGATGACGCAACGCCTTGTTCCTTCTTCGTTTTTCGCGCCCATAAGTTCGCCGATGACAACCCCAAAGCCACTCATTGTGCCGATGGCGAAATCAATTACCAAGAAGATGATGTTGGTGGCGTTATTGACGGCTGCGACATCAACTTCGTCAAGGGTTTGTCCGACGATCATGCTATCGACAAGCGTATAGATTTGCTGGAAGAGCAAACTTAAGACAATAGGGCCTAAAAAACGGAGTATTCTTTTCCGAATATTGCCTTCCGTGAGGTCAATGGCATCGAAGTAATGAACGAATTTTTGAAGAACTTTTTTCATAGCGGACTTATTCTAGATGGGTGCAAAAAAAGAAGAGAGCGAAATGTCTCTTTTTTCTCATGAAAGCCTTTTCACATCTCGTCGGCTGGAAAATCAAAATCGTCTTTTTCTAAGAGGACCCGGATGGATCCGTCTTTCACCGCTGAGGGTATCTTTTCGAAGATGGCGATATCCTCATGCTCTCCGATAATCTCCCAGGCAAAGGAATAGAATTTCCTTAAGAGCTCGTAGAAATGGACTCTTTTCTTGTCTGGGTAATAGTTGTAACGACGAAAAATATCGTAATCGCCAAAGTTCGCAAGATAATCTGGCACTCGGACTTCTTTTCCTTTGAAGGCAAATAACCCATTTGAATAATTCACTCCTTCGGCGGGAAAATAGGATTCTAAAGAGATTAAGAGTTCGTTTTCGACTTCTTTCGCGAAAAGAAGAAAGCTCTCGTTCTTCTCCTCTTTTATCTTGAAAATCCTTTTTTTCAAAAACCTTTCTTTCCTATCGATGCGAATCGCTTCCGTAAAAAGAACTCTTTTCTCTGGTTCATAGCCAACGAAAAGGGAATCCTTACTATAGGGATTCTTATAATAAGCGTTCGTGGGAGCGATGAAATAGAAAAGGAATTTCATAGCCTTAGTTTATCTTTCTTGCTGGAGATACTCAAGTTAAGGCCTTCCGTCTTGCTTTTCTTCTTTGTCGATTTAAAGTGATAAGCATGAAAGACAAGACGATTGAGATTAAAACGAGTTTCATGCTTCTAGAAGATGGGACTGTCCGATTTTCTTTTCCTTATGACGGACCCTTCCTTTCGCTTAGAGAGCTTCAAAGCGAAAGGATAACGAATAAAACGACATTGCTTTACTTCGTCTATCGCGATAGAGAAGGAATCCATTCGGGCTGGGCTTGGGACAAGCAAATAAGGAACCTCTATTCTTTTCTTTATAACGAACTCATGGCAAGGGCCATTTCCCTCGAATATGACGTCAGTCGAAGAAGTGGGGAAGGCTTTCGAAGCGTTCTTAGGAAGGTTGGCAAGAAGATAGCCAACGACCCTTCTTCCGAAGGGACTTTCCCAGAAAGCATTTTGACCATCGTTGCTTCTTCTTTTCTTCTTGAATGCGATGCCACTAGAGACTTTTCTCTTGGCGATAAGATACTTCCTTTGGAGGAAGTGGCTGGGAAACTCTTCTATTTTGTGAGCATTGAGTTTTTCGAAGGCTTTGAAAGCGCCCTCGAAGAGATAAAACGGCACAAAAAACTCAGCAAAAGGAGTTCACTAAGGACGAATTTAATCTCCGATACCTCGATTTCGTACGATTTTTGAAAAAGGTAATGCGTTTATTCGCTCTTTGGTGTATATTACGTCTTGCGACGGAGGCGTACCCAAGAGGCCGAAGGGGGCAGGTTGCTAACCTGTTAGTAGGGGGTCACCCCTAGCTCGAGTTCGAATCTCGACGCCTCCGCCATAAGAAAAGCATAGGTTTGATACAAATGTTATCAAGCCTTTTTTCTTTGCGA
>ERZ808240.2018-NODE-2018-length-23454-cov-5.127954_pt1 | contig 23454 bp, 23 predicted proteins | sample MGYA00521084_ERZ808240 | MGnify/ENA primary metagenome ERZ808240 (study PRJEB31516, sample SAMN03275571) | gut metagenome | biome: mammalia-associated habitat; material: feces | host: Papio cynocephalus | place: Kenya | collected 2012-08-06 ...
CAGTCGGGAATAGTTCTTCCTTTCTGCTCTTATCCATCAGTTCTTCTGTCCTCTCAGACATATGAACATCATACACTATAAATTCTCTGCTTCCGTCGTAGCACTCACCCATGTCATTCATTCTTCTTTCTGGAGTTCATGAAAAGCTTGAATGCCAATATCATAATTTTTAGCTGACAGCTTCTCCCCTTGATTGCTAATTCTTGTTTTAAAGGAGATCATATGAACCTTATTAATGTGGTCAAAAATAGAGATTTCAACCTGAGTGTCACCATCAAATATTGTATCACCTATTTCTTCACCAACAATCACATAATCTCCGGCATTAATACTCTCTCTAAACCATTCTTTTGTTGAATAATTAAAAAAATAATGAATTGCAGTATATGAGCCAGTAATCAATACCAAAACTATTAAAACAGTCTTCTTAATTTACCTCTACCTTAAACGGATGATTCTTAAAATCATGCAACTGATTTATCTCCACATTCCGTATCGTCTCCATAAAATCGCCTTTCTCGAATACATTGAATTAATCTCCGTTGAAATCCATCTGATAAGATAAATTTCAAATACAAAAAAAGACCGCTCACTTTCAATTTTCTTGAAAATGAACAGTCTCTCACGCTACTCTTATTAAGTTGAATGATGATGCTATTTCCGTTTGGATGTGTTTCCACACACGCTATCCAATACAACCGACACATTTACCCCGTCGGAAATTGCCTTTTTGTACGTTTTTCGGTCACTCTGGTCAAACCTGAAAAACCTCTCAAAGTGCCTAAAATCAAGGATTTTTACATATCGGTCCGATGTAGTGCAACTATTGATTCCACATGCCCGGTATTCACAAACTGATCCACCGCACATGCCTTTTTCACATAATATCCATGCTCCTGCAAGGTCACAAGATCTCTTGCGAGAGAGGTTGGTTTGCAGCTGATATAGACGATCTCATCTACACCGTAGTTGATGATCTTAAGGAGTGCCTTTGGATTGATGCCATCTCTCGGTGGATCGAGGATGATAAGATCCGGTTTTTCCTTGATGGTGTCGATGACCTTTAAGACATCGCCTGCGATGAATTCGCAGTTATCAAGTCCGTTGCTCTTTGCATTTTCTCTTGCGGCTTCAACTGCTTCTTCCACGATCTCTACGCCGATAACCTTGGAGGCAACCGGTGATAACATCTGTGCGATCGTTCCGGTTCCGCTGTACAGGTCGAAGATCAGTTTGTCCCTGGTATCTCCGGCATATTCACGGGCTTTGCTGTACAGTCGTTCCGCGCTCTTTGTATTTGTCTGGAAGAATGAGAATGGTGAGATCCGGAAATGCAGTCCCAGTACTTCTTCCTCGATATAATCTCTTCCGTATAACAGCGTTACCTTCTCTGGTACTACAGCATCCGCCAGAGAATCATTTGCCGTATGCAGAATACCAATGATCATTCCGTCAAGCGGAAGTGCCAGAAGCCCCTCTACATATGCCTTCAGATCCAGATTCTCCAGCCCATCCGTGCTGGTTACAAGATTTACCAGAAGTCCGCCGTTTGTCTTGGACTGGCGAAGCACCAGATGACGAAGCAGTCCTACATGCTGCATTTTCTTATGATAGGACAATCCATGCTTCCTTGCAAATTCCATCGTATAGGAAACGATCCTGTTATAATCTTCACTTACGATCACACAGTTGCAGACAGGAACGATGTCATACATGCTGTTCTTCTTATGAAGCCCCAGCACCAGTGGGCCATCCTTATATTCGTCGCCAAATGAATACTCCATCTTATTCCGGTAAGCAGTTGTAACAGGCGAGCCGATGATGCCCTCCCATTCATATGGATGTGCCTCCGAATCGATCACGCCGTCTAACAGCTTCTTCACCTGTCCTGCCTTTAACTCCAACTGATGCTCATAGCTCATGGTCTGGTATGCACAGCCGCCGCAAATGCCAAACTGTGGACATGGTGGTACTGCATCTTCGATCTCGGAGCGTTCCAACACATCTAACAGACGTGCCTCTGCCTTATCCTTCCGTACCTTGGATACCATGCAGGACACCTTTTGTCCGGGCAGTGCTCCCTTCATGATCACCTTTTTGCCATCCAGTTCAAAGCTTCCCTTATTTGGGAAATCATAGTCTTTTATAACACCTTCTATAATCTCTCGTTTCTTCACCGCAGACCTCTTTCTTGTCTCTAACAATAATCTCTACTTCTCCCGGTCGCCCCACATATCTTCAAATATGCTGCGAGTCCGGCGTTTCGGTTTCAGCTCATTTTCCGCAAAAAATGGTGTTCCATGCTGGTCAAATTCCAGCAGCATGTATTTGCCATTCATGCCATCACGCGGATATGCCAGACTGCCCGGATTTACGATATAAGCTCCGCCATATCGTTCCAGATTCTGGACATGCGTGTGTCCATACATCACAATATCGTAACCATCATATTTGACCAGCTCCTGTAAGTAGTCCGTTCCATAATGTACATTATATCTGTGTCCATGTGTGATGAACACCTTATATCGGCCGATCATGAATTCTTCCTGCATCGGAAGATCAGAAGTCCAGTCGTTATTCCCGGCAACCATATGGATCGGGCAGGTTACATTGTCATAAATATATTCTTCATCTCCACAGACATCCCCCAGATGGATAAACATATCGATGTCACCCACCGTATCTAAGACATCCCGGATCGTATTGGTTCTTCCATGTGTATCACTAATTATCAGTATTCTCATTTATAACTTCCTTTATCAAACGAAGTGCGTTTCCTCTGTGGCTGATCTTATTCTTTTCTTCCGGTGACAGCTCTGCTGTGGACTTGCCATACTCCGGCAGGAAGAAGATCGGATCATAGCCAAATCCATTCTCACCGCGTTCTTCATACCCAATGATTCCTTCAATCGTGCCACGTCTGGTAATGGTCTTTCCATCCGGGAATGCAGCCGCGATCGCACATACGAATCTTGCAGTTCTCTTCTCATCCGGCACTCCGGCAAGCTTGTCAATGATCGCTTTATTCTTGATCCGGTATGAGGTGTCTTCGCCCATAAATCTTGCAGAGTAGATTCCCGGTGCTTTATCGAGATAGTCTACCTCCAGACCGGAATCATCTGCAAGCACCAGACAGTTTGTCATCTTACGGATCGCCTCTGCCTTGATGATGGCATTTTCTTCAAATGTCTTTCCATCTTCTACGATGTCAGCCTTGATTCCGGCTTCCTTCGTAGACAGGATCTCATATCCACAATCCGCAAGGATCATGCGGATCTCTTTCATCTTATTCTCATTACCCGTAGCAAAAATCAATTTCTTCATCTTGTCTTCTCCTTTTCTTTCTGTACTCCACCTGCCATATCGAATGTGGCATAGCAAAGATACATATTATTCCGCAAGACGCTTTCGCTCTATCCTCATGTAGCGGTACTAAGTTCGCTGCATATAACAGCTCACTAAGGACCGACATGAGTAACTGAGACCTTAGCGAGGTTTGACCGAGGTTAGTTCGAAGTTACACAGCGTGGACAGGCTTGCTGCATAACAGTATCATTTGCCATGCCGCGCCCGATATAGCAGCACTTCCTTAATCCCCCACATCCGTGAAGGCTTTGAGGCAGACATTACAGTCATTCTCCTGCTCTGCACTCGACCACTTCGTGCCATACAGGCTGATATAGCCCTCGCCATCCGTGATATCGAAGTTCGCTGTTTTCTCATCATTATTATATTCAATCGCGATCGGCATCGTGGAATCCTGTGTATTCACATGCACAACTACCGCAAATTTCCGGTCATCAGGAAGCGGTACTGCCTCATTCAGATTGATCGTATAATAACCTTCATACTGCATCTCACCGGATGCCACCTTCGTCCGCTTCTGCAGGTCAGATACATCGGTAAAATCCGTCACAACATACACATCGTATGTCGTTTTCGGACCTGTCGCATAGAAAGAAACTGCCTTTAATGTCTCGTTCTTTCCAGCCATATAGACATTTGCAAAATAAGCCTCCGGCCTGTCGTCAAATCCCATCGTTCCAACCTCGCCCATCAGATCTGACTGATAGATCTTGTCGTAGTTGTCACTATTTCCAAGCTTCGTATATACTACGCTGTTCATGCCGATATTGGTATCATAATAAGAGATATAAAAGAAGCCCTCGTCACCAAAATCCTGCCCCCAGCTATTCTTGCAGATAAATGCGCCGTCTCCCGCCGGTTCTGTATTAAAATATTCCTTCGGATAGTTGTCGTCCCAGCCAACGATCACCACATCATGATTCGGCGTCTGGTCTCCATTATAATAATAGGAACTGCGGTTTCTGTTATAATAATAAGAACTGCTCGCCGCATTCTTCATATCACAGTAAATAACCGTTTCCACTCCACCATATTTGTATACGGATGATTTGATTGCCTCATAATTCTTGTCTTTTAATATAATAGCTTCTTCCAGATGCTTCACCGCTGTAAGACCATCCACTGTTCGGTTGTCTCCATACGGATCATCTTCCTCAAGCACCGGTCCCTGCCATGCCGCAAGATAAGCAATGCTCATATAATATTCGCCACCGTCAAACGGGCTGACATTAAAGCTGTTATTCAGTGCCATATGGTCAACAGAAAACACAAGATTTTCAGCCGGACGGATCGTACTTTCCAGTGCCGCCAGTGATGCAAATGCCCAGCAGGTTCCATAGATTCCCTGATCTCTGACCGGAGACACACGATCATGTTCTCTCATATCATACGCTGCCGGAAGCTTCTCTTCCTCGGCAATCTTTTTCAACACCACGGCATTTGTCTCGAGATTGATGTTACAGCTGTAATTCAGCGCCTCACAGATCTCATTTACAGGTACATAGATGATATCATCCTTTTTCTCCGGCTTGTCGATTGCCTGTATTGTGTTTCCATTGATATTTACCACATCGGAATCACCATAGACCTTGACCAGACTGTCTCCCTTGGCAAATGTGATCGTCCCATTTTCATATGCGTTCACCAGACAATCCAGTTTATCGGTAAATGTCGCGATCGGAATCATCAACTGCAAATGGTCACTGAAATACGGCTGATATTCCGCTTCCGTGATCCTGCTGTCATTTATATATAACGTAATGCCCTTTTCATTTGCATTCGTTACGATCTCTTTCAACATAGATTCTGCGGCAGCACCCGCTTCATCCGTCTTCTCGATACTCACATCAGGATGTCTCAGAAAACCCAGATACAGAAATGCACCGAAAATAACAACTGCTGCCACGATCAAATACTTTTTCAACTCTGTCTCACTTTCTCTTTGGCGGCTTCGGTCCCATGAACTGATAGAAATATGACTTGATCATACCATTGTAGATCTTACGGTTCTTGTCCGCCTTTCTTCCTATATATTTCTCCGCCTCACTGTATGATGTGATCAGGAACATCGACCAGTCATCCAGTCGTCTGAAGCTTTCCCCGATCGTCTTATATAATTCAGGAAGATCCTCACGATCCTCAAGACGTTCGCCGTATGGCGGATTTGTAATGATAAATCCATATTTTTTCGGATGTCTGAGATCCTTTACATCTCTCTGCTGGAAATGGATATGCTGATCTACACCTGCCGCTCTTGCATTCTCCATCGCACATTTCACCATATCATTATCCAGATCGTATCCCTGAATATTCATCTTCACATCGTGATCGATCATGTCGTTTGCCTCGTCGATCGCATTGTACCACATCTTCTTATCTCCGACCTTCGCCCACTCGGAAGCCAGAAAGTCCCTGTCGATTCCCGGTGCGATCCTTGCTCCGATCATAGCTGCCTCGATCGGGAATGTTCCACTTCCGCAGAACGGATCAACCAGTACACGATCCTTGTTCCACGGTGTCAGCATGATAAGTGCCGATGCCAGTGTTTCCGATATCGGGGCTTTACCGACCAGTTTTCTATAGCCACGCTTATGAAGTGATACCCCCGATGTATCAAGTCCTATCGTAACGATATCTTTAAATATGAATACACGAACCGGATATTCCGCTCCATCCTCCGTGAACCATGATACATGATAGGTCTGTTTCATACGCTCTACCATGGCTTTCTTCACGATGGACTGGATATCAGACGGGCTGAACAGTGCACTCTTGTTTGATGTAGCCTTAGATACCCAGAATTTTGCATCACGGGTCAGATACCGCTCCCATGGAATACTCTTGATGCCTTCAAACAATTCGTCAAATGTTACTGCCTTGAAGCTTCCGCACTTGATCATGATACGTTCAGCTGTACGGATGAACATATTTGCTCTTGCAACCGCATCCTCTTCTCCTGCAAATGTGATTCTTCCGTCTTCTACCTGAACGATCTCATATCCAAGATCCAGGATTTCTTTTTTTAATACTGACTCCAATCCAAAATGACATGGAGCGATCAATTCGATTCTGCTCATATGCTTCCTTTCAATCACAAGTGCCAGACCCGGACATCTCTGTCCAAATCCAGCACTATTTCTTTCTGTCTGTTAATTTTCTTTCTTATTTTCTGCGTTTTCTTATAATGATCACGCATGCCATTCCAAGTGAAATGAGCATACCTGCAACTGCTGCCTTCATGGCAAATGTATCACCGGTTTTTACTCCGGTCTTCTGCTGATCTTTTTTATCTTTATCACCTGTTGCTTCTGTCTTATCCTCCTGAACAACTTCCGTTGTCTCATCCTCGGTATCCGCAGTTTCCGTTGTTTTCTCATCCGTTACATCTTCTGTCGTGGTATCTTCACTGGAAGCTGTTTCGGTTGTAACTCTCTCCGTTGTTCCACTCTCTGTTGTACTGGAAGCTGCCAGCCCAACTGTTACCTTTGTTGCCGGTGATGCATAATAGTTTGCAGTCTCCTTATATCTTACAAAATAATCGCCTGCTGCAAGACCATTTACAGCTGTTCCTGTTACAGCTGTCCATGTAGTCTGGTCTGTGGAATATTCCATCGTCTCTGCGGCATTTGTAACAGATCCGTCTTTCTTTCCTGTTGCACTTTCATTGACCACTGCCAGTCCTGTTGGTGCTGCCTGTGGTGCTTTCTCGATCGTATAATTCTTTATGATCTCTCCGTGATAGGTATTACCCTTTGCTGTTATCTTAACGCTCGCTGTTCCTGCATTGATGTTATCTGAAAATGTACAGGTATAATCTGTTCCTGCTGTCAGCTTCTTGCCGTCATATGTGACAGTCACCGTTGGCTCTTTTGCTTTTCCATCATATACATAAGAAGTCGGATCGATAGATACAGATACTGTTTCATCTGTCAGCCTGCGGTAACGAAGCTCTACACTTCTCGCACCTACTCCGTTTTCATCCAATATCGTATTACTGGTATCCCATTCACCTATTGTATATCCGGCTGGAAGAAATTCTACAATACCGCCAAGGGCTTCATCTAATGAAACGTTTTTATAATTTCTCAAACCTCTCATTGAGTCTATGATATTATATACAGAATTCTGATCCATCTGCAGCTTCTCAAGCCACCATTCTGTAGGTGTAGTCGATGAGCTGTCGTGTCTCTGCTCTATATAACTGTTTTCCAGCTTAACGCCATATATTGCATACCATCCAAGCTGTGGCAGATCTGCCTTCACATTCCTGAAGGTTAACAAATGTGCATTTCCATTCGAATAATTCTTGATATAACCTTCGTATTCTCCATTTTCTATCACCAGAGAACCCTGAATCTCGAACTGAACAGCCTTTAATTTCTTTTTATTCAGATCAATTGTAAGATTCTTATTTCCTGCATCAATATATGTTGATGTACTCTCACAATTATATAGAAGCTTCAGTGTGCTGCCATTTCCAGCTGCCGCTACTGCATCTTCCAGTTTAGAATAGGTTCCCCTTACTGTTCCACTTGCACCCTCTACATAAATGCACTCTACCGGATCATTACAATCCACACAGATTCCATCTTTCACCTGTGAATGTTCACATGCCGCCTGTGTCTCTGTCAGTCCATTTGCCCCTGCAAATACTGTTACCGCGACAAGTCCTGCCGCAACGATCATTCCTAAAATTCTTTTTCTCATTTACCCTATATCCTTTCTTTTCTAAAAAAAATAAATAAGTGCCCCGGAATTTCTTATGATATCCCGCCAAATTTCCCTGACCATATTATACATACTTCCCCCTGCCACCACAAGTAAATTAAATAAAAAATCCCGGACATGTACTTTTCTTAATATACTCCGTCATGTCCGGGATTCACTTATTCTGTTATTCTCATATTCAAACCACATCTTCTTATCTTTCATAATGGTTTGCCACACCTCTGTCAGCGGTTTTTGGTCAATGCTCCCTTATACTGTACAATTCCACCAACCGTATTGATCACCCTATAACCTGCCTGTGTCAGTATTCTTGCCGCCAGCGCACTGCCTCCTCCATACTGACAATATGTGAGTAATACTTTATGTTTTGGGAGATTATAATTGCCACACTGAATCTCAGATAATGGCACATTAACAGCCATCGGTATATGTCCTCTCAGAAATTCATCTTCTGTCCGAACGTCCACGATCACCCCGCCATAACGAACTGCTTCCTGCATGATATCGCGAACGGGTATATTGTGAAATCTCATGCTCTCACCCCCTGATAAGCAAGCGATTTAATTGCAAGCAAATAATTTTGTGCTCATTATAGCTTATGCGATTTCCGTTAAAACGTTCGACTTATTCACCCTATCTCATATTATAGTTATCTTCCTGTTCATTATATGGTGAATACGTCTGTCCATTATATGAATTCATACTATATGGTGTTGTTGAATTTGGTGTCTGATCTGCTGCTGTGTCTGATCTACGATATGGATTTACTCCGGCATTTTGCGGATATGATGTATTTCCTGCATATCCACCATTCTGCGGATTCACTGTATTACCCGTATAATACTGATTCGGCACATACGCATTGTTTCCATTATACCCTTGATTCTGCGGGTATGGCATATTTCCCGGATAGCCCTGATTCTGCGGGTATGGGGTATTCTGTGGATAGCCCATCGGATTCCCCTGTCGGTTCTGATAATAATAGCCTCTGCCCGGTCTGCGGTATTCGGTTCGATAGAATCCGTAATCTGCTGTCTCCGGTCTGCCATCGATCCTGTGATCATGCTTGGAACATACCAGAATCAACACAACAGATATAATATATGCACCTATCAAAATGACATATGTCCAGCCTTCTGTGATCAAACCATAAGAAGCTGCCATGATCGCATAATCGTATGCACCATGAATACCTACCGGCACAAGATACGCCCATGCCATGTAACCGATCATTCCACCTCTGTCACCGGCATATGCTTCTTCTCTTGCCTTTGCATATAACGCTCCCATCACGACACCGACCGTACAGTGAAGAGGAATCGCTGTGAACGCTCTCATGATTCCGGTCAGGATTCCACCCTGATACACATATAACACATTTTCCAGAATCGCAAATCCCAGCGAGGAACATACAGCATAGATCACGCCATCATAGCTGTGCTGCATCTCCTTACTTTTCCATGTGATGCACACCGTCACCAGATATTTACCTAATTCCTCTGTCACCCCTACGATAAGAAAACAGAAGATCAGCAGTCGGAGTCCGAAATCATCCGAATCTCCCATGACAAATGCCTGACCTACAAACTCTACGATAGCCGCCGGAACAGTAGTTGCCGCACCGGCAGCCAGAAGCAGAATCATCAACTTAACCGGCGGTTTTTCCTTTCGATCCCTATAATATATAAATCCAAGCAGCAGCAATGCCGGAAGCGCCGCTACGATAAAAAGCAACCGTATATTATTCATCTTATTCTCCCCATTTATCTTACTTTGTCTCTATATCATCTATAACCTCTTTGACAGACTCCAGTTTATCCGTATCATAGCCTTCTATTGCCGCCGAACTGTCATAAACTTGTGCAAAATCAGCATTATACTCATCTTCGCTGACATCTTCTCCGTTCCAGTCATATGTATAAATCGGCATTCCATTCTTATCAAATCTCAGCCCGGTTTCATCTTTCGCTCCATAATGCCCCTGTGCAACCAGTGTCAGTTCTCCATCAACGATACTGTAAATATAGTCATAATACGAATCCATCAGGCCGTCTGAATTGCAAAGAAGATTCTTTCCTTCTATATAAGTAAAGTACAGTCGGTTCAATCCGTTTACATGAACGGAACCATCTGAATAATTCACAATACGGACACCGGATGCCTCTGACTTCCCTACTTCTACCAGCTCCGGTATATCATCATTATCCAGATAGATCAACGTATATCCCTGCTGTCCTTCTGTGTCTGATACATTTTCCAGATAGTCAACATATGCCGTCTTCCAGTCATCATCTTTCTTTAATACCGAAGTCTCAGCTTCCTCACCATCCAGCTCCGCCGCATCCGCATCTTCCTCAGACACAGACTCAGTCTGCTTCTCCTCAGAAGCAGGTGCATCCGGCAGTGCTTCTAATTTCTGTTTTCCAAATTCCGTCTTATCTGTCGTTGCTTCCTGTTCTTCTGTGGTCACATCTTCCGTGACATGTGCCGCTTCTGTCGTTCCATTATTTATTGTATCTGCCGACTTTTTCTCTGATGCGCATCCTGTCATCAATCCACCAATCAGCGTGCCCAAAACTAGCATATATTTTATTTTTTTCATCTGTCATGCACCCTTTCCAACCGGCAGTTTTCTTCCACTATTCCAGTCTGTAATTTCTCAGTAAAATCTGTGTTTCATACTGATAAAAATTATACCATTCAAACAGTAAACACGCCACACGCTAATTTATTTTTTCTTCTAAATCGGCATTTATTTTTTACCAGAATTTATCTGATATATTCAACATTTTTCCTAAAAAATATGGGAGACGCAAAACTTACGTCTCCCATACCATCTATTCATATTTTTTTGAGGAAAATATATGACAATAATTATTTTATATTGAAGGCTTTCATACCTGGGTATACAGCCGAATCACCAAGTTCTTCTTCGATTCTTAAGAGTTGGTTGTACTTAGCTACACGCTCAGATCTGGATGGTGCACCGGTCTTGATCTGGCAGGTATTTAAAGCAACTGCAAGATCTGCAATCGTTGTATCTGCTGTCTCACCCGATCTGTGAGATGAGATAGCTGTATAACCGGCCTTGTGAGCCATCTTGATCGCTTCCAATGTCTCTGATACAGAACCGATCTGGTTTAATTTGATCAGGATACTGTTACCACAGCCAAGCTCGATACCTTTTGCAAGTCTCTCTGTATTTGTAACGAAAAGGTCATCACCAACTAACTGAACCTTATCGCCAAGTTCTGCTGTAAGCTTCTTCCAACCTTCCCAGTCTTCTTCGTCCAGACCATCTTCGATGGAGATGATCGGGTACTTCTCAACCAGTCTCTTCCAGTGAGCGATCAGCTCTTCTGATGTATATACTGTACCGGCCTTTGGCAGCTTGTACTCGCCAGCCTTGCCTGTCTTCCACTCGGATGAAGCTGCATCCATAGCGATCTTGAAGTCCTTGCCCGGTTCATATCCGGCTTTCTTTACTGCTTCAAGAATTGTCTCGATTGCTTCTTCATCAGATGCAAGTGCAGGTGCAAATCCACCTTCATCACCAACTGATGTTGCAAGTCCTCTTTCCTTTAAGATTGCCTGAAGTGCATGGAATACTTCTGCACACCATCTGAGACACTCTTTGAATGAAGGAGCACCAACCGGCATGATCATGAACTCCTGAACATCCAGACCGGATGATAATGCATGACATCCACCATTGATAATGTTCATCATAGGAACCGGAAGTCTGTTGCCACTTACACCGCCTAAGAAACGATATAAAGGTACATCCAGTGAAATAGCTGCTGCTCTTGCTGCTGCGATCGATACAGCAAGAATTGCATTTGCACCCAGATTTGACTTATCCTTTGTTCCGTCCGCCTTGATCATTGCCTGATCTACAGCATATGTATCAGATGCGTCCATTCCAACTAGTACGTTATTAATTGTTGTGTTGATATTTTCAACCGCTTTCTGAACGCCCTTACCGCCAAAACGGTTCTTATCGCCATCACGAAGCTCTAATGCTTCAAACTCACCTGTTGATGCACCACTTGGAGCTGCTCCACGTCCGACAGTACCATCTGCAAGAATAACTTCTGCCTCTACTGTAGGATTTCCTCTTGAGTCAATAATCTCTCGTCCAATTACTTTTTCAATTTCTAAATAATTCATCATTACCTAATCCCTCTTTCTGGTGACAATTTCTGTCCCGGATAATAAGCAGTTTATCCGGGTGCATGTCCTGTTTTTAGCCGTCAGGAATGCGTACAGAAAGGAGCCACACGATTTATTCACAAGATTTTAGTTAGTTTTTGCTAACCATTTAAAAAATAGCACGTTATAAGCTTCGTCGTCAACAGAAAAACATCGAACTTATTGATAATTTCTATCACATATTTCGCTTGATTTTTACAAGAACACACCGTATAATGCAGCCATGAGTTAGATGTGTCTAACCAACGTATGGACGGTTCTGAAATGACACATACTAATACTGTCGCATTTGATAATTTAATGTTACAGGAGTTTCAGATTATGTTTGAAGAATATTTGATCACACATTGTTCGCCTACATTGGCATCCTTAAAACCTGCCAGCATGTTTCTTTATCGTTTTTCTTCCAGAGAAGAATTATACGAAAGTGTGGCTGTCTGGGATGCACAATTTCAGAAAAAAGGGATCCGGATCACGATCCTGCGGGAAAATGCTGAAACTGCCCTGATCTATGTATACAGGCTGGATGCTATGGTTCGCGAATTATCAAGACCGGAGATCATCTCTTTTCTTGTAAGCACAGGATATCAGGCAGGAACGATCGATCAAATGCTTGAACAGCTTCGTGCACGGCTTCATCATTCGGAAGAATTTCCGCATGAGATCGGTGTCTTCCTTGGCTATCCGTTAAGTGATGTTCTCGGATTTATCAAAAACCACGGAAGTAACTGCAAGGGCATGGGCGATTGGAAGGTATATGGAGATCTGGGTGAGGCTCAGAAAACATTTGCAAAATTTAAAAAATGCCGTGAAATCTATGCAGATCTCTGGCATCAGGGACGAACGATCTGGCAGCTGACGGTTGCCGCATAAAAGTATTTATGAAAACAGCATCCGCATAACAAAAAATAAGTATTTATGCAAATGACATTCACATAACAAAATGAATATAGGAGATTCCCATAAGCATTTCCATACGGAGATCTCTAAATATAAAATACATGATTATAAGGAGGAACCTACTATGAGTAAGGTTGCAGTTGTATATTGGAGTGGCACAGGTAACACAGCATTAATGGCACAGGCTGTTGCAGAAGGTGCAAAAGCAAAAGGAGCAGAATGTGATCTTTTAACATCCGCGGAATTCACTGCAGATATGGTAGATAACTACGATGCGATCGCATTTGGATGCCCTGCTATGGGTGCTGAAGTCTTAGAAGAAAGTGAGTTTGAGCCAATGTTTGCTGAATGTGAACCGGCATTAAAAGGCAAAAAGATCGCCATCTTCGGTTCATATGGCTGGGGAAGCGGCGAATGGATGGATACATGGGAAGCTCAGTGTCAGGCTGACGGCGCTGTATTTGCAGCAGCTCCACTGATCTGCCATGAAACACCGGATGAAGCAGGTCTTGCTGATTGTACTGCACTTGGCGAAGCACTTGTTTAATAAATAATAATACACATCTCTAAACACAACCAAAACACAGGAATCTGCCATGTGGCAGTCCTTCCATTTGTACATTATCGTACAATTCCAAAAATGCTCTGGCAAACCACACCTCTGCCAGAGCATTTGTTATATTTGTTATGCTATTTTTTATATCGCACCATGCTCGCGGAGAAGTTTTTCGACATCGGTTCCTTCTACCTCCTTTAAAAACTCCTTCATTGCGATCTTCTCTTTCAGCCCAAGCTTCATATCCGTGATCTTTCTGCCATCGCGGATCGCTACGGTCGCATTTAACAGATCACGCACATCATAGACGCTGCCCCATACCTCAGGCACACCACGGTCGATATTTAACAGGGTATATACCGCTTCCATACCGGTACGGATCGAATACTCGGTCGTAAATATCGTATCTCTTGCCGTCTCTGCAAACTGTCCGAGGAATGCAAAGTTTACGGCGCCCTCCGGTACGACATCCGGACGGTCACCCTTCTCACGTGGCATGAAAAATGCTGTAATATATGGCATCATAACCGGCACTGTGTTTGCACTGTGCTCAGCAAGCTCCGGTATTTCCTCCTCCGGTACTCCGATATGGTAGAGCCATTCTTCGCAGATCTCCTTACCGGTACATTCCCGCATGGTCTTCTTTACATAATCACCCGGTTTATTCGAGAACAATCCATATACCCATACAAGCACCTGTCCCTTTGGCTGGTTACGGAACTGCGGCTGACGGTTGATCGTCCAGGAAAGCAGCCATTCGGAATCTCTTGCAGTCACGATACCACCTGTAACTACCTTGCCTGAGAGTGGATCTCTCTTGCAGATCTTCTTAATATATGGGAGGATCTTTTCATCTAATGTCGTCACCGTTGCACTCATCCAGTTTGACTGCTCCGGATCGTAGCAGAATTTGTCGGGATGCCCGAAGGATGGATCCTGTGCGGCGATCTTCCGCCACATATCCCATCCGCCACCCTCACGAATCTCCGTCTTGAATTCAGCCGGTTTATTCTGGCTTCCGTATGAAGAATTCTCTACGCAGCCGCCATTTGTGATAAATACCAGATCATCCTCGGTCAGATCGATCGCATCTGCTTCGCCATCCCGGATAATATCAATCTTCTTCGCTAGCTTTCTGCCTGCCTCGATCTCGAACTCTACATTTGTGACCTTGGTATTGTAATGGAATACAACGTCAAAGGTTTCCAGATATTTTACCATAGGCAGGATCATGGACTCATACTGATTATATTTGGTAAAACGGAGTGCAGTGAAATCCGGCAATCCTCCGACATGATGGATGAACCGCTTGATATAAAGCTTCATCTCAAGTGCAGAATGCCAGTTCTCAAATGCAAACATTGTCCGCCAGTACATCCAGAAGTTAGAGTTGAGAACATCTTCGTCAAAATACTCATCGATACGTTTATTATATAACTCTTCATCCGGGGTAAAAAACAGTTTCATGATCTCCATTGCGCCCTTATCCGATAACCCGAACTTCTTATCGGTATGCGCATCCTGACCCTGATGCTCGGTTGCCCGGCACAGAGAATAGTTCGGATCTGCTTTATTCAGCCAGTAATACTCATCCAATACGCTGACACCCTCTGTCTCGATGGATGGAATCGAACGGAACAGATCCCACATACACTCAAAATGATTATCCATCTCACGTCCACCACGCATAACATAGCCGATATCGCTGTACTGATAACCGTCACATGCACCACCTGGAATCGGATCTTTCTCCAGAATGTGTACATGCGAACCTTTCATCTGTCCATCTCTTACCAGAAAACATGCTGCTGCCAATGCACCAAGTCCCGAACCTATAATATATGCTGATTTATGATCCACACCCGCCGGCTTCTTCGGTCTTGCGAATGCTTCGTAATTTCCGCTTGCGTAATACATACGAATTACCTCCAATCTACGCTGCCTGCTTACAGGCATACCTGTCGCTTCAAAAATTACTTTTTATTATAGAATGCCCCATTTTTGCTCTCAATAAACAAAAAAAGTACCGTGATAAAAATATATTCACGGTACTTGTTCTGTCTAAAATTTTATCATTTTCCCTGTTTTGATGGGATAACCAGCCTGAAAAATAAGACACATCGTTTTATCAATGTATCTGTCAGCTCTCTGTTTTTTTGTGAAAGACATCTGTCCGAAATGCTTCCAGTGCTCTGGTAATATTATCATGCATCACCAGTCCCATCTTATCTACGATCACATGCGGATCCTGCTTCATTCCATTCTCGATCCATTCAAGTAATACGCCGACAAAGGAGCATTTGTAAAAATCAGCAATAAATTTCTTATCTTCATCCCGCACCTGCATGTCCTTCGCCTTATCATCGATAACCTTGATCATCAGATCATATGTCAGGCTGTACAGATAGGTCTCCACCTGCTCTCTGCTGATCGAATGATATGCATTCATCATAAATGTCTTATTCTCGCTCACCGCTTCAAATATCCGAAGGAAGCCTTCCTGCCAGGTATCATAGGTCTTATTCTCACCCAGTATCCTCATTGCATCCTCCACGCACACCCATTCTACCAGATCATAAATATCTTTAAAATGATAGTAAAATGTCATCCGGTTGATGCCGCAGTCTTCCGTGATATCAGTTATCGTAATCTTATCAAGCGGTTTCTTTGTAAGAAGCTTCTTCAGTGATGCTTCCAACGCACGTTTCGTTATCTGAGACATTTTCTTGTAACCTCCACGTCTATTGTTCATCAGAAAAAAGGCATCTTTACTATACCACACCGCCCGACATTTTGCCTACTTAATTTTTACCAATTCATCTACAAATATTTTCCAATCTCCGATTTCCATATTTTTTCCAGTCGTTCCAGCGAAAATGCTGCATTTGCCGGACTTGTCGACGGCAGTTCGATCATCGGAAGGTCGATATGAATCGTCTGATATTTTTTGTATAATCTGCCAGCAGTCTTACCATTTGTAAAAACTGCCCGGATCGGCGCATGCTCCACAATACTTTTTATATCCGCAGGGGTCACATTTCGGATACTGCTGTCACTTGAACCGACGATCTCACAGTTCTGTATCACATCATAGACTGCCACATGTCCTTTAAGCAGCATCCGTTTTTTCTCATCTATCGTTAAAGGTTCCGACACACCAAGTACAGATGCCATTACCTTCCAGAACCGATTTCTCGGATGTCCGTAGTAGAACCCCTGCTCTCTGGATTTTACTGAGGGCAGACTGCCAAGAATCAGTACCTGCGATTCTTCATTATATACCGGATAAAATTCATGCTTTACATATTGATATTCTGCCATTTTATTTCCTTTCAAACTTAGCGAACTTTCCTGCAAAGTCCCTTAACGGAGCGCTTTTTTTGATTTATAGGAAGGTTCGTCCTATAAATTAAAAAAACCAGAGACTATCGCCCCCGACAAGTCTCTGGTTATACTATGTATCCCAAACCTCATTTTTAACCCCGTGTTGGAATTACGCGATAATTATATACATTCTCCGCCCATCTGTACAGTAGTCTCACAAAAATGACTTGTTTTTTGCATCAAATAACCTATACATTTAAAACGCAATGCACGCAAGTCGTTTTTCGCTTATAAATTTCCTATATGATCTCTCCATCTATGATCTGAATTCCAAACTTCTCCAGATCCACCCGTCCATCAATAACTGTAACTCCATCTGCCGTCAATCGGTCTGCCTGCACATTTTTTCCACCAAATGCAAACGCCCCGGATAATTCACCCTTTGCATTTACCACACGAAAGCAGGGAATGTGCTCCGAATCCGGATTTTTATGAAGCGCATTTCCTACCGCACGCGCCATTTTCTTATCTCCGGCAAGCTCCGCAATCTGACCATAGGTTGCAACCTTTCCGGCAGGGATCTTTTTCACCGCTTCATAAATCCTCTTTGATGGACTGTCTGTAACCAGATCATAGCTCTCTGCGATCATCCGTCTCACATCCAGATCCGGAATACTTCCATCCAGAATGATCGTATTCCAGTGCTCTTTATTCTGATGCCAGCCCGGCACCACCGAGTCAAATGTACTCCGCCAGAAATCCCTCCATTCGGGATCGACCTTTACATTCAGGTTAATATATCCGTCCCGCTCATATGTCCACAGAAATGCCTTTTTATTTCCTTTCACACGTACCAACTGCCAGTTCGGATCATGAAACGGAGCCTGCTGATAAGTGTCGGGAAAAGACAATCCATATGCCAACGCTTCTTCCCTTGTTGTCATTTATCTTCCTCCAACCTGCTTTACATAATCTGCGATCAGTTTCGCCGTCTTATCAACACCCAGTCGAACCGTATCTATACACAGATCATAATTCTCTGCATAGCCCCATTCTTCCCCGGTATAATACCTATGATAACCACGCCGCTTCTCATCTGTCTTTTCAACGAGTGCCATAGCCTTCCGGTCTGAAATCTTATGTTTTTCTGCAATATGATGTGCCCGCTGCTTCTTATCCCCACACAGGAACACACGAACTGCATCCTTATCATCCCGGTAAGCATAATTCGAAGCCCTTCCTATAATGATAAAACTCTGTCCACCAAACATGGCTGACAAGGCCCGTTTCGGTGTATCATACTGATTCTTCGGGCAGAAATCATCCGCAACCGAGCTGATCATCGCATTTACCGGCTGTTCACCAAAATACATCGGGTATTTCTCATATATCTTCTTTTCTTTTGCAATCGCGATCAATTCCGGTTTCGTATAAAATGGAATCCCTAACAGTTTTGATAAATTTTTTCCAACTTCATCTCCGGCGCATCCACATTGTCTTCCAAGTGTTATGATCATTCCTTCTTACCTCCTACAAGCATCTGACTGATCAAATGATAATGTCCGTCTACCGCCGCTTTCATTGCAGCTTCATCTTTTTCTAATACACTATTATAAATCTGTTTATGATAATCAAGCAGATTTTTCTTTTCTTTTGTATTCACACGACGCAGCACCAGATCGATCCACTCCCGGTATACGATCATAACCGCCTCCATAATCATTGAAAACAGTTCATTCTCTGTCGCCCGGATCAGCAATTCATGAAATTCTTTATCCACTCTAACCAGTTCGGAACCATCTGCCTGCTCCATCTTTGCCAGATTATCCTCCAGAAGCACCTGACACTCAAATGATATTCCTTTCTCAATCAACATACTGCATACTGACTTTTCCATCACACAGCGGAACTCGCAGACCTCGGATTTCGTGATACTGCCAAGTGCCAGCATCATCATGAGCATCTGCCGGATCGACTCTCCTGCATTTTTTGATATATAATTTCCCGATCCCTGCACACGTTCGATCATTCCCATGCCATGCAGGATACTGAGTGCTTCTCTGGTCGAATTCCTTCCGATTCCCAACGTCTCTGCTATCATCCGCTCGGTCGGAAGCTTACTTCCGATCTGCAAGATTCCATCCTGCATCAAGCTGTAAATATATCGAATTGCTTTTTCATATTCTGATGTAGCATGTTGTTTCTCCATACCTGTCTCCCTGACTACCAATAAATTTCGTTATTTCTATATTTTGATATCTGCTACAAGCGAATACCCACCTATAAGACCATCAACTAACTTCGCTATTTCTATATCCGATCTGTAAATTCGAAATATCTCCCTGCATTTTTTAACCTATATGCGGCTACATAAAATGCGCAAATAACGACGAAAGCACTACCGTAAGAATACCGGAAACTGCGATTGCAAGACTGCTCATTGCACCTTCTACTTCGCCGATCTCGATTGCCTTTGCCGTTCCGATCGCATGAGATGCAGAGCCAAATGCCAGACCCTTCGATATCGGTTCGGTGATCCGAAAGATCTTACATACTAATTCGCCAAATATATTTCCAAGAACTCCGGTTACGATAATAACCGCAACCGTGATTGTCACATAGCCTCCCAGTTCTTCTGAAACACCCATACCGATCGCGGTTGTAATGGATTTAGGAAGCATCGTCACATACTCCTTATGTGTAAGTCCCGTGATCTTTGATAATACAAATACCGTACAAAGACTCGTCACCACACCGGCAGCCAGCCCTGCCATAACTGCCTTACAATTATGTTTTAACAATTCCCACTGTTCATAAAGCGGGATCGCCAGACATACAGTTGCCGGAGTCAAGAGCCAGCTTAAATATTTGGCACCTTCATTATAAGTATCATAATCCACCTTGCTTACGACCAGCACCAAAATGGTAACAACGATTGAGATCAGCAATGGATTAAATATTCCCAGTTTGAATTTCTTCTTTAATATTGACCCGATCAAATATGAAATCAGGCTAAGTGTAACTCCCGCAAATAAGGAGTTCTCAAAAAAATCATGCATCCTCTTGTTCCTCTTTCTTCCTGTCTTTTCTGATGATCCACTGTGACAATCTGCCTGCCACTGCCATAACTGTAATGATCGCAACAACTGTGATCACACATACCGGGATCAGCATCGGTTTCAGTGTTCCCCAGCTGACCATCAGACCAACACCGGCAGGAATAAACATCAAGGGCATGATCTCGATTAAGAATTTGCCTGTCTCCTTTACTACTTCTAACTTGATCCATCCCGTCATCAGACATACAAATAAAATCGCCATTCCATAGATACTGGCAGGAATCGGCAATGGTAATACATATTTGAGCAGTTCCCCGATAAATGAAATTACAAGAATAATTAAAAACTGTCTGATATACTTCATTCAAATATCCTCTCTACACTTTTAACTTTTTCTCATATGGATTATATTTATTCATATAAAACAAATTGGTAGCACCAATTTAGTGCTGCCAACCATTATACTGACACATCTTATTATTTGTCAATTTATTATTTTACCAAATTGACATCAATATATTCCCAATATGGTTTCTTACAGGCTGCTACTCCTGTCGCTGATACTCTAACTTTCCAGATGAATACTATTTATTCCTGTCAGTGGTATCCAGGCTGCCAGAAGACCACTATTTACTGTCGTCGACACACAATCTTTACAATCAGATACTACTCCCGCCGCTTATGCCCCAGCTGCCAGAACGCTACCGCTCCTGCCGCCGCTACGTTAAGTGAATCCACACCATGTGCCATCGGGATCATAACCGTATAATCACAGTCAGCTATCGTATCTCCTGCCAGACCATCACCCTCTGTACCGAGCACAATAGCCAGCTTTTCCTCACGATTTAACTGCGGGTCATCAATTCCTACACTGTCTTCCCGAAGTGCCATTGCCGCTGTCTTAAAGCCCATTTCTTTCAATGTCTTCATCGCCTGCTCCGGCCAGACACCATCTGCCTTTGACAACATTGTCCATGGAATCTGGAATACCGTTCCCATACCCACACGGCTTGCACGCCGATAAAAAGGATCACTACAGCCGCCGGTCAATATCACCGCATCCATTCCCAGTGCTGCTGCACAGCGAAACAACGCCCCCACATTTGTCGGATTGACCACTTCTTCCAGAATGGCGATCCGCTTCGCTCCCTGACATACCTCCTCTATCGTTGGTAACGCTTTGCGGCGCATCGCACACCAGAGTCCCCTTGTCAGGTGATAACCGGTAAGTTTCGTCAATATCTCATCCGGTGCAACATAGATCGGAACATTTTCCACCCGCTTCAGAATCTCCTCTGCCTCTGCAAGCTGCACTTTTTCTGCCAGAAAAGACACCGGCTCATATCCACCATCTAACGCCCGTTCGATCACCTTCGGACTCTCTGCAATAAATAACCCTTCCTTCGGTTCATAGATCGTCGCAAGCTGCCGTTCCGAAAGCTCCGCATAAACCACCAGTTCCGGTCGTTTCAGATCCGTTACTTCTATTATTTCCATTATAATTTCCTTCCTGATACATACATTCCATACTACAGGCATCACTTACACATCCCATATGCTGCGATCCCCCATGCAACTGAAAAACTCAGGCAGATCAAACCTTTATAATTCATAAAATGATTCGTATAATTCCATGCTCTCATTCCCAGCCCATAATATAGCAATAAACCACTGAATAACTCCAAACTCGTAGCAAGAGCGGTCAGCACAACCACCTGTACAGCAATACGTTTTTCTCTTAATTTCACTGCTCCCACATAAAACAGTACAGCTCCAAGTCCATATAAAATATTAATCGCACCAAATATGGATACAACATGACTCTCCCAATGTCCCTTTTTCAGTAGGCAAAAGATACCTTCTATCAACACTCCCGCAACACTTCCCGACAGGAACAACCAGAACAACTTATTATATGTTATGTATTCTCTTTCTTCTGATTTTTCATCATGTATCTGATGAGTGGAATTATGTACATTACTATTTATAATCTGTGTCATAATTTGTTGCCCTCTTTACATAAAAATACTTCAAAATACAAATTGTAATTTACTACAAATACCTGTCATTGACAATATTTCTATACAAGTGTTTATGTATTGTTAAGATTCCGTTTAAATATTGCTTTTATACCAAATTGGTATCTATATACTCCCAATATGGCTTCTTGTTTACCTCATCTTCATGCTCTATATACCATTTTGCAGCCTCCTGTAAACCGATCTCCATCGGCATCGTCTCCGGATATATCTTCTTCTGACGTGTCACATCAAGACAATATTCATAATTATAAAAGCTGAAATAGTTTCTCTGCTCTATCGTTCCAGGTACAGATACAAATTCCGGTACTTTATCAAAACAGGCATAACATTCGATAACCCAGTCTCTTATCGATATTGCCTTTTCATTTCCAACATTTAAGATATGATCCGTCGGCCGCTTTGTCATTAATACTTTCATCAGCCTGCACAAATCTTCTACATGGAAAAACTGTAATTTCATCTCACCATCTTTCGGCAAATAAAATTTTCTGTCTGCCATTGCGCAGTCAAATACAAACGCCTCCCGATAGACGTTGTCCATAGAACCATATAAATATGGCGGTCTTAAAATATAAGCATCCGGAACTCTCTCCAGCAGTGCATTTTCTGCTTCAATCTTATCTGTTCCATATTTTCCCCAGAATTTATTTACTGCTCTTTCAGAATCCTCAGGAAATGGCTGTGCACCATATTCCGGATATACTGCACTGGAACTGATCATTATATATTGATCAAAAGAGTCCAGCGAATTATGTAAATCAATTATGTCTTGTGCATCATAAGCGGTTATGTCGGCAACAACATCAAAATGCAGATTTTTCAGCTTATCCCCTAAATTATGCCTGTCGCTTTCAATCAGCGTCACGCCCTTAACCTGCGGTTTTGAATTGCGATTCACTACATAGACATCATATCCATGCTCTACAAAATATTTTGCTGCATACTTACTGACAAATGTGGTTCCACCGGTAATCAAAATTTTCTTCATTGATATCTCCTTTTTCCGCTGCACAGGGCTTATAAACCCACCCAATTGTTTACAGCTACAAAGTAACATACCGGTCATTCGATTGTCAACATTGCCGCTTATAGACAAACAAAAACCGCAACTCCTCATAAAACGAGGAATTGCGGTTTGCATTTAAGTTTCTATGATACAAAATCAGTGATTACTCGATGATTGTAGCAACTCTTCCTGAACCTACTGTTCTACCACCTTCACGGATTTGGTTATACCATTTTCTTGGTTTATTGCAGTGTTTTATGT